>MDSV01000678.1_pt1 | contig 22071 bp, 5 predicted proteins | sample 810851 | NCBI WGS metagenome assembly MDSV01 (sample SAMN05326640, study PRJNA326480) | marine metagenome | isolation source: seawater | place: Atlantic Ocean: North East | collected 2012 | reverse complement strand
TCGACCGCGGGCGGCGCGTTTCGCGACCCGTCGCGACGATCGCGATCGTTCCCGTCTCCGTTTGTTCGTTTCCGCTCGACGTACTCGACGCGCCACACGCGCACGGACCCGTCGTCCGAGGCGGAGGCCACGGCGTGGGGGTCCCCGCCGGCGCCCGCGAGGAGCGCCGTGACCTTGCCGCCCTGAGACGCGTACGTCAGGCGCGAGCGGAACGAGACGTCGCGCTCGAGCCGGCCGCGGTCCCACAGCTTGCACTCGCCGTCGTCGCCGCCGCTCACGAAGAAAAGGCCGTCGGCGGAGGCGGCCAGCGCGCGCACCGCGCGCCGGTGCTCGCGCAGGTGCGCCACCAGCACGCCGCGGGGCGCCCAGGCGTCGCCCGGCGCGCCCGAGCCGTACGCCGCGGGCACCCCGTCGCTCGCGAAGCGGGATCCCGATCCCGCGAGACCGACGCGATGCGCGCCGCCGCTTACGCCCCCCGTCGATACGGCGGCTTCGGTGAAGACGCCAGGCGCGACAGACCGAGTTTCGAAAACGCCGCCGGCGGCGTCGCGAGCCGCGCGGCGCTCGGTTTCGGTGACGGGCGAGTCGGCGGCGGCGTTCTTCCCCGACACCAGGTCCAGCCCCTTGGCCATCGCCGCCGAGAACGCGTCCGTGACCGTCTCCGAGGAGCTCCTCTCTGGCGTTCGTTCGCGCGCGCCGAAGAACGCTTTCTCCCGCCCCCCCTCCGCCGAAAAAGCTCTGTGCGTACCGGCCGCGCCGCTCGCGCGGCTCGCGAGCCTCGGGACGGCTCGCGAGACGGGCTCGTTTCCGTCTCGAGTCCCGAAAATCTCCGGCGCCTCGAGCGAGCGCCGGCGGCTCCCCGCCCCCGAGTGCGCGCGCGCGAGGTCCGCCGCGCTCGCCGAGGACGACGTCGCCTCGCGCAGGGGCACCAGGGGCGCGTGCGGCGGCACGAGCCGAGGCGCGCGCGCGCCGAACGCGGCCGCCCACGCGTCGTCGTCGATGAGGATCCTCCGCGCGGCGTCGGCGTCGCCCCGCGCGTCTCCTTCTGATGCTTTCGCGTCGTCGCCCCCGGTAACCCCGCGGGTTTTCGCGTCCTTCTCGCGCTCCGAAAAGAACGCGGCTTTCGGGTTCCCGAACAAACCGCCGCCGCGCGAGACAAGAGAGGCACCCGTGGCCGAGCTCTGCCGCTGCTGCTGCTCCGTGGCTGCTGCAGCCCGCGCCGCCGCCGCGTCCGCGCGCGTCGCCGCCACCGCCGCCGGGGTGAGCCCGCCGGCGACCAGCGAGCGCGCCGAGACGCTCGCGCCGCGCTCGGCGCCGCGCCGCGCCGCCGCCGCCGCGCGCACGTACGCGTCCATCGCCTCGAGCGTCGCGAGCGTCTCGGCATCCTCCTCCAAAAGCCCGTTCGCGTCTTCCGCATCGGTTCGCTCTTTTGACCCGACGCCTTCGGTGCGCTCTTTGATTCGCGCATCAAGGTGATGGCGCGCGAGCGTGGCGGCCACGGCGGCGGAGACGTCATCCGTCGGTCCGTCCGCCGAACGCCCCAATCTGGCGAGCGTCTCGGCGTCCGCGAATTTTTCGCCCGCGCCGCTCGCGCCGCGGCGGCGGGCGCGCGGCGCGCCGCCGGCGGCCACCACGGCGCGCTCGAACGCCTCGCGCGACGGCGGCGCGCGCGTCGCGGCGGCGAGCTTCTCGCGGTCCGCGAGCACGTCCGCGGCGGCGGCGCCGAGCGCCGCGAAGCGCGCGGACAGGAACGGGCGCGCGAGCGGGAGGAGCAGCGCGAAGGCGTCGGCGGCGCCGAGGCGCGCGCGCGCCGCTTCGAAGAAGCGGCGCGCCTCCGCGCGCGCTGCCGCCGCCGGGTGGCACAGCGCCGGCGCCGCGCGCCGCGCCGCCGCGAGCACGGAACGCTTGCGGAGCGTCGCGCCGTCGTGCGCGGCATCGGCAGGCGCCGCCGCGGACGTGCTCGCGCGCGCGGGAGGACCCGCGTTGTTCTCTTCGGCGTTCTCGGCGCGCGCCTCGTCGACGTCGGCGCCGCACATGTCCCCGAGGCAGCGCAGCGCGGCGGCGGCCACCTCGTCCGAGTCGTCGGCGAGGCACCGCTCGACGCACGGGAGCAGGAACGCCTCCGTGGACGCGACGCCCACGAAGCGCCCCACCGCGGCGATGCGCTCGAAGAACGCGAGACGCACGGTCCACGAGCGGTCGTTCAGGCAGGTGATCAGCAGAGGCACCAGGAAGTCGTTCGCCTCCGCGCGGCCGAAAAACGACGCGAGCGCGTCCGCGCCCGCCAGCACGGCGGCGCGCGTCGCGGGACCGGCGTCGCGCGGGTGCCTGACGCCCGCGCCGGCGCCGCCGAGCGCGGCGGGAGAAGGCGCGCCGAACAAGTGTGCCGAACTGACGGGCGCCGGCGTGAGCGCCGCGAACGACGGGTCCTCCGCAGAGACGTTTCGCGCCCGCCCCGAAGGCGGCGTCGCGGGAGGGCGCGCGAACGCGCCGACGCCTGCGACGGCCCCGGCGCGACTCGCGCGCGGCCCGTCCGCGGCGGCGACGGCGGACGGGTTGGACGCGCGCTCGTCGACTTGCGCGGCGCCGGCCGCCGCCGCGTCGGGTTCCGCGACGCCTCCCACGGCGGCGGCGGCGCGCGAAGCGTCGGCGGCGCCGCGCACGAACGCGGGCGACGGGAACACGCCCCCCGCGAACGTTTTACTGCCGGTGTTCCCGGGAGACGACTCCGTTCTGCCGCCGCCTCCCCCACTGCCTCCTGGGGTGAGGTAATCCAGCACCGCGCCTCGCACGAGCGCGCGCAGCGACGCGAGGTCGTCTTCGTACGCGGACATGCAGAGCGCGCCGGCGCCGCCGCCGTCCGCGGCATCCTCCGAGCCCTCGTTGGCGCGCTGCAGGAACCTGGCGCTCGCGCGCGCGAGCGACGCGAGCGACGAGGCGTACGCCACGCGCACGCTCTCTTCCCGGTCCTTGGCGAGGCCGGACAGGCTCGGCCAGACGAACTCGGGGAACATCTTGGCGTCCGAGGCCGGGAAGGTCTCCACGCGGCGCGTGGTCTCGACGAGCGCGCGCACAGCGGCGGCGCGCACGGCGGCGGCGCCGTCTGCCGCCGAGGCGACGCAGAACGGCACGATGAGCTGCAGGCGCGCGTCGTCGTCGGCGACGGCGGCGACGCGGGACAAGAGTCCGAGCGCGTCTCTCCGAAGCGAAGGGCGCGCCGCGCCCCGCACGCACGAGCACACCACGGAGGCCACGAGGACCGCGCCGGGGAGGCTGGCGCCTCGCGCAGCCACCTCGGCAATGAGCGCCGCGTCTTCGGGGGTTGCGGCTCGAATCGTCGGGGCGGTGGCCGCGATCGAACCCGCCGGCTCGGGATCAGATTCGCCCTCGCGGTCGAACCACTCGAACGACGCGCCGCCGCCGTCGCGCTCGTCAGTCTCGTCGTGCGTTGCGTCTCCGGCGGCGTCCGCGGAGGCTTTTTTGTCACCGAGAAGGTTCCCGATGTCCGCCATCATCGCGTCGATGTCTCGCATCATGTGCTCCGTCGCGGGCGACGCGCCGCCGCCGCTCGTCGTCGGCACGGCGTCGCCGTTCACGTCGTCCGAACGCGCCGGCTCCGGACGCGCGTCCTCGCGCGACGACCGCCTCCTCTCGCCCGCGCCTCCTTCCTCGCGCGCGATGTCCGCCAGCAGCGGCTCAAACGCGGCGCGCGCCGCCTCGGCGGTTTGGTCCGCGTCCTTCGTCATGAGCGAGGCGCAGAAGTCGTGCATGGTCTCGAAGTACGCCGGGAAGAACGGCGTCCCTGTTCGCGAGGAAGAGCCGCTTTTCCACCGCTCCAGGTGCGCGCGCGCGGTCGGCCTGCGCGCCGGGTCGCGGTGCAGCATCGCCATCACGAGTGCGCGCGCGTCTCGGTCAGCCACGGCTTGCAGCTGCTGACTCGGGTCGTGCTCGCCGCGCCGGTACGCCAGCAGCTGCGACAGGTCGAAGAGCGCCGAACCGTCCAGAAACAGCTCGCCCAGAGCGCACCCCAGGCTGAACACGTCCGCGGCGGCGAAATCGTACCCGCTTCGAGCGTCGGCGCGCGAAAGCGGCGGATCGGAAGCGGCGGATCCCGCGAGGCCCGCCGCGCCCGGGCGCGTCTCCGCGCCCCGGTCGCCTCCCGGGCTGCCCTGCGCGCCGTCCCTGAAGCGCTCGGGCGCGACGTAGCACCTGCGGCGCCCCCCGGTGTCAAAGAAGAAGGAGTAGTCCGCGGGGTTGTCCGCGGGCAACGTCTCGGGCTTGAACGTGGCGAAGTCGGTGAGAAACGCCCAGCCCCACGACGTGACCAGCACGTTTTCGAGTTTCACGTCGCCGTGCGCGACGCCGCGCTCGTGGCAGTCCGCCAGGCCGTGCAGCAGCTGGTACGCCATCCACTTCTTCTCGACGTGGCTCAAGAACGGGCGCGTGCTGACTCGGTCGTACAGCGTGCTGTGCGCGTACTGGCGCATCAGGTACACCGCGCGGTCCGTCTCGAGCTCGCGCTGGAAAGGCCACGCGTGCAGATGCGTGGGCGCGGGGGAAGACAACGCGCTTCTCAGTCGCCGCAGTCGACGCTCGTGCTCCTTGACCAGCGCGGGGTCTAGGCCGCCGCCGGTACCCGGTGCGCCGCGCTTCAAGTACACCTTCACCACGACCAGCCCGCCCCTCTGGCCCTCTTCGTGGCGGGTCAGGAACGTCTTCAGGAACCGACCGCCCCCGAGGCTGTCCTTGAAGACGAGATTCGGGACATCCGTGGCGAGGAGCTCGCCGGGCTGCACCCGCGCGGGCGCGGCCAGCTGGTTCCCCATCTCGGCGCCGAGGGAAGCCGCCGCGTGTCCGCGCGCCCACCGTCGCCGCGGGCGCGCCAGTCGCTATGCCGCCCGAGGACTCAGGCGACACTCGCGCCGAGTCCTCGGTGCAGAAAACAACGAAGTGGCGCGAGGCGCTGGCGCCAAAAACTTTTCAAGATCGCCGTGACTCGGCTTGCGAACTTGCGCGAAGGGCTGGGATGTGACTGATTATGCATAGTGCATCGGTGCACGTTTTCATAGTCGTATGGGATCCAGTCACAAAGGATCATCCTGCGGCCTCGCGATCTTAAAACCTGTACCGCGCCTCGCGGCGGAGCGCTGCACACGCGCGGCACTCTTCCGCGCGCGACTCAGGCGCACCGCAGAGACCACCGTCAGCATGGCGGACCCCGAGGAAGAGGTACGCGCCTCGATCGCGCTCTTCCTGCGTTCCCGCTCCAGGACGCGCGCGCCAAGACTGACAAGATGGGCGCGATGGCGCGCGCGGCGGCGCAGGGTTTTTTCGTCTTCTGTCTCGCGCGATGGCTGACGACTCCCTCCTTCTCTCTCTTCGAACGCCATCTCCGAATACGTCAGGTGGATTTCGATCCCACTCTCAAGAAGAAGAAGAAGAAGAAGGTCGTGCTCGATGAGGATGGCGAGGCGGTCGAGGCGGTGACTGGCGAGATGGATGACATGGGCTTCGGCGAGAAGAAGAAGAAGAAGAAGTCTAAGAGCAAGGAGGATGGCGAGGAAGGCGATGACATGGATTTCGGCAAGAAGAAGAAGAAGAAGAAGAAGAAGGTTGACGAGTTAGAGGACGACGATGAGGGTGGCGAGAACGAAGGCGCCGCGACCGCCGGGAGCGGGCTTCCCTGGGAAGGCACGACGCGCGATTACCACTACGACGAGCTGCTCGGCCGCGTCTTTGGCATCTTGCGCGAGAAGAACCCGGCGTTGTCCGAGAAGACCAAAACCATCATCAAACCCCCGCAGGTGCTCAGAGAAGGCACGAAGAAGACCGTGTTTTCGAACCTGATGGAGATTTGCAACGCCATGCACAGGAACCACGACCACGTGATCCAGTACATGATGGCGGAGCTCGGCACGAGCGGCACGCTGGACGGGCAGAACCGGCTCATCATCAAGGGGCGCTTCCTGCCGAAGGTGTTCGAGGGCGTCCTGAGGCACTACTTCATCGAGTACGTGATTTGCCAGATGTGCAAGTCCTCGGACACGCAGCTGATCAAGGACCCGAAGACGCGCCTCTCGAACTGCGTGTGCCAGGCGTGCGGCGCGTCGAGGTCCGTCAGCGCCATCCAGAAAGGTTTCCAGGCCGTCGGCAGGGGCGACCGCCGGAAAGCGAGAAACGCGACGTGAGCGGCGGGCGGCGGCGTTTCGGTCGATACCGAGCCGAAGCGAAGCGGAGTCGCACGTGAAACACAACGTGAAACATACCCAACGTCACCCAGTCTTCCCAAGGGTTCGAGTCTCGCGTGTCGTCGTTTCGCCGCGCTCGTCCCCCCGCGCACATAGCTACCTAGCTTGTCTACCCCGCACCGTTACGATCCCGCCGGGTCTTTTTTCTTTTCGGCGAGGTTCGCCGCGCTCGCCGCCGCCGACCCCAGCGCCACCACGGCGATGCCGCACGCCTCGGCCGCACCGGGCGTCTCCCCCAGGATGAGCCACCCCCATAGCACCGCCCAGAAGACGCCAGTGTAGTGCACGGGCATGACCGCGGAAGCGGACGCGCGCCCCAGCGCAGCGGTAATGCACAGCTGCGCGCCGAACCCGGAGAACGTGGACGCGAGGAAGAGCAAAGAAACAGACGCGGCGTCACCCCCGCGCACGTACGGCGTTGCCGTCTCGGAGGCGCCGGTCGCCGCGTTTCCCAAACACAAGACGCCCATGCCGAGCACCGAGAAGACGTTCGTGTACAGCATGAGCACCAGCGGGTGCTCTTTCCTGGCCTGCGACGTCCCGTCCGCGCCGATGCCGCCACTTAAAACTCTCACCAGGACTTTGGAAAAGCCGCCGAAGAAGGTCTGCGCGACGGCTGCGCCGATGCCCAGCGCGGTGACCCGATCGCGACCGGAGGGGGCGGCGATGACGTGTCCGTCGTCCAGACCGTCCCCGTCCCCGGCGTCCCCGGCGTCTCTGGCGTCCCCGAGGAGCATCCCCGGCCGCAGCACGAGCGTCGCGCCGAGCACGCACACCGGGAACGCCGCCCAGACCGCCCAGTGCGGCTTTTCGCGCAGCCACGTCGCGGCGACCAACGTCGTGACCAGCGGCGCGATGAGCGACGGCACGACGGCGTCCGCGAGCGGCAGGTTCGCGGCCGTGAGGAAGAATGCGAACACTGCGCACGTCCCCACGAGTCCTCGCAGGCACAGGGCTCTGCGTCGGGCTCCCAACGGCGCGGCGACGTTCCCACGGCGCGTCTGTATCGTGAGAGCGACGGTCACCACCAGCAACCCCGCTAAGGCCCTTCCGAGCACGATCCAGAAGACGTCGATGGCGAACCGCCCGTGCAGCAGTCGAGCGGAGAGCGCGGTGACGGAGCCACACACGACGCCCAGAGCGTACATAGCCATGCCCAGCGCGTTCTCGGCGACCGTGGGAGGCGCGCGCGTGCGCCGCTCGTTCGCAACCACAGAACCCGATGTGGACGCCACGAGCGGCTCGTGTTCATCCTCCGGCTCCGACACGCAGGGTCTGTCTTCGTCGTCGTCGTTTCCTTTGACCGCTTCCATGGCCCCCATCTCGATGGTCACCGCAGACACCACCGCGCGCTCCGCCATCGTCGCGCTCCCTCCTCGTCGCCCCTCCGGCGCGCCGCACGGTGCGACCAGAGCGCGACGAGACAAAAGAAAGAGGAGCGACGCCGACTCGGCCTCGTTCGGCAACATCTGTATTTCTCTTTTTTACACGTTCTGTACACTCGTCGCCTCACTTCCCGTCCCCTTCCCACGCCTCCTCCGGGATGTCGCAGGCGTTGAACGCCGCCCTCGGGTTCTGCTTGCACTCCCAGCGGTCGTTGTCGCCGAGCGCCGCGACCACCGTCTTGGGCACGACGCGCCACTTCCCGCACGCGTCGCACGCGATCCACTCATCCGTCTCCCCCATGCTCCCGGCGCCGGAAGCCTTCGCGGCGCTCGCGTTCGCGGCGGCGGGCGCTCTCCCCCGCCCCCCGCCCCCTCCGCCCCCTCCGCCTTTTTTCTTGCTCTTGCTGCCCGGCGGGTTGGCGAGCGCGTACGCGGCAGCCTCCTTCTCGACGCGCGCGCGCGCGCCGGGCCCCGGCGGCGGGCCCCAGCGCACCGTCTGCATCGAGAGCTGCAGCGTCTCTTTGCCGCCGTCGTCGTAGAAGAGCTCGTGCTCGCCCGTCTCCGTCTTGTACGCGGCGATGACCCCCCCGTAGAACGCGGCGTCCCCCGGCCAGAAGATCTCGACGTGCCTCCCCACGGAGCCGTCGCCCGTCTGCGAGCCATACGCGCGGAACCACTTGCCCATGGTCTCCGCCTGCCGGTGCGTGCCGGGCGCCACCAGCCGCAGCGACTGGCGCCACTTCTTCGCCGTGCCCTTGCCGCCCAGGCGCTCAAACTCCGTGGCGGGCACCACGTACTCCGCCAGGACGCCGGGCGTGCCCTCCGCGCGCGGCGCGGCGTACCGCACGAGCTCCTCGCCGCGCTTGCCGCCGGGGAGCAGGCAGCCGCGCATGCCGCCGCACGCCACGGGTACGGGCGGCATCGCGATGGCGATGCCGCCGTTGGCGGGCACCTCGGGCACGCCAAGCACGGGCTCGAAGGCGTCGAGCAGCCACCGCATGGTCTGCAGGAACAGGAAGCAGTCCACCTCCGAGCCGTCCAGGAACGCCACGCGGTGCTCGCCAGTCTCCGGGTCGAAGCTCACCACCTCCCCCGGCCTCCACGAGCACGTCGAGCCGGAGGCATGCACGGCGTCCTTGGAGACGCGCAACGTCCGCGCCGAGTCCGGTCGCAGAATCTCGAGCTTGTTCCCGACGCACTGCTTCCCCCAGGTCGCGCCGCGCCGCCGTGCCCAGCCGCGGAAGGGCTGGCCCTCGCCGCCGGCGTCGTCGCCGCCGAACAGGAGCGTCCCGCGCCAGTCCGCCGCCTCGGCGCTCGAGCACCCCGCGCGTTCCAGGAACGAAGACACGGAGATCGCCACGCGAGAGGGAGACGCGAGCGGGGGAGGCAGACTCGCCTCTTCGTTCGTCTCCGGGGCTGACTCCGGCGCCGGCGCCGGCTCCGTCGCGCCGTCCCGCGCGGGCGGCGGGGAATCGGGCCCCGCGTCCGCCGCGGGCCCCGCGCTCGGCGCCTCCTCGCGCGGGGCCTCGATCATGATCGCCTCGTCGCCCGCGGTCGAGCCAGGCGCGAACGTGCCCCTGAGCTCGCCGACGTACACGGGCACCTCGGCGGCGCGAATCACGCACGTCGCCGCAACCTCCGCCGCGACGTCCTCCTCGGGGATCTCGGGGGGTTTCGGCTTGGCGCCCGGCTTGGGCTTCTTCTTGCGTTTCTTGGGCTGGGGCGCGTCGACGTCGGGAGCCGAGGCGGGGTCGTCCTCGGCTTTGCGCTTCTCGCTGTCCCCGGGCGAAGACGCGCCTTCCGCGGGCGCCTCTGGGTTCGGGCCAGTCGCCGGGAGCTTCGCGCCGCCGACGAGGGTCTGCGGCGTCGGCGCCGCCATCTCCGCCCTGGCGCGCGCGCCGGGCGTCTCCGCCAAACCGCCGCCGTCGCCGCGCGCCGCGGGCGGCGCCACGGTGGCGCCCTCCTGGATCCACACGCCCGTGTCGGGCTTGAGCCTGGCGTGCCTGGTCAGGCCGGGCAAGTGCGCTCGGTTCCACGCCATGATGTCGCGGAAGTCCAGCTTCAAGCACGCCGCCAGCGAGTCCGCGGACTCGCCCTCGGCGCAGTAGTACGCCAGCCGCCCGTTCTCCACCACCTGCGCGCCGGGGGGCGGTCCCGACGCCGCGGTGGGCTCCGGCGCCTCGGGCCTCGCCATCTGCGCGGGGTCGAACCGCCCGCGACCGCCGGACTTCCCCGCGCCGGACTTCGTGCCGGACTTGCCACCCTGGCGCTCGCCGTCGCCGTCGGCGCCGCCGTCGGTGCCGGCGCTCGGCGGCGGCAGGTCCTCGGGGACGCCGTCCGGCCATCGCGTGGTCTGCAGGAACAAGTACAGCCACTCGCGCGCGCCGTCGCGGTACATCACCTCGTGCTCGCCCGACTCGGGCTTGAACCCCGTGATCTCCACGGCGCTGAAGTCGAGCTTCTCCACGCCTTCAGCCGCGGCTCGGATCTCCATCGCGCGGCCGACGATGGCGTCGCGCCAGCGCCCGCCGAGTTCCTTCAGCCAGCGCCCGACGGTGGTCACCGCCTCGCCGCGCTCGTCCAGGTGGCGCAGCGACTGCCGCCACTTGCGCGTGCTGCCGCGCCCGCCGAGCCGCTCAAACTCCGTCGCGGGGATCACCTTCTCGGGAGCGCCCTCGGAGGGCGCGTACGCCACGCTCTCCTCGCCGCGCTTGCCCCCGGGGGTCAGGCGGCCCACCACCTCGCCGCACTGCACGCGCACCGTCGCCGCCGGCAGAATGCCGCGCTCAGGCGCGTCGACGTCGCTCTTCTCCGAGCTCTCGTCTCCCTCTCCCGAATCGGAAGCCTCGGGGACCTCCGCGTTCTCGGCGAGGCGCATCGCCGCGAGGTCCACCGCCTCGGGGAACTTCTCGTGCCTCTGCAGGACCACCTTTCCGGCGCGGTCCAGCGCGCAGACCGCCAGCACGAACCCGATGGCCTCCCCGAGCTCGGGGTGGTCCCAGCGCGTGCGCAGATGCGTCACCGCGGCGGCGCGCTCCGCGCGCGCGACGCGCACCTTGACGTCCGCCGCGCTGATCCACTCTCCGTCCGGCGCCGCGGCGCCGCACCGCTTCAGCGCGCGGAGCGTCGCGGCTTGCATTTCAAGCATAGTCTCCTCACCCAAGGCCCCGCCGTGCGGCGCGTGGCCGGTGGGCGCGCGCCCGAGGGACACGTCCCTTTCCGCGCTGCGGAAATCCGAAGCCGTGGCGGAGAGAAGGTGCACCGGGATGCCCTCCGCGCGCCGCAGCAGGCGCTCGGCGCGGATCGCTTCCGCCTTCCGCCGCTCCTCGTCCTCGCGCTCGTCCTCCTTTTTGCGCTCAACCTCCTTCTGCTTGGCCTTCTCGATGTTGCGCTCCAGCAACGGACGCGCGCGCTTGAACATCTCCGTCATGATCGCCTCGCGCTCCGTCGGATCGATGTCCTTCTGCCGCAGGCCCTTCAGCGGGCGCCCGAGCACGGTGGGCTCGTCCCGGAAATCGTCGACGTCGCCGCCGGCGCCGGCGCCCGCCACCCGGCTCTTAGCGGCGGCGATGCCGGCTCTCTGCGCGGCGGCGGCGGCGGCGGCGAGCTCTTCCTCCTCCCTGCGTCGCTCGGCCACCGGGTCCAGCGCCGGCGCCTGCGAGTCCGTGCCTTGCTCCAGGGGCGGTTCTGTCAACCACAGGCGCGTGTGCTCGATGAGGAACGCCTTCTGTGTCAGGGAAGGCAAGTCGGGCTTGTTCCACGCGTAAACCGCTTTCGGGTCCACCGCAAAGCGTCGCGCAACCTCGTCCAGCTTCTCCCATCCTTTCGTGTAGTACGCGCGCGCGCCGCGCACCGTGATTTCCTCTCCGGGCTGCGGGTCCGCGGCTTCGAGTTCGTCACGCCATCCCCCGCCCGTCGCGGCGGCAGCGGCTTCCTTCTTCTTCCGCGCAGCCGCCGCCCTCTGCGCGCTCTGCCCGTCCTTGCGCTTGGGCCCCTCGACGCGCAGTAGGAAGTGCACGAGGTCGGTGAACGTAGCGTGCGCCAGGGGCTTGACCCTGCCCCCAGCCGGGTCGCAGGGCAGCTCGATCTCGTGGTCCCGCTCCTCGATCCACGCGTCGGTGAGCGCCACCTTGGCGCCCATGGTCCACCCCTGCGCCTCCTCCGCCTCGTCGCCGCCCTCCTCCAGCCGCTTCTCCTGGGCCCACTTCCGGCAGTCCGCGTCGCAGCGGATGAAGCAGGCCTGCGCGGGGTGCTTCTGCCCTAGCGCCTGGAAGCGCTTGCACTCGCCGATGATCTCGGCATCCGCGGGCAGGTGGTCCTCGCAGAACGCGCGCGGGCACGACTCGCACCGGAACAGCATCCCGCCCACAGCAGCGGACTTGCGCCCGCACTCCGCGCAGCTGTGGTGCGGGCACCCCCAGCGCGTCGCCTTGGCGATTTCAGCCTGGGTCATGCCTATGCACTCGGCGTGCACGGAGACTGGGCACAGGTCGCAACACACGATATCGCCGCCGTCCCAGCACACCTGGCACGTGTAGCTGTGCCCGTAGTCGCGCCCCGCCACCTGCGCGCGGGGTTTCTTCGTCTCGTTCTTCTTCCGCTTGGTTTCTCGCGCGAACACGCTCGACTCGCCCTCCTCGAGGCTGTAGTTGTTCGCCTTGAGCACGGTGTGCCCGTCGATCTGCACGGTGGTTTTTCTCCGCTCGCGCTTGCCACTCAGGATCTGCGCCGAGAACTCAGCGGCGATATCCTTCACGGAGACGGGCTTCTTGCCCTTGTCGCCGTCGCCGGCGATCTGCGCGGGCATCACGTACGTGGAGATGGGCGCGGCAGACGCCTTGCCGTCGGCAAAGTCCGCCACCGTGTGCTGCACCTCCGACTGCAGGGACGCCAGCGCGCTCCGGCGCTCGTTCCCCGCGGGGGTGCGGTCCATCAGGATATCCAGCTCTTCGTCCGTGGGCGCCTTGCCCTCGTCGTTGGCGAAGATGGCGTCCACGCCGAAGCGAAGCAGGCCGTACAGGTCACGCTTGTCCACGCCCTCGAGTGACTCACTCTGCTTCGTGCTCCCGCGAGACACCATCTGCTCCAAGAACAGCTTCTTCTCGGCGCGCTGCTGCATGCGCTCCTCCACCGTGCCGGCGGTGACCAGCCGGTAGACGTGCACGGGCTTCTTCTGCCCGATGCGGTGCACGCGCGCCATCGCCTGCGTGTCCACCTGCGGGTTCCAGTCCGAGTCGAACAGCACGCAGGTGTCCGCGGTCTGCAGGTTCACGCCGAGCCCGCCGGCGCGCGTGGAGAGCAGAAACGCGAACATGGGCGAGTTCGGGCGGTTGAATGCGGCGATGTCGATGGACCGCTGCACGCGGTTCGTGCTCCCGTCGAGGCGCGCGTAGCCGTAGCCTTTCAAAGACAGGTAATCCTGCAGGATGTCCAGCATGGACGTGAACTGCGAGAACAGAACGACCCTGTGCCCCGCATCCTTCAATCGCGACAACACGCGGTCGAGCACGGCGAGCTTCCCGGACGCCTCCACCAGCTCCTCCACTGGGACACCCTCCTCGGGCACGTCCGTCCCCGCGAAGAGGTACGGGTGGTTGCAGCACTTGCGCAGCTGCATGAGCAGCGACTGCAGTTTCCTGGCGTCACCGGCGTTTTGCGAGGTGCTCTGCTCTGAGGCATTCGTCTCGTCCCCGCCGCCGCCGCCGCTGTGCTTCTTGAGCTCCGCCGACTCCACCGCGGTGAGCGCGGAGGACTCGCGCTGGAGCAGCCGGCGGTACCAGAAGGTCTGCGCCGGCGAGAGCGGGCACATGATCTTGGTCTCCGTCTTCTCCGGCAGACTCACCTCCACCTCGCCCTTGACGCGCCGCAGCACGAACGGCTTCATGAGGTAGTGCGCGTGGTCCAAGGTCTTGCTGTCCACTCTGTGCTCCTTCGCGGACAGGTCGAAGGCGTCGTCGAACGACCGCGCCGACGTGAACACGTCGGGGTGCAGAAACGCAAGGATCGCGTACAGCTCATGCATGTTGTTCTGCACGGGTGTGCCCGTGAGCAGCACGGTGTGTTGGCGGTGCACGCGGCTCAGCACCGAGTGCGCGGCTGTGTCCTCGTTCTTCACCTTGTGCCCCTCGTCGAGGATCATCGTGCGCCAGTACACCTTCTGCGACAGCGTCAGGTTGAACGTGGGGTTGCACGCCATCTCGTACGTCGTCACCGCGACGTCGTACGACCCAACGTTCATCACTACCTCCTTGCGCAGCCTCTGCCGCTCGTTTTCGTCCGTGGAGTGCAGTCGCACGACTTTGAACGTGGGGCACCACTTCTGCAGCTCGTCCATCCATGACGACAGCACGGAGAGCGGGCAAATCACGAGGTGCGGCCCTTTCGCGCCGCGCATCTCGTGCAGACACGCCAGGAAGGAGATGCTCTGCAGCGTCTTTCCGAGACCCATCTCGTCCGCGAGGATGCATGAGCACCCGTCGTCGAACATTCGGGTCATCCAGCGGATGCCCTCCAGCTGGTACTCGCGCAGCACCGCCTTGATGGACTCCGGCTGGTTATCGATCGGCGCCAGGATCTTCTCCGAGGGCACGTGCGCGTCTGCCCGCGCTTTGATCTTGTCCATCACCTTCGCCTCCACGAAGGGCGCCAGCGCCTTGGCGTGCCTCGACAGGTAGTACGCGCGCTTGTCCTGCGCCGCCTCGATGGCCGCCGAGATCTCGCGGTTGTGCTTGCCGGTCGCGGCTTCCTCCTCTGTCTTCTGGCGCTTTACATACGGCTTGCGGGGCTTGCCCGACTTGTTGTACTTGCGCTTGGCGGGCTCAAAGTTGTACGAGGTCCTGTTCCCCTCGTCCCCGTCCCCGTCCGGCGCCTCGCCCAACTCCTTGTCGAACACCGAGGGCTCACCCTCGTTCATAGAGTACGCGTTCGACCGCAACACCGGCTCGCCGTCGATCATCACCACCCGCGCCTTGGTCTTGCGCCCGGAGCGGCGGCCCGCGGGCTGCACGCCGAGCGCCTCGGCCAGGACGTCGGGGGGAATCTCCGCCGCCGTCTCCGGGTCCACGCCCACGGCGGTCGCGGCGGCCACGACGTCTCCATCCTCAGCCGAAGGGGCTCTTCCTTTGCGTGCCGAAGCCGCTTTCGACGCTTTCGAACCCTTGGGGCGACCGGGACCGGGCTTCTTACTCGCCGCCGCCGCCGACGCTTTTTCGGGCTCGGCGTCATCTTGTCCCGGCGCCTCCGCGGGAGCCTCCGTCCTCGGCTCAGCCTTCTCCGCCTTCGCGGGTTCCGGCTCAGCCTTCGCCGCGGGCGGCGCGGACGCGCCCGTCGGGGCCGCTCCCGCCACCGCCGCGGGAGCGACTGCCGCATTTGCGGCGGCGGCGGCCGGAAAAGCCGCCGCGGACGCCTGAGGCATCGGGAAACCCGCGGGCGTCCCCGCGGCTGCGCCCTGCGCAGCCTGCACGGCCTGCATGGCCTGCAGCATCACGGGGTTCCCGGCGAATGCGGCGGCTATCGCCGCCGGATTCGCCATCGCCGCCTGCAGCGCGGGCGCCATCGCCGCCTGCAGCGCGGGCGCCATCGCCGCCTGCATAGCCGCCTGCTGCTGCAGCACCGCCTGCGCCTGGGACACGCTCTGCGTCGCGAGCGCGGGGTTCGACGGGGCCGCTGGCGTCGCCAGCGCGGGCGCGGCGGGCGCGGCCGGCGCGGACGCCGGAGGCGCGTTCGCGTCGTTCCCGGGGGCATCGCTGGGCGTTCTCGCGGGCGGGCCTCGCCCCCCCGCACCCCCGTCCGCGCCGGTTCCCGTCATCTGTCGGCACGCAGCTCGCCCGATGGACGAGCGTTCCAGAGCCTCAGTCTGCCCCAAAGACTGCCGGGAAAAGCGAGTCGGTCGTGTACGACACGTGCCCGGCGGGCTCGAGTCGGTTCCGAAGCCTCGACGCGCTCTCCACGCGCGTCGGACTCGCGAGCGTCTGTCGACGTGCGGGAGCGCCGCAAGGAATGGGGTCACGCTCGTTTCCGCGCCGCACACACGCGTCGCGCGTCGCCCCAGCGCGGCGCTAGGGCACACGCAGATTATTGTCTCTTGCAAACACGGAAAGACGAGCGGTTTGGCAGGGTCTGTGACTCGTCATCATGAGCAAGTTCCCGTGGTTCAACAAAAGCCTTCTTTCTCTTCGGTCTGACTGGATTCTCTCGCAGTCTCGTCTCGCCGAGAAGATTTTTTTTGGAGCGAGATGAGGAAAACGAGTTCGATGCCTCGAGAGCTGCGCGGTACACGCGCGTGGCATTCGTTCCGGCGTCCGCGAGGTACTCGCGCGCCACCCACGGTACCGAGGTGCGCCCGACGCGCCCGTCGCCGAAACCCGCGTCGCGCGCCCCGCTTGCCCGGAGGCGCTCCTCAGGCTTGAATATTCCGCTCGGCGCGCAATTGTACCCAAAACACCTCGTCTTCGCGTTCGAATGACACGTCGGGAGCCCGTCGCGCACCACGCACCGCGCCCGGTCGCTCACCGCACCCCTCTCCCGCCACAGGGCATCTCGGCAAAGCGGTCTCGGAAGAGATAGGACAGAAGAAGACAGGATCATGGTGCGTCGCGCGCGTCCTCGCGCTCCCCATCTCCCGTGCGACGCAATTCCGCACGTCCCGCGGGCAACACTTCGCGCGCCATCCTCACGTCAAATCATCCTTTGAAAAGCGAGTTTCTGTCACCGGTGCTCTGCCGCTCGCCCCGCTCGAGCTCTCGCGCGTCAGCGGCTGACCTTCCCTTCCCGCGACGCGCGTCTGAACCTCGTTTCCGTCCCGTCCGACGCGCTCGAACGTCGAAACAGTCTTGGGCGGACGAATCCGAAGGGGCTCTTCCCCGCATCCCGCACGCGTTCGGCGCGTTCGGCTCGGTGGGCTCGGTGGGCTCGGCCGCCGGGGGGTTCGGCCCGCCGGGCGGGTTCGCCGGCGCGGCCGCGGGCGGCCCGGCGGGCATCTTCACGTCAGCCCCCGGGGGGATGGGCGCGCACCAGGGCCTGAGCTTCGGGACGGGCGTCGGGCCGCAGGTGGTCCGCGAGCGCGAGCCCCCTAACTACGCCTTCGGCAGCCCCGGCGCCGCCTCGGGCGCCGGCGCGGGTTGGGGCGCGCCTGGCGGGCCCTTGGGAGGCATGGGCGCGCGCGGCCCGCCCGGGCTCGGCGCTCCGGGCTCGCAGCCTGTCGGGCGCGTGGGCGTGGGCGTGGGCGCGCCCGGCGCTGTCGGCGGCGCGCGCCCCCTGGGCGCCGTGGGCGGCGCCGTGGGCGCCCCCGTGGGCTCGCCGCCGACGTCGCTTCCCGCCGGCGGGTCCGGGGCTCCCGGGTTTGGCGGCCCCGGGTCGCCGCCCGGCTACCGCGAGGCGCGCGCGCCCGGCCCCGCTCGGCCGGTGCTACCGATGCCGACAGCCCCCCCGTTCACGGCGTTCGTGGGCAACTTCCCGTACGAGTGCTCGCAGGATGAGGTGGTTGGCCTCTTCACCGCCAACGCGTGCGCCATCCAGGACGTGCGCATGGTGCGCAACCGCGACACCGACCGCCCGCGCGGGTACTTCCTCGAGTTCGAAGACCTGCCGTCGCTCGAGCGCGCGCTGAGCTTCGACCAGTACGTGCTCGGGGGCCGCCCTCTGCGCGTGAACGTCGCGGAGGGGCGCCCCGAGCGCCGCGACCGCGACCGCTACGGCGGCGGCGGGGGCTTCGCCGAGCGCTACGACCGCGACCGCGGCGCCGGGCGCGATCGCGGCGGCTTCGCCGAGCGCTACTCCGAGGGGCCTCGCGACGCCTCGTTCGTCGGCGGCGGCGCCTCGTTCGGGCGGCGCGAGGGCGGGGGCGGGTACCAGGAAGCGCGCGAGGGAAGGGGAGGAAGGAACTCGAACTCGGAGCACGAGCGGCCGCGGCGGCGGAGTTTCGACCGGCCCGCCGATCGCGTGGTGCCGTCGGACGGGCCCGCGCCCGAGGGGCGCAAGAAGCTGGTGCTGGCCGCGCGCTCCGTCCCCGCAGACGGGGGCGCCGCGCCCAACGCCGCGCCGGATCGGCCTGCGGCGGAGTCGAGCGGCAAGCCGAACCCGTTCGGGGGCGCGCGCCCGGTGGACTCGAGCGCGAAGATCGCCGAGGCGGAGCGCAAGATCAAGGAGGAGCGGGACGCGCTGCACGCCAAGGCGGGGGCGGCCAAGTCGGAGGGGGGCGTGCCCGCGCCCAAGCCGAAACCGCTGTCCAAGTCGTCCGTGCAGCCGCCGGTGACCAAGCGCGGCCCGCTGATCATGGCACCCAAGGAGGAGCCCGTGATCAAGGCGAAGAACGCGTTCGAGCTGCTGTCCATGGACGACTCGGGGGACGACGAGGACGACGAGGAGGCGTGAGCGGCGCGAACGAGCGACGGAAGCGCGCGGAGACGAGAGGCGACGAAGACGCCGTTCGGATGGGTGTTCTGCGAGAGCGCGGGCTGTATAGGCGGCGTGTCGCGGCGGCACGCCGAGAGACGATCGAGTGACGAGAGGGCTGTTTCTTGTCACTTCGACGCGTTGAGCCATGGCTTCGCGACGAAGCGTTTGTGACGACTCAGGGGTGATGCTCGTTCGCGCCGACGCACCCGGGGACTCGCTCGCGAATCCGAACCGAATGTCTCCGTCTCTCGACGACGCCTCCCCAACAGCGCACGCACCACTCCCGTTAGTCTCTCCCGTTTTCGAACGTTCGCGACAACCCCAGCCAGTCGCGCGCAGTCGTGTCTCGGGGCTCTTCGCTTCTCGTCCGTCGGTCGTTCGAAGCACACAACACGCCGTCACACCGTCCATCGCCCAGCTCTACTAATCTGAATTCTTGAATCGTCATGATCGTCGATGTCACCCTTTTTTTTTTTCGGTGCCTCGGATTCGCAAGCGCGCGATTGCTCAGCATCTCTGCGGAAAACTCTTTTCTGGCGATTTTGTAAAATCGTATACGGGCAAACAGTCGGGGCGTCGAAAATTGTTGACACGCGAAACGAAATCGAAAACGAATACACAAACGTTTTTTCGATGAACTCGCCGTCACTTCCGAGCGCCCCGGCGAACCCGCCGTGCTCGACTCCCCGACCCTCCCCTCCCTCCAGGACTCAACACACCTCGTGTCAACCCGCGCCTTTACGCACCGACACCGACACCACCTCCCTCCGCCTTCGCTCTTGCCTCGAGCAAGAGAACAGCCTCTGCCACTTCGTCTCATCCACGAAACGGCCGACCGACGATGCCGAGACTCGCCGGCGTCGCCATCGCGCTCGCGACGTTCGCCTCGACGGCGTCCGCGAGCGCGCTCCCGCCCATCTACGATGCGTGGGCCGGTGATACCGTTGCTAGTAACGTGGACCCCTCGGTCGACGACGCCAACCGGGTACGTTCCGCGACCGAGTCTCACCGTTGTCGCGATGAGGCACGCATCGTTTTTTTTCGGGCTGACTTTCGGCCGCGAAGCGTCATCGCTTGAATCGAACCGGCGACCTCGCCGGAGAAAAGAGTTTTCTTTTTTTTCCAAGAATCGAACGCGCGTCCGGAATCGAACCAGCGACCGACAGAGCTGAAGTTTTTCGCCGCCGCGGCGCCCGCCGAGGACGTTTCGTGCGACCTTTTTTTGACCGGCGAGCCCCCTTCCTTTCCGTCGACCGCTCCCCGCATGACCCGAACACCCGCGAACGAACAGTGGGTCGTGAAGTTCAAGGCCACGCCCGAGGACGCCGACGCCGGCGCGCGCGCGAAGATGGCGTCCATGTGCGACGAAGCCGCCGGCGAGCCCGGCCACGCGCTGTCGCGCCGGTTCAAGGGCCGCTGCCTGGGCCGCCGCAGCCTCGAGGCGCGCTCTGTGGTGCTTCGCCCCGAAGAGGCGTCCGACCTGAACCGTATGCTGGATGCGCTGAAGGACGACGTCGAGTACATCGAGCGCGACGTGCGGCTGCACGCGTTCCCGGCGGATCCCGCAGAGGCGGCGGTCACGGCGCCCGCCGCCTCCGGCGGCGCCGCCGCGGACGCGCCCGCCGGGCTCGAGCCCGGCTTATGGGGCCTGGACCGTGTCGGCCAGCGCGCCCTCCCCTTGGACGGCGTCTACGCGCCCCGCGGCGGGAACGACGGCGCGGGCGTGCACGTGTACGTGATCGACACCGGGATCGCCGCCGGCCACGCGCAGTTTGCGGGGCGCGTCGGCGCCGGGTACGACTTTGTTGACGACGACGCCGACCCCGACGACTGCAACGGCCACGGCACGCACTGCGCCGGCACGGTGCTCGGGAGCACGTACGGTGTGGCGCCCCAGGCCACACTCCATGGCGTGCGCGTGCTGGACTGCCAGGGCTCGGGGTACCTCTCGGACGTCGCCGCGGGCATGCGTTGGTCGGCCGACTTCCACGCGGCGGCGCACCCCGGCGCGCCGGGCGTGGCGTCGATGTCGCTGGGCGGCGGCGACTCGCCGTCGCTCGTCGAGGCGGCGGCGTACATGCACAGCCGCAACATGACCGTGGTCGTGGCCGCGGGCAACGCGAACGACGACGCGTGCGGGTACTCGCCCGCGAACGCGCCCACCGCCATCACCGTCGGCGCCACGGCGCGCGACGACAGCAGAAGCGGCTTCTCCAACTTCGGCGCGTGCGTCGACGTCTTCGCGCCCGGCTCGGACGTGAAGTCCGCCTGGATCGGGGACGACGACGCGACGAGAACGATCAGCGGCACGAGCATGGCGTGCCCACACGTCGCCGGCGCGGCGGCCGCGTACCTGTCCAGCGCCATCGCCCCGAGCGCCTCCGTGTGGGGAGAGGTCTCCGTCACCGCGGCGGCGGCGAATCGCACGACGGCGCCGCCGACGCCCGACGAGGTCGCCGCCGCGCTGCTGGAAGCCGCCACCAAGGGCGCGCTGACCGAGCCCCTTGGCGAGGGCTCGCCGAACGAGCTCCTGTACGTGCACCACCAGGACGAGAACAACACCACCAACCCGGCGCCGCCGCCCCCCTCGCCGCCCTACCCCGACCACGGGAACTGCGCGACGCTCTTCGTGAACGTGACCGCGGACGACTACCCCTGGGAGATTGCTTGGCGCGTCGCGTCCCCGAGCGGCGCCGAGATCCCCGGCGGCGAGGGCGGCGCGACGAGCGCGGAGGTGCGCATCTGCGAGCCCGGCGCGCACCAGTTCGTCATCTCCGACTCCGCGAGCGACGGTATCTGCTGCGGGTACGGACGCGGGTATTACTCTCTTTGGCTGGACGGCGCGCTGATCCACGACTCGGACGGCGACTACGGCTCCGGGGAGACGGTGGCCTTCGACGTCAACCTGTGCGAGGGCGACGACTGCGCGGTCGACTGCGAGGTCGGCGAGTGGTCGGCGTGGTCCGAATGCGTGCCCACCGAGGACACCGAGCAGTGCGACGCACTCGAAGGCGCGATCGGCGCCACCGCCTCGGACGTGGCCATCGCGGCCAACTTCCCGCCGCACATCTACCCCGCGTTCCCGCACTCCGGCGAGGTCGCCGGAAAAATCGTCGGCGGCGGCGAGGTGGAGCCCGCTTTCCGCTACCCGTGGATGGTCTCCCTGCAGAGCGCCGCCGGGTTCCACACCTGCGGCGGCGTGCTGATCGCGCCCGACAAGGTCCTCACCGCGGCGCACTGCGTGGCGAGCGACCGCCGATACGTCGCGCACATCGGCAGGCACGACCTGGCCGCGAACGAAACTGCCGCCGGCGCCGAGGCTCTTCCCCAGAGCGGCGCCGCGGCGACGCACCCGCGCTGGAACGACTCGAACTTCGAGTACGACTTGGCGATCATCACGCTCGCGTCGCCGTCGGCGGCGACGCCCGCGTCGATCGACTTCGACGACCTTTCCGTCGGCGAGCCATCCCCCGACGGCGCCGTCGAGACCACGCTGTTGACGACCATGGGCTGGGGCGCGCTCTTCGAGAACGGCGACGCGCCCGAAGCGCTCAACAGCGTCGTCGTGCCCGCCGTGCCGCACGCCGCGTGCGCCGAGAGCTACTCCGGCGTCGACCGCGAGTCCATGCTGTGCGCCGGCTTTCCTGAGGGCGGCCGCGACTCGTGCCAGGGCGATTCCGGCGGGCCGCTCGTGCGCGAGGACGGCTCGGACAGACTCGTCGGCATCGTCTCCTGGGGTGCGGGGTGCGCGCGCCCAAACGCGCCCGGCGTGTACGCTCGCGTCGCCGCCGCGCGCGCCTGGCTCGAGCCCTTCGCGGCGCCGCCCGCGCCCGCGCGACTCGGCGAGCAGACCTCCAACAGGCAGATCACTGTGCCGCCCGCCAACGGCGGCGCGGCGTGCCCCGCGCTGACGCGTGTCAGGCCCTGCGCGCTCCCCGCGTGCCCCGTCGCGCCCGGCCCGGAGCCGACGCCCACGCCCGCGCCGGAGCCGACCCCGGAGCCGACCCCGGAGCCGACCCCGGAGCCGACCCCGGAGCCGACCC
>MDSV01185530.1_pt1 | contig 22074 bp, 21 predicted proteins | sample 810851 | NCBI WGS metagenome assembly MDSV01 (sample SAMN05326640, study PRJNA326480) | marine metagenome | isolation source: seawater | place: Atlantic Ocean: North East | collected 2012 | reverse complement strand
TAAAATTGTTGAGGATGCAAATATTTCACCTGATATCAATAGAAAGTACCGCGTTGCAGATCTTATTACAGGTTACGGAGTTAGCGAATCCGTTCGCCACTTCTACAATATATACGGTGGCTCAATTCAGGGCAAGAGGGTTATCATTCAAGGCTGGGGAAACGTAGGTTCAGCTGCTGCTTATTACGTAACTCAAGCAGGAGCTACAGTTGTTGGAATTATTGATAGAGATGGAGGAATCATCGATACTAACGGACTCAACTTCAAAGCGATCACTAAGCTTTTTCTTGACAAAGATGGCAACTCTCTAAAGGCATATAATATGTTGTCTTTTAAAGATGTTAACGCGAAGATTTGGGATATTGAAGCTGATGTTTTCCTTCCTTGCGCAGGATCTCGTTTAATTACTCTAGATCAAATTGAAAGACTCCTAGCTTCAGGTCTTCAGTTAATTAGCTCTGGAGCAAATGTTCCTTTCGCTGATCCAGAGATATTCTACGGTGTAATCGCAGAGTCTGTTGACGAGCGAATTTCTGTAATCCCTGACTTTATTGCAAACTGTGGTATGGCACGAGTTTTTGCATACTTAATGAGCTGCGAAAAAGTAGATATGTCTGACCGTGCAATTTTTGAAGACACGTCTAACATCATTAAAGATGCATTAATTGCTTCTCACTCAATTAGGTCAGAAGTAAATCTTCTAACAGCAACTGCATATAAAAACGCTCTAAACACTCTAATGGTATGATTTCTGCCATCCTAATTGTTGTATTCGTACTAGGTTATGTTGCAATTGCTCTAGAACACAACATTCATGTAGATAAAGCTGCTTCAGCTTTACTAACTGGGACTCTTTGTTGGGCTTTATTCGTCTTGGGTTTTCCGGAAGTTCCTGCCCACCTTTCAGAGTCTTTTTCAACCTTCATACATGAGCATAATAGTTACGGAATGCTTAGCGTTTTCTACGAGCACCGACTCCTTCATCACATGGAGGAAATAGCGAGTATTCTTTTCTTCCTTCTTGGTGCAATGACTATTGTTGAGTTAGTTGATGCTCACGAAGGCTTTAGAGTTATTACGGATAAGATTAAGACAAACAACAAGGTTAAACTCCTTTGGATTATTTGTGTTCTAACGTTCTTTTTCTCTGCTGTTCTTGATAATTTGACAACTTCTATCGTTATGATTTCACTTCTCAGAAAGCTTATTATCGATAAAGAAACTAGATGGATTTTTGCTGGAATGGTAGTGGTTTCAGCAAATGCTGGGGGAGCTTGGTCTCCCATTGGTGATGTAACTACAACGATGCTTTGGATAGGAGGTCAACTTACAACTTCAACTATCGTTGTAAATCTTATTATTCCGTCATTTGTTGCGATGTTTGTTCCACTAGGCATTATGTCTTATAAACTTAAAGGAGAAGTAAGTAGGCCAGTTGAGAGTGACGATAAGGTTGAATCAACAACTAACTTCGAGAGAAATCTAGTCTTTATCTCTGGCTTAATGGGACTACTATTTGTTCCTGTCTTTAAAACTGTAACCCATCTTCCTCCATTCATGGGGATGATGTTCTCTCTAGGAGCAATGTGGCTTCTTACAGAGTTACTTCACAGGGAGAAGAATCACGAGGACAAACATCAACTATCTGTAATCGGAGTACTTAGGAAAATTGATACTGCAAGCGTATTATTTTTCTTAGGAATACTTCTAGCTGTTTCTGCCCTTCAAGAAGCAGGTCACCTAATCACGGCTGCAGATTCATTAAGAGCTTACCTCCAAAATATTTACCTAATTGACTTAGCGATAGGTCTATTTTCGTCTATAGTTGATAACGTTCCTCTAGTAGCTGCATCTATGGGGATGTATGAAGTGGTTGAAATTTCTTCAAACCTCAATGCTTGGGACTCTATGTTCATACAAGATGGTAAATTCTGGCAGTTCCTAGCATACTGTGCTGGTACTGGTGGTTCTGCATTAATTATAGGCTCAGCAGCCGGCGTAGCTGTAATGGGGCTGGAGAAAATTGACTTTATCTGGTATACAAAACACATTAGCTTAATCGCTATTGCAGGATACCTTGCTGGAGCAGGCGTTTACGTTCTGATGTTCGCATAAAATCAAGCGACTTTTTGAACGAATAAAATTTTATAACACTTTGCGATTTCAAAAAAATGAGACACTAATTCTCAGAACTTAGTCGTTTATTAAATTGATAGCGCATAACTCATGTATAATTTTCTCCTTCAAGCAGATCCAGTACTAGCCCCTGTTGCACCAGAAGGCATAACTGAAGTAAATGTAAACGTAATAGAGCTCCTGATGACGGGAGGATGGTACATCATGCTGCCATTAGGAATGATGAGCCTTATTGCGATGTACGTATACTTTGAAAGATATTTTGCAATAAGAAAAGCGGCGGCAGAGTCTCCAGATTTTATGAATAGAATCAAGGATTATATTTCTGCTGGCCAGCTTCCTAGTGCTAAGAATCTTTGCTTAGAAAACGACACACCTATGGCTCGTATGATGGAGAAGGGTGTAGCAAGAATTGGGAAGCCATTAAAGGACATTGCTATTTCAATTGAAAACGTGGGCAAGTTAGAGATCTATAAGATGGAGAAAAACATCAATATCCTGGCTACTATTGCAGGTGCTGCTCCAATGGTAGGAATGCTTGGAACTGTAATTGGAATGGTTAACGTATTCCTAGATATGGAGGCTGCCGGAACAGTTCAAGTTTCAGATATTTCTGCAGGAACAAAGCAAGCAATGGTAACTACTATCGTAGGTCTTGTTGTAGGGATTATCGCTTTTATGGCTTACAACCATTTAGTTGGAAAAGTATCAAAGGTTGTTCACAAGATGGAAAGTACTTCTATAGAGTTTATTGATATTCTTGAAGAACCAGCTAGCTAATGAGTTTATCACAAAGAAATAAAATCAATGTGACGGGAGGTATGAATTCCATGACGGATCTTGTATTCCTATTGCTCATATTCTTCATCATTATTTCTACACTTGTAAGTAATGGTGTCAATGTCGATCTTCCCAAAAGTAAGGGCTCAACTTCCGTTACTCCGAACCTTACTCTCAGCATCACAGCTGATGGTACTTATCATCTAAATGGAGGGGGAGCTATCCCTCACTCAGATTTGGAAAGGAAGGTTGAGTTGGAAATGGAAAAGCAATCAGAAAAGGTGATTTACCTTCAAGCTGATGCAGAAGTTCCTACAGGTCAAACTGTTGAAATAATTGGCCTAGCAAAGGCAAATCAGTGGAAGGTCATGCTAGGATCAACTCCTAAAAATTAATTATGTCAAAAAAATCATTACACGAAATAAACTCTAAGAAGCATGAGCGTAAGGCAGCATTACTTACGTTTTTGTGTTCTTCTAGCATAGGCGTGTTGTGTTTTTTTTTAATTGCTTTTACAATCCAAGACCCACCTCCTGGAGAGCAATATGTAGCAGTAGATTTTGCGGAAATTGGAGATGTTGAAGATGCTGGTGGGGTTACAGAAACAGAAGTATCGTCCGAAGTCGTTGAAGAAGTGATAAAAGAACAAGAAGCTTTAGAATCAATACAAAAACCTGTTCAAGCTGAAAAAGTAGTTACTCAAGAAAATAGCGAGATGGCTGTTCAGGAAGTAATAGAAGAGGTAGTTGAGCAAGAGCATCCAGTTGAGGAGTCAGAAAGAGTATCCCAAGGAGCAAACCTGATAAGCAATTTCGCCAATTCTGGAGGTGGATCTCAAGGTAATTCAGAAGGCGCTGGAAACCAAGGTGCAGAAGTTGCTAGAATTGAGGGTACAGGTTTAGTTACTGGGGACTTTGGATCTGCTTTTTTAAACGGTGGTAATCTTGTAAACCCACCTAAACTCAATGAAGACCCCAAAAAGGAAGGGGTAGTAAGGATAAATATTATTGTTAGGGGAGATGGTACAGTAAAGTCTCCGACTTACGATGCGAAAAATTCAACCATTGCTGATTCAAGACATGTCGGTTTAGCAAAAACTGCTGCTCTTACTGCTACCTTTACAACGAGTACTCTTCCTGCGCGGTCTGGGTATATCGATATTAGATTTGAACTAGAGTGATGAATTATCAGGAGGCAATAGAAGTCTTCTTCACTAAACTCCCTATGTTTCAGCGCAGTGGTCCAGCTGCCTATAAAGTCAATCTTGATGGGGCTAAAGCTGTTTCTGATTTACTAGGTAATCCGGAGGATGATCTTAAATTCATTCACATAGCTGGAACCAATGGCAAGGGCACAGTTGCCCATATGCTTTCAGCGATATTCCAAAAAGCAGGATTCAAAGTGGGTCTCTTTACCTCGCCTCATTTAATAGATTTTCGTGAAAGGATTCGTATTAATGGCAAGTTAATTGAAGAATCTTACGTGTTGAATTTCGTCAGGTCATATCATAAAAAATGGGGAGAGCCTTCGTTTTTTGAACTCACATTTGGCATGGCGCTAGATTATTTTAAATTCAATAAAGTAGATATAGTGATCCTGGAAACGGGGATGGGAGGAAGGTTAGATAGTACCAATATCATCAATACCGCTGAAGTTTGCGTTGTGACCAATGTAGGATTAGATCATCAACAATTTTTAGGTGATACAATTCGTAAAATTGCTGCTGAAAAAGCAGGAATTCTTAAAAATGGAGTGCCTGTTGTTCTTGGTAAGATGAGACCAGAGGCTCAGTCAGTAGTTTTAGAAAGAGCAATGAAAACTAGCTCTGATATGTTCTATGGCAAGAATGTGCCAAAGAATCTTAATTCTGACCCTAGTCCTTTCTTTGAAGAGAATGCAGCTACTGCTTTTGAGACAGCTAGGGTACTCAGTCTTCAGGGTTGGAGTTTGGATCCTGAGCGCGCTGTGAACGCTATCAATAATTATAGGAATATTTCAGGCCAAAGAGGCCGCGCCGAATTAATTCCATCAACCATAGATCTAGGAAGCTTGATTGTTGATTGCGCACATAACTATGATGGTATTAAAGGATTTATTTCTTCATTAAGCGGAGAACTTCATATAGTTTTTGGCGCAGTGGTCGACAAAGATCCTACATTGGTGCTTTCACTTATACCACCAGGCTCTAAAATGTACTGGTGTCAAGCAGACATCGTTCGAGCAATGGACGTTCACACCCTTTCTGATTACGGTGAGTCAGTGGGACTTACAGGCAAAACTTATAACAGGGTGAAAGAAGCCGTATATGCGGCTCGTACGGCCACTGCTAATATTACCGAAGCTCAAGCCGTAGTATTTGGCTCAGTTTTCGTTGTTGGAGAGATCATTTGAGTCTATAGACTTTGTGAACTTGAAAAGTTGTAGGATAGACGTCAGCCACTTGTCCGTTGCCTATGTTATGAAGGACTTTTCCGTTGGAAATTACTATTCCTATGTGATCTAATCCCGAAGAAAGAGTCCACCAAATGATATCTCCAGGTTGGAAGATTTTGGTTTCTACTTCTAACCCCAAACTTTCAAAATATGGCCCCAGGTTTCTAACTCTTCTATGGTCAATATGTTTATCAGTTGAAAGATTGGAGCTTTTTCTAAATTCGTGAATTTCCTTTTGAAGGCTTACACCGACGTTCTTAAATGCTCTAATTATCACGTCAGAACATACGCCTGTATGCGCTGCGACGTCACCGTCTGGGTATGAAAGCTGAACATAGCTTGGATCATAGATAATGGATGGGTCAATAAGAGATGAAAGCTTTTTGACGAATCGGGTTTTATCTGTAGTAATTACTTCTGAACTTGGGAATTGGGTAGATTGTTTAGACTGTACTTGTTGAGCAGAATGATTATTAGGTGTGTTACTATAGCTATCTATAGTTGCTGCAATCATTGCTATGGCTAATAGTGGTAAAAACTTATTCATATTATGTTGGTTTCATAACATGAACGTATTAAATATAGGACGAAGTATATGGGAGGTACTTAGTTGCTGGAGATACGTTCCTGAGGGAAGGTGATTACAATATTTTATTTTGAAATTTTATTAAAAATCTACTCTCATCCAATTTTTTATATGCCTGGAAATTTTTTAGTGAAAGCCTCCTGACTGTAATCGATTCTTTTATCAGTAAGTTTTTTCAATTTCAAGATCGAATTAGGAATTTTTCCTATACTCTCACTCACATTTAATCTTCTTAGATTCTTAAATCTATCTATCCAGTCAGGGACTTCTTTTATTTCATTTTGTCCCAAGTCTAATACTTTAAGTTTTTTCATAAACTTAATTACTTCTGGAAATTCTATAAACTTATTATCAGTTAAATAGAGTTCTGTAGTATTCGTTAAGTTCTTCATTGAATTTGGTAAGCTTTTTATCTCATGATGCTGTAATGAGACAATTTGTATATTCCTCAGGTCTCCAAATGAATCAGGTAATTCTGTAAATTTTATCTTGCTGTCATGCCTTCGAATGTTAATATTATAGATGTTTTCGGAAAGCATTCCTATCCAATCTGGAAGTTTTTCTAGAGATTCACTCCATTTTTTAATAAGATGTCTTTTTTGTTTTAGAAATAAAATAGGTAATGCAGATAAATTAATATTAGTAAAAACCTCTTGACCATTATCAAGACTTGGCATGTCTAACTTATTTAATTTATCTGGCACTTTAGAGAATCTACACCCATAAGTTTCAATCTTTTTCAGGTTCTGTAATTTATCTATCCAAATAGGAATTTCTTTTAGATTGGAATTTTCTTTGATGCAAAGAGTATGTAGTTTGGTATAATTCTGAATTGTATTAGGAATTTCCTTTAGATTCATTTCATTTAATTCTAGCTGCCTCAATTCGCTTAATTCAGTTATCTCATTAGTTATTTGAAGTTCTGTGTTCCCACTTAAATCAAGGAGGATTAACTTTTTTAGGTTATTAATTGATTTTGGAAGTTGAGTAAGACCTGAAAAATGATTATTATTTCTTATCTCAACATCATACTTTTCTAGATATTCATTTTCAGATAGACCTAGTCCTCTAATTACTTCTTCTACCTTTAATCTATTAAGAAGCTTTCCTTTGTGGTAGTATTCTTTTTGTTCGTCTGGTATACTTGATCTTATTTTAAGTATTTCTAAATTTTCTAATTTACCAATCGTTGATGGAATATCATTAAGTTGATTATTTGAGATATCAAGTTCTATAAGATTTTCAAGTTTCTCAATTTTGTTAGATACCTTCTTTATATGTGTATTATTTATTGTTAGAAATTGTAAATGTTTCAATTCCCATAGCTCTTCAGGTATTTCTTTAATTACTTCCGAACGCTCATCTTGACTCTTTTGCTGATTAGGACTAATAGTTAAACTTCTTAATTCTTTCAGATCTTTTATCCAATTAGGGATTTTTTTGATTTGGATTTCTGTTACAACTAACTTTCTTAGATGCTTTAATTGTCTAATATTTTCAGGGAGTTCAGTTAATTTTTGAAGATTTTCATCTATCCCATTTAAAATGAGTATTTGGGTTATGGCTTTATCTTTTAAGGCGCTATTAACAGTGTAATGAGTTTTGCCGGATACTTCAACTGGAGGATTTCCTATCTTTATCTTTGGATAAACAGGTGTTTTAGGTTGAATTGGTTCACTTGGTAAAGACATATTCGGAAAAACTCGAATTCTTTCTTTGTCAGGGACATATTCAGGGTAATGTTTTTTATTAAAATTTTCTACCTCTTTAGTTATCATCAAGTAACCTAATTCTCCGTCTTTTATATTAGTTATTATTTGATTTATAATTACATCTATATTGTCAATAAAAGGCTGTGTTTTTTTTCTTAGTTTTTCCCATTCTTCATCAACAGTATAATTCCCTGTTTTAATCAATCCAGACGGAGAGAATGTAGGTGTAACGAATTTATATATTTTTCCTTCAGGACACTGATGAATCCCTTCAGCTAAGTCCCCAAAGTCAGGAATCCAAGTATGAGTTCTCTCTGGTTTAGGAAAGCTATCAGCTGTTGCTTGTTTATCTAAAATATAATTTCCCTGATTCATCAGAACTTGATTGAATTTTTTTCTAAATTCTTTTTCAGGAATTAGTTCTTCTAGTCTGTATGAGAAATCAGCTTCAAAAGGAATAAATGGGTCAAATTTTTTCTTTAACCAAACTTCTATGCCATATGCATTTCGATTATACCAGTCTTTTCCAAATGGATCCTTTTTGAAAATAGTCAAAAGGTTTTGCTTTATTTCTTGATACATAAATCAAAATTATTAAAAATAATTAAATTCACTTAACCCCTTGATAATAAAATAAATGAAGATAATTTTGAATTAATAAAATTTATTAGATTGACGAGATATATCATATAAACTATTTAATAAAACTATGAGAACGAAACTTTTCATCTTTAGTATCTTCCTCTTGTTGGCTATTTCTGTTGCTCAAAATGTGGTAACAGCTCAGTCTATTGTCAATACTGAAAAGCTGTTTACAGATAATGATGATGGCTTCGCTGTTGCTTCAGAGTTTATTGGTAGTTCTATTCGAGGAAATGCAGATGTATTGTTGTTGGAATATTCTCTAAATTTTGCCTACAGAAAAGGTAAAAATTCCTATAAATTACTAAGTGGTGGAGAGTATATTAAAGAGAATCAGGAAATTGTTTCTAATAGTTTATTTAGCCAGCTGAGATACAATCATCAATTTTCAGATAAAAACCGTTTGTTTGCATTTTCACAGATCCAGAGTAATGCTATTCTTTTGTTGGAGCGAAGATTTTTAGGTGGAGCGGGATTTAGACACAACATAATTGAAAACAAGAAAGACACTTCAAGGGTTTTTAAAATTGACATTAGCGCTGGTATTATGCAGGAGGAGGAAGTCCTAAGTCGAACGGAATTGCCTGTAGATGAAAAATATTACACCAATTTTACAAGGAGTGTTATCTCTTTGGTAGGTTTATTTGAGTTGCATGATGTATTTACAATTGTTAATACAACTTATTTTCAACAATATTTAAAAGATTTTTCGGATTATCGTTTGCTAAACGAAACTAATCTGATGTTTGCTATTAATGAGTGGCTTGCTGTAAGTATGGATTTAGAATACAGGTTCGATAGTGATCCTCCCTCGATATTGCAAAATATCGATTTTAACACCAATTTTGGGTTGGTTTTTAACTTATGAAATAAATAATTAAACTATAAAAAATGAAAGTAACACTTCACGATGAAATGGAAATAGGTGAACCATATTCAAATTTCATTATAACTGTTAATGAAACAGAAATGAAACTTAGACGTTATTCGGATGGCTCTGAAGAATATTTTGAAATATTTAATGATGCAACTAATGCATGGGATTATGATATAAGTCAAGAGCTATATGAAGAAATTGAGATGTTATTTTAAATCAACAAACTAAAAAAATTATGTCAAAAGTATTATTTGTTTCCTTAGAAGGAATGTATAAAAAAGGGGTCGAAAAGGATCTTAATGAGGTTCTAACGACTATTAAAAACGACTATGATTCAAATATTGATGATTGGTGGGAGAATGCTTATTTAGATGAAGAAATGGATTTGATATCAGATAATGGTAGTTATGATGAAAATTTAAATTTTTTCATTGAACATGATGGAAAATTTCATGATATAAACGAATTCCTATCTGCTAAATTATAGAAGACATTTCACGTAAGTCATGAATAAAAATATATGTTTTAAAAAATACACAAATGATATTTTTATCATTGATCATAAGATAACCAATAACGGAAATGATAGTGGCATATTAAAAGATTGGAAGTTTGCTTCAAAAGGTAAATTGCCTCACTGGTGCTACACAAAAAAAGATTTTAGGTTACTTGCTGAAGATTGGAGAAAGCGAAATTATTCAATTAAAGATGGGAAATGGGTACTGAAAAAACCCTCTGATAATAATCTTAAATCTAACTTTGAATTTGATACACTATTGTATAATTATCATGTGTTTGACAGTAACAATAAATTGATAGATGGGTTTATTCTTCCATCATTTAATGATTTTCAAAATGCAAGTGATACAGTATTAAAGGATATGTATGAGACGGGTCGTCACAAAAGATTAAGTGGAAGCAATGGCGGTAATTATATTAATTCAAGCAATGCCTTTTTTTGGACCTCAGAAGTAATGGAAGAATCTCATTTTTATACAAATCATGCGGTATGCGTAGAAATAGCTGAAGATTTTTCCATTAAAAAGAAAATAGAGCTTAAAGGAACAGGACTTTGTGTTCGTTTAATTAAAAAATAAATTATTGTTGAAAAAAACCACTGATCATGAAGTTCTCACCGTGTAAACCAATTCCAGGGAATTTACTTTTTGATGTTGATGCCCCGAAAAAAAACTCTCGAAAACAAAAATTTACTTATAAATATCCGTTTAATTTAGATTTTAACATAAAGAATAAGTCAGATAAAGATATTTATAAAGGGCCTGCTATTTATGTTATAGAATTTAAGAGTGAAGTGATATATATTGGGAAGTACAGACCAGAAGACAAAAATCTTATTTCTACTAGGTGGGTTAAACATATTATGACTTTCACAAATCGAGGCTATCGTGTGGGTGGTGGTGCATTAAAAAAACTAGTGAAGGGTAAATTTGACGACTATACATTCCACACCAAATTCGAAGAAAATATTAAAAATTATTTTCTCGAAATAAACACTAATAAGAGGTTTGATGATACCGGGACAGTTACCAGTTTTAATAGATTGAAGTTTGCGGATTCTATAGTAGCTAAAGGTAAATGGCTACATCAAACTAACATTGACATTTCAAATTTCACCTTTAATTGTTTCACCCTTTTGGGAAATGAAGGTGATATTTTAAAACGTGACCTTATTAGCATTATTGAACAAATTCTCATCTGTAAACACAAGCCACGATGTAATAAAGAATATAACGATGAATCACACAAAATCAAGCTTACGGATGTTGAAAGTGACTTGCGTAAAAGTCTAAATGATCTAATCGGTATTCTTAAGAAATAAATCAATAATATTTAGGAATATATCGTATTCGGAAGCTCTGTTATTTGAGCTTTGTAAGGCAATAAAATTTCCCAATTCTTCTGAATCTACTTCTTCCCAATGTCCTTTGAATCCATATTGTTCAAAGGGCCCATTGGCCATTTTCTTCATATTAACGCTGGAAACGTAATATCCTGATTCACCATTCGGTGATTCGTTTTCAATTTGAAATGACCCATTAGATTCACTGTATAATTGGCCTAGATCAGTCCCGTTTTCTGAGAAGCGTTCAATGGGATAGTCATACCATGAATCGGAAACTAGAGTTTCAACGACTTCATCGATGTTGTTGCAATTTGTACTAAGAATATTATAACCCTCTGTTAAATCTCTGGTTGTTGAGAATAGCATTGGATCGAAACGTAAACAATCAATTTGGCCATCAACCGCTCCGTATTTTTGAAGCTGTTTCTTGATTGCATTTTGAATTTTAGTTTCGAGATTTTTTAATTCTATACTATTAGCAGAATTTAGAAGCTCCATTTTTTGCTCGTTATAAGTAGCAATAAATTCACTTTTAATATCCTTCGGCACCGATTCTAAAGGTGTTAAAAGAGCGCTGGTTATATATAACCTTTTCTTGTGCTCCTCACTAAGTCCTAGTTCGTATTTCTCACTGATATGCTCGGCAGCTTTTCTCCACCTATTCAAGTCATCTTTATCACTAATTATTTCTGTCAGCTTATCAAACTCTGATTTCAATAGGTTTATTGCGGTTTCCTGTGTTTGTGAATTAGCCTCTTCTTTTTCCTCATCTTGTTGCTCTTGAAACATATTTGAGGCAATTTTAATAGCTTCATTTAAATCTCCGTTTGCTTGCTCAAGGGCCTTTTTACAATCCCCGAAAGAGGCACCTGTTTGCGTTCTTATTTCTTTGATCAGTTTAATATCCATGAGAAATCTAATTTAAATATTAAACAAGTCTTTAGGGTCTGTAACATTAACAACATTGGCCACGGTTATTTTTTTGATATTCAGGTTTTTTGGTAGTTGTGAACTTAAAAGGGTAGTACATTTTTTCAAATAACGCTCATCCATTTTATATTGATTACTCTGTTTAGATCCTTCTATATTTAACTCGCTTAAATCCGGAAAATTTGAAATGAGATCTACATTTATCCAATCACTTAAACCATAGAGTTCTAATTTTTCTAAATGTACAAAATTTGAAATATGCTTAAAATCAAAAATGCAAGCACTTACACCAGTGACACGTTTGTGCGTATATCCGAAAGACAAGACCGCTAATTCTTTACATGATTGTCTGATATTGTATGCTTGACTTCCTTCAGGCGCAACATTGACTAAAGCAAGAAGTAATTTAGATGTGTAATATTTCTTTGCATTTTGTTGAGAAATATTAAAATACTTTTTTTCTGTCCTTATATGTGGCCGATTGTATGTTTTAAAATCACCTTCAATATTTACCTCTCCCAATAAATAATCAAAAAACTCCGGGGTATCATTGGCTCTAGCCACTTCCATTGCTTTTTCTACTCCTTCATTCAAAACAGATTGAAGAGAAAGTGCCTTTTCGGAATAGGTGAAATCAATCACTTTTCCTTCTTCTAGGATATTTTTTGTTTCAAAAGATGAATCCCAGACATCAGACCATTTGGATATACCAAATTCGGCAACACAATCAACATCCTCGAGCATCAGAGCTTTAATTTCTTTTTTCGCTTGTACGTAGTTTCTTTTTGGCATAGAACTTTTATAAATCGGTATTAAAATCAGAAAAAATATCTCTAAAAACCTGTGAATCTTTATCAAGTTTTAAATTCCCAGCTTCTATGACCAAACATTTGCTAGAACTGTGATTTCTATCAGGAATATCAATGTCTTGCAACACCAATGCACCAATTACTGCATCTACAAAATGGAAATTATCTTGAATTTTCATATTTAATTCTGACAATTCAATGGGTTCTGGTACTTGAAAACTGATAACTTCTCGAGAATCAATACTTACTTGGTATTCTTCCGTTTCCCCATTGTCATACTCAAATAGTACGAATACTAATAGTTTCATTTTAGCTAATATTTATGCTTCAAATATCCCATTCCATTTGATTCTCCAGTGACTTCGTTATCAGAATTTGACCATTCCCTAAAAGCAGCAACTTGTTTATCGTTAAGTTCAGATTCATTCCATAGCATGTGCTCTCCAGCCTCATTGCTATCTTCCCAGTGGTTGTATTGCACTTTAAAATCTTCAATATCCCAATACCGAAAATTATCTTTTGGGAAAGATCTACCTATAGAGTGAGAAATCTTACAAACCGATTTCCAGTAGGTTTCTATGACCTCTATTTCATTAGAATCCATATTATTTTATTTTGAGATTTAATAATGAAGATTCCAATATTTTATTGTATTCATCTTTATTTTCTTGGACTTTAGAAAGAATTTTGTCTGCATTAATATCCCACCAGGATTTAAGTGCATCTAAAGTAGATTTTATCTCACTTTCTTCCATAAACTTTGTTATAGTGTAGCCTTTAAGAAAAGTTCCCGAATGCCAATCCGGAGTCCACTCCTTCATCCCATCAATAGGCTTTTCTTTAATAACTTTAATTAAGCTGTTTTTTGAAAACAAATCAAACTTAAAGGGCTTGTTTTCAACTTTCATTGTTGACAGATTGATATCTGTTAAAAACAATCCCGAGTTCTTACAATCAAAGTAAAAAGGGACATTTATATGTATGTTTTTTTGGAGTTCAAATTCTAATGAAAATTTGAGTTCTGGATTGCTTTTACAATCTAGAACATTATTCCTAATATTTGTCAGTTCTATTTTCATCATAATTTATTTTATGCTACTCAATATATGAGCTGTATTTTATAGATTAACAATCGCTGAGGATAATTTTCATAGCTAAACAGCCAACTATTTTATTCTTTGGTTGCACCTCTGCGAAAATTTAAAGACACCCTCCAATGCTCCCAAATTATTACCATAGCTAAGGTGTCAAGCTTGCAGTAGTTCAGGAGGGCTTTTTCGTAAGATTTTAATAATTCTTCATTATTTTCTCGAAGCCCAAAAAGTATGTCCTGATAGGCTGTCATAGCTCCACCACCATCTTTTAAGTAAAATTCCGCCTCTTCGTATATTTCAAGAGCCGGTAACTGCCCATATGGATCAGTGATGTAACCATCTATTTTATTTAAAAGAGAAATGTCGGTGTCAAAATTTTCTAACCATTGAGAAATTCGCTCACTGCTATTCTCTTGAAGCACTGCAGGCAATACTTTCTTAATTGACGTCTTACCTCTCATGTTAGGATGAAAATAGTGGTTCAGTGTAAAACGATTCATATCCAATAATCTGGTTTGGTCGTCTTTTTCAAATTTTACTATCCTTTCCAGCCATTTTTTTAACGGCTCATCAACAACTTTGTACTTTTCCATCTGGTTGTAAATACGCCGTAATGTGGTGTTTTCATGTGTTGCCCACATCAATACCGTTCCACTCGTTCCAATCGTATCCATTAGTGATCTTGCAAATTCAAAATTTGGGAATTCCTGTTTGAGATTAATCCACTCAAAATGCTCTGGTTCGGCATTTGGTTGCCTTATAGTATGACATGACCATTGAAAAGCAACCGTCTCATAAGGACTCATTCCTTTATGATAGGGTAGAGCTGCTGTGGCCGTTTCGAAATCAATAAAATGCAATGGATAATCCCATTTCATCTTATCAGGCATTTCTTGAGAGAAATACTCCTCATCCCTCTCAGTATATTCCATTTGAATCCGTTGTCGTGACCCAAGCGCACCATCACCGATAAATTCCTCTGGAACATCAAACAATGAAAGCTTATTCATCTTTATTAGATGATCAACTAAGTTTTCAATTCCTAAACTTTTTTTACCCAATGATCCTGAATAATACAGGTCAATGATGCTATGCTCAGGATCATCCATTTCTTTCCAGCATAATTCAAATCCACTGTCTTTAAATTGTTCGTTAGCCATAGTGAATTCGCATGAAAAACATTTTTTTGTTAGTTTGGCCTGATGGTTAACAAGAACGGGATTCATCGACCTCAAAAATTGTTCACTAGTTTGCTTTATCTCGTTTTGGAGTTCTTTAACTTCTTTCTCGAAGTTTACTTTAATCAAAAGGTCTTCTGACTGAATTAGATCTTTATAATTTTCATCTACATCAACAGCTATTGCTCTGAATGTCTTACCTGAAAAGCTTTCTTCTCGCAATCTGAACATACTATTCAGCCCTTCAATTTTACTCTTTTTACTCTTATCTGGAAGAAATAAGTAAGGTGTGATAGAAAATAATTTATTCTGTTTAGCAAGGTGTTCATGTAATACGTGGTACTGATAGGCTAAATCATAAATATATTCACTCAGTGCTTTTTTTTGTTTATTGGCGTCTTCTGTAGAGTTGTAGCTCTTGGATTTAACCTCAATTAGTTCATAGTGATTGCCTTCTTTCTTAAGAATATCAATTCGAATGACTTTCTGATTGCTTTCAATTAATGCTTCGAATAAGGTTGTACTATCCTCAGTCAAATATTCCGCAGTGAGTTTTTTAGCCTTTACATGATCATTGCCTGTATTGATCTCTTTTCCTTCGGGGAATTGCATAGTTGCTAGTTTTCCAATCTGATGACCGCCATCTGCTAAGAACTTCAGGTAGTCATTTCCCTCTTTTGAAGAAGGAAAGCCTTTTTTCTTATAGTACAGCTTTGTTGGACAACTACATGCTATTTTAAAATCAGATTTAGACAGTTTTTTCATTTAAATGAATGCTATGAGTTCTATTTACTTCAAACCTTTTTCCAACCCTTCTTTACATTTTCTGCAAGCTTAGTATTAAAAAGATCTTCAATCTGTTTTTTAGAATTCGACACTTTAATCTCTTTTTTTAGTATCTCTTTTCTGGTTGCACTAAAGTCTGTATAATGATAAACGTAAGCAGGGTAATCACCTGTTTCTTCTTTATTGGTTTTCCAGATCATGAACTTACGGACCATTTTTATACCCTTACTTTCTTTCGTATATACTTCTCTTGACAAGACCTCACTTTTCTTCAATTCTGCTTTTTCAATATTATTTTTATCTATAGCAATGATTTTTGTGATTTGTGACAATCCTGCGTCCTGAGAATCTGCTTTTTTATCTGTTCTTATTCTTATAAATACTGGCGATATTACACTTGCTAGTGGCTGTTTTCCGTTTGCCAAGTAAGTTCCCTTTTTAAAGTATAGACTCATTTTGGAAATAATGCCTTTTGAATTTTCTTCAAACACATCTAAACAACTAAATTCTACTACCTGATTGGGCTCTACCATTGTGAAAGCTGTATTAGAGCCAGATACTTCAATGTATTCAGAATCGACTTTTTTCTTTTTCAGTTGGTTGAGTAATGTTTTACGTTCTTTCTCACTATAACCATTACCTACTTTGGTTAACACGATGTATTGATCTTTTGCTACACACAATCCCACCAACAGTTCTTTTAGCATCCCAGCTTTGCTACCTTCCCCCTCTGAATATCCCAAAATAACAGAATCTAAAGTAATGAGTTTTTTAATCTTGTAGGTAGGTCCATTTTCCGAACGAACTATAATACCTTCCTGCCCATCCTCTTCAACAATTTGTTTGTATAGGTTTTCAACGTCTCTTCTGCTTTCCACAAAATTATTTTTTATAGCATGCAATGATTTTCCTCCAGATAAAACAACGTTAAGTTTTTTGTCTAAGAGTGTAATACCCAATGCGATTTCCTCCCCATCCAAAATAAGAATATCAAATGCAGCAAAATAAATGTTTTCAGATTTATCATCTAAGGCTGCTGTCATATCAAAAGAATAGGTGCGTTCATTTTCTTTATTCAGATATAACTCTCCGGCAAAAACCACATCTTTACATTTACCTTTAAGTAGAGTTGTAGCTTCTTTTAAAAGAGGTAAATCAGTAATTAAATTGCCTCCATGATTAATAAGTTCGGCTTTTTCCCCATCATAGGTTAAGAGATAAAAGTGGCCATCGTGTTTTTTAGAAACAACGTAATTTTTGGCTTCGATAATCTTTGAGGTAATTTCTTTAGCTCCTATTGGAAGATACCTTGATGCTATTTGCCGTTTGTATTTTTTTGCGAGTTCTTTCATATCAATGAACTATTTATAATGCAGGAAGTGGCTTTAGTTCTTGGTCGGTAAGATGTAAGATTAGGCAATATTTACCTTCTTTAATTCTACCCTCTAAAAAAGCTCGGTAAGGCTTCCCGCCATCTTGCATCACTAAAGGTTCTTTCCCTGATACTCCTCCACCCAACATCATAAGAGCATCTTTGTCAGCTAGGGTTTTTGCCATATCAAATAGAAAGTCATAGGTCAATCCATTGATATGTTTTAATTGGTATTTTTTATTAAACACCAGTTTATTATAAACCTTGGACTTAGGCATTAATTTACCTGTCCAGTTCACTCTGTTTTCTCCTGTTATATTACATTCATTGTATTTGGGCTTACGCTCTTCTTTCAATACAGCTTCAGGAGAAAAAATCTTTTCGGTTTTTTTAACCCTAAAAACAGGTTTGTCATCTTGATTAACATAAACTCTTGAGACGTTGTCGATGAATTTTCCACTCAGTTCAAGATCTATTTCAGGATCCGAATTAATCAAATCATCAGCCAAAATCGTCGCTAATTTTACATCAATATTAACCACCTTGTTTTGCTTTTCATGATACTTAGCTATCAATGTTTTTATGTTAGTTTTAGAAGTGTTTTTGACAACACGTTTATTAATAACATCATCCCCCGTCTCCATAACCATAGTAATTTTAGGCTTAGGATTCAGAGATCGAAATGTGATTTCTGCATCTCTGTTTTTATCGTTGGCTAATTTTAAATATCTAATCATTCCGTTCTATTTAAAACATTGCAAAATCCATATCATCATCTTGTACGCTTTCGGTCTCTGGAGAAATTAATTCTTTTTCATTGTCTTCAAGACCAATGAAATTAATTTCAGCAATCATTCCGGTGACGGCAAATACCTCGTTTTCATTACATATCAAAAAGGCATCATCTCCTTCGTAGTCCGATCGATAATTAAAAACAAAATAATATATTTTCCCACCTTTAAACTCATTAAGAAAGGCTTCTTTATTTACATTAATATTCAGCTGATAAACAGATTTTACGGCCATAGACAAATATTCATCTATAGTAGCTTCTCGGAGCAAAACTTTTTCGTCATAAATAGAAGGTTGCTTTTCTACTTTCTTGCCATCACTATCCACACCAATTAATGTGCTCTTTGAAACCATCTCTCCTTTTGAATTTAGGGTAACTGTCGAAGAAGAACCTGGCGGCATTACAAACTGCCCTTCGGCTAATCCGGCAAGCTGACACTTACTACCGTTTTCATCAAACACCTCGATGGTTGACCAGCCGTAGATTTTTTTTCGGTCTACTTTTCTAAGCTCCGCCATAATGTTGTTACCATTAATTGAAAATTCTGCAATTCTTGCCATATTGTCGTAGATTTCTAATTAAAGAATTAAAACTATCTTTTGTTCTTGCACCTTAAATATAGTAATGCTTCTTAATAAGAGTACTATATTTATTTGGTCTTGAAAACACAAAACTAAACGATCGTATCATGCTCCAAAAAAACACCGTGTGGTTGCTGGTATTTAGCGCTATATATATGCTAATCGGGAGTGCTCCAACTGCTTTAGCTAACACAACATCTCAGATTGTGGATACAGCTAAAAACCCCATAAAGAAGCACATTCTAACTTTGGATTATATCAGCAGGAAAACAAATAATAGCAAGTATTTTTTAAATCTTGCCGACAATTACTGCGATGTTCTAATCGAAGCAAAAAAAGACACTACATGGGCTCAGTCATTCAAAGACAAAATTAAACTTACTCTTTCAACCTGTGAAGAAAATATGAATCACAGGGTACAGCTATTTCCTTTTTTTCATGGATTCCCCTCTTATATGGGCTTTGCTGATGATGTAATTGAGTATGCATATGACAATGCACTAGATGACTTATTCAATACAACATTTAAAAAGATTCACAATGGACCGTTATCCAAAGCTAACATTTCATCCATCGTCATTCGAGAAAATTGTGATGATGAAATGTTCGAAATTATTCTTCAAACGGTTATGGCAAAAACCAATCACTTTCTAATCCAACAACATCAATTAGATAATATTTTGGGGATAGATAAGTCAAAATCTCTGGTTAATGGTGACGTCAATCTTGAATCGTTAAATAAGATATGTGAGGACTTGAAATTAGATAAGGTCGGTGTTTTTAAAGTGAACAATCTTGACAATATCAATGAAAAAATCTGGTTGGTATACAGTGAGTTCAGAACATATTCACCTGATTTTGGATTTACAGAAGCAGTATTTAGCAGAGGATTTAGTCAGGATAAAAGAGGTGTGATGGGTATGAATTTGCTGGTATTATTATTGGAATCGATATTGTTTATTTCTCTGATCGCTGTTTTTGATGAAAAGATTATAAAATTCATAAGGACAAAAAAGCTGTTCTCTCTGAAAGAAATGTTCTTCCAGTTTGTTAAAAAAGTAAAGTTCGTGAGTATCTGCTTTGCTGCACCCACCATTTTGTCGTTTGCAATGATTTATTTACTGAATGTTTTAACACCTAATCCAGCTGATCATTACATGGAGTCCGCTTCTATATTGTGGCTGATTACTCTGACACTTTGTATGAGCATAGTACCAACGTTTATCAATTTATTTTTGATTAACAGGTTACAATTAGATGGTTTTCACAATATTAGAGGTTACCGTACTTTCGCTAACGCTTCACTTTATGCAACGTATTTACCTCTTTTTGTGTTTTACATCGCGCAATTTGAGCAATACCCAAGGACAGCACACTTCCTACTTGTCGTACTCACCTTTGTGATAGGTGATTTATTGGCAAGATCCTATTTTCAATTTACCAGCAAAACAAAACATAGTAATCTAAAAACACAAGCAATTGTAGGTCTTTTGGTAGGTATTCTGGCATTGATTTTCTTCAACACATCCGCACTTACAGAAATATCTACTCCAGTGTTTTTTAGTAGCCTCATTTTTATAGCACCTATTTCTTTAATTCACCTAGGAATAGGAAAGCGTATGGACAGAGTCAATGAAAAGAAATTAGAGTCTTCAAAAGAAAAAAACCTTTTAAGTGATCTTGAGTTTATTAAAGATGTAATTGATCCCCAGAATATTTATGATCGTATCGACAATCGTTTATCAGAAGACAATCTGAATTTGATGATTATTTCTGCACCTATGGGAATGGGGAAAACAAGAACTCTAAAGGAAGCGGAAGAAGTGTTTAGAAAAAACAACTGGAAATGTTATTATGGCGATTGTGACGAAATCCAGGATGAAAATACTATTTCATATGAACCATTTATCGAAGCTTTCAGGAATTTACTGCATCAAGACGAGTTTATTGATCGTTCTCAGCACATAGAAAACATCAGTGGAGATGTTATAAAAGCACTTGCAGATATCTCAGGAGCAGATGTTATCAGTAATCTTAACAGAGATGAAAATCGTTCCATGACTGATATATGCGTGGAAATAGCCGAAAAACTGGAATATATAAACAGCAAATCTGTTTTTGTCATGGAAGATCTTCACTGGATTGACCCTGAAAGCTATGCGTTTTTAAAACACTTTATTAAAACGATAAATAGAAATGAATTTATAAGAGGAAATCTTTGTATTGTCTTAACACTTAGAAACGATAAGGTTAGCAATTACAGAGGAGTGGATTATAACAATCTTATTTTAGATCTAAAGGATTTAGACGCACATCTTGAACCTGGAATTATTATAGAAGACCTTCTTACTGACAAGCATTTCAATGTAAAAGACTTTGTAAATCATATTAGTAATCAAAACAAAGAGTTTAAAATCCAGGATGATTCATTGACAGACATTAACTACAAATTCAATAGTGCTCTTTCTGATAATAAAGACTCATTGATTATTACCCCTTTATACATACTCAAAGTAATTGAACAGTGGATACAGAATCAGGTTTTAAAGTATACACCCGATGGTTATGTTCTTGCTAGTACCGTTGATTCGTTGGAGCTTCCAAATACAGATGAAATAGATGCTTATTACCACTCTATATTAGATGGGTTTGATAAAAAATGGACACGTATATTGGAAAGTGCAGCTATAATAGGACAAAAATTCAATGCAGAAATTCTAGCAAAAGTATGGGGTTACGAACTCCTTGAAATTCTTGATTTTTGTGAATTAGCTGAACAAAAAGAATTAATAATCGATGTTTCTGAGGAAGATAATATTTACAAATTCAATAATAAACGTATCATCTCTGCCATAAAAAGTTATTTCCCAGGCTCCCATGAAACTGGTGTTAAACAAATCATTATTGAATACAATAAAAGATACATTGAACTACAAAATAGTATTATTAAAGACCCTTCTGAACATTCTATTGAAGAAATATTATCGGTTGTAAGAAGGCTAACTTTAATGGTGTCAAATCCACAGTATAATGAGATAGCTAAGCGCCTTATTTTTGAAGCAATCGTGAGACTTATCGTAGATGATGAATTCGATAAGATTTCTGCTTTTAAAGATTTTTTAGTCAACAGAAAGCTTTCTGAACTGGCTGATTTGATTGCTATGATTAATAAAGTTGCTAATCGAAATACGTCGTTCAAAGAGGTGACACGAGTGGGAAGAGAGTTGCTTGATAAAACCTATGGAGAAGATTCTGTAGAACAGCAATTTAGAATCTACGGATTGATGTTCAAGCAAAAAAGATTCAGCTCCGAAGGTGATAATAATGAAGGTGTTTTCATTAATGATCAAGAACTGGAGAACATCAAAGCAAAGATAAATAATACATATAAAGGTAAAACCTTAATATCAATGGGTTTTCTATACCTAAATTGTGTAGCATTGAATGTCGAAGAAAAGCTGATCTTCTTAGATGACTTAAATGAAAAGTTGAAATTTTCGG
>MDSV01071248.1_pt1 | contig 22076 bp, 23 predicted proteins | sample 810851 | NCBI WGS metagenome assembly MDSV01 (sample SAMN05326640, study PRJNA326480) | marine metagenome | isolation source: seawater | place: Atlantic Ocean: North East | collected 2012 | reverse complement strand
TATGTGTAACTGCAGCAACGTAAATTTATTCTCTCAATCACTAATATACTTATTGTGAACAAAGAATCAAGTAAAAAACACAATATATTGTGACAATTTCATTTTTTTACACAATATAGTGTATATATGGTGTTTTTTAGCTGTTGGCAATAAGTTGATAAATTGTGGATAATTATTACTGGAGAAAAGATATGAAAAATTATTTATCTATTGATCAAGGAACTACAAGCTCAAGAGCAATTATATTTGACGCAGATTTGAAATTAATAAATGATGCTCAGAAGGAATATGATTTAACTTATCCAAATGACGGATGGGTTGAGTTAGATCCAAATGATGTTATCAATACAGTCAAAGAAACCGTTATCAATGTTTTAAAGAATCATAAGAATATTGAAGCTTGCGGAATAACAAACCAGAGAGAGACAACTATAGTTTGGTCTAGGACATCAGGATTACCAATATACTCTGGCATTGTATGGCAAGACAGAAGAACATATGAATATTGTAATAAATTAAAGCTAGAAGGTTATGAAGAGCTAATAAAAGAAAAAACAGGTTTATTATTAGATCCATATTTTTCTGCAACAAAAATTAAGTGGATTCTAGAGAATGTTGATGGAGCTAAATCAATGGCCGAAAATGGAGATCTTCTTTTTGGAACGATAGATTCATACTTAATATATATGCTCACAAAAGAAAAAAATCACTTAACAGATATAACAAATGCATCAAGGACATTATTGTTTAATATCAAAACTATGGAATGGGATAGCGAATTACTTGAACTATTTGACATCCCAGAATCTATGATGCCGAAAGTATTAGCATGTGATGAGAATTTTGGAACACTTTCAATAGATGGTCGTGATATACCCATAAGAGGTGTTATAGGTGATCAGCAGGCTGCCCTTGTTGGTCAAGGTTGCTTTAAAGAGGGCGACATGAAATCTACATATGGAACCGGATGTTTTCTGATGGTTAATACAAACAAAGAGCCTCTCACAGTAAACGAAGGACTATTAACAACTGTTGCATACAAATTGGGAGGTGAGGTTCATTACGCTATTGAGGGAAGTATTTATTCGTGTGGAAATATAATCAAATGGCTTAGAGATCGTATGAATTTTTTTAAAAGCGCAAGTGAAAGTGAAAAAAAATTAGATAGTTCTGGCAATTCTAATAACGTATTGTTTTTGCCGGCATTTAACGGGCTTGGGGCTCCCTTCTGGGATTCAGATATAAGGGGCGGTTTTTATGGAATAACTCAAGATACATCAATAAAAGATATGACTACAGCATGTTTTAAAGCGATAACTTTCCAAACTAGAGAAATAACATCCATATTGGAAAATTATAATATTGAAATAAATACACTTCTTGTAGATGGCGGTATGGTTCAAAATAAAACATTTTGCCAAGTTTTATCTGACACCTTACAAAGAAAGATAATTAAACCTGAGAATGTTGAATCCACTGCATTAGGAGCATGCAAAGTCGCAATGATAGGTTCTGGACAAACTATTAAAGATATTCACACAAAATATACTTCATTTTCACCAAATGAGAATTTAAAAGACATATATCGTAAAGATTACATGCTATGGAAAGATTATGTATCAAATTCTTTAAAGGATTAATTGATAATAATTTCTTGAGAGATATTTAAAAAATTTAAATGATTTGAATCATGCGTTACTAGAATACAAGGTATATTAAGATCCCTCACGATGTCTGTTATTAAAGATTGTGCGCGTGTTGCATTTTCACTATCAAGATTTGAAAATGGTTCATCTAAAAGAAGCACTGATGGTTTCATTAAAATAGATCTCGCAATTGCAACTCTTTGTTGTTGTCCGCCAGACATCTCATGTGGCATTTTTGCTAAATGATCCTTAAGGTTTAGAGCGCTAATAGTTTTCTTAAATAAATCATCAAAACCTTTTGATAGAGCATACTTCATATTTTTTTCAGCATTAATGTGAGGAAACAATGCAAAATCTTGAAAAACATAGCCTATATTTCTATACTCTGGCTCCACAAAAAATTTTTTGTCGTTTAAAACACGACCTTCTAAGCATATATGCCCGTGATCAGGCTTAATCAAACCAGCAATAATGTTCAGCAGTGTAGATTTACCAATTCCGCTAGCTCCAGAGACCAAGTTAACAGAATTTTTCTTAGCTTTAAAACTCATGCTTTTAAATAAATCACTTTTATCAAAAGCAAAAGTTAGATTTTTTACCTCTAATCCCATATTTATATAGTTAATATATGTCAATTATATATATAATGCTTCTGTTTTCTCCATTCTTAAAATTAATATTAAAAAATGTACACATATAAAATCTTAAATAACATAGCGCAAGACGGCATAGAAACCCTAATAAATAATGGATTTGCAGAAGAAATTAATGATCCGGATGTGTTATTGATTAGAAGCCATGTGCTTATTGAAGAAGATTTTAATCAATCTTTAAAATGTATCTGCAGAGCAGGCGCCGGAGTGAACCATATACCTCTTAAAAAGGCATCAGAAAAAGGAGTTGTAGTATTTAATACTCCTGGAGGTAATGCTAATGCAGTAAAAGAGTTAGTTGTATGTGGCTTATTGCTTTCATCAAGAGGAATACTTCAAGGTCATTCATTTATTCAGAGCTTGAGTAATGAAAATTCTAATGATTTAAATGATTTAGTAGAAATAAACAAGAAAAATTTTAAAGGAAGTGAGTTAAAAGGAAAAACTATTGGAATTATTGGTTTAGGAGCGATAGGTTCATTGTTAGCACAATCAGTAACTAGCATGGATATGAAAGTAATTGGTTATGATCCAAATATTTCAATTGATTCAGCATGGCAGCTTCCTAAAGAGGTTGAGAAAGCAGACAGTTTGGAGTATTTGCTAGCTAACTCAGATTATATTTCAATTCACGTTCCTTTAATTGATGAAACAAAGAATTTGATTTCAAAAGATACAATAAGGCACTTTAAAAAAGGAGCAAAATTAATCAATTTATCTAGAGGAGGGATAGTAAATAACAATGACGTTCTATCTGCTCTTAAAAAAAATAGGATTAGCTCCTTTGTGACTGATTTTCCTTCTCCAGAGATGGTGAAGAGATCAATAGAATTTTCAGATGTAATTTTACTTCCCCATCTTGGAGCTAGCACAAAGGAGGCAGAAGTTAATTGTGCAATTATGGCTGCTGAACAGGCAGCTAAATTCCTCAGAGATGGAGAGATCAAAAATTCTGTTAATTTTCCGAAAGTTAGACTCGGCAGGTCTACAAATTTTAGACTAGTTATCATACATAAAGACGAGCCAGGAGTTATTGGCAGCATTGCTGGTGAAATCGCATCTCATAACTTAAATATTGCAGATATGATTAATAAAAGCAGGAATCAAATAGCAATAACAATCATAGACCTAGACGAACAGCCTAATAAAAAAATTTTTGATAACATCAAACAAATAAGAAGCATCCTAAGCGTAAGAATGTGCTAATAATTTTGAATAAATTATAAACAAATGTCTATAAGCATGTTTTATTTAATTTCTTTTTAAAAAACACTTGTCAACAGAAAAAAATAGTGGTAAAAGCGCATGTCATATTTGTATAGAAATTAAGCATATATATCTTATAATTTTACTTAAGTATCTGATATGCGGTATTATTATGTAAATTTGTATAAAAATTGTACAACTTCAAGGAAAGCCTTATTTAAAGCATTTCAGTATGGTATAAATAAAGTTATCCATAACTTTATCCACAGAAACTGTGGATAAAAAAAAGATAGAAATGAATAAATTTATTAACAAAATTTCATTGCCTGATGACTGGGTTAAGGAGCTTAAGAAGACCTCAAGTCTTGATAGTTTATATAAGCCAACTTCTTTTATAAAAGATGAATTATCAAAAAATAGAAAAATTTCTCCTCCCTTAAATAAAATATTTGATGCTTTTAAATTTTGCTCTTTTCGTTCCACCAAAGTAGTTATATTTGGACAGGATCCTTACTTTCAAAAAGATCTTGCAAATGGATTAGCTTTTTCAGTAAATCAAAGCAAGCCGATACCTGCCTCTTTAAGAAATATTTATAAAGAAATTGAAAATGATCTAGGAGCTACAACAAATAAAAATGGTTGTTTAAAAAATTGGGCAAGTCAAGGTGTTCTTTTGCTTAATGCATCGCTTACTGTTGAAGTTTCTAATCCAGGTTCTCATGCAAGGATTGGATGGGAAGATTTTATATTCGATGTTATTAATATTTTGAATAATAAGGGTCAAATAGTTTTCATGCTCTGGGGCAATTATGCAAAAAAATATATTTGTAAAATTAATAATGAAAAAAATTTAGTTTTAAGAGCTCCTCATCCATCGCCTCTTTCTGCATATAGAGGATTTTTTGGCTGCAAACATTTTTCTAAATGCAATAATTATCTATCTAATCATAATAGTTCACCCATAAGATGGTAGTAAAATTATATTATTTCCAATATGTTTGAAAAACGATCTTTGAGCATAGATAAATCGTCCTTCTTTACTATGACATTAAAAACAAGAGTGCTATTAAAATTTATAACCTTACCTATGTTTTTAAATAATCTGCTTTTTTTATCTGGAGCAGTGTCTGGATCAATAGAAACTCTTCCAGTTTGGGAATCAACCTGAATCCACCCCTCAAACTGGTTAAAGAAACTAATTTCAGTAATTAATGTGCAAAACTTTCTTCTATCTATACCAAGATACTTCATCCTTGCAACTATTTCCTGTCCTCTATAACAGCCTTTATCAAAGGAAACTCTCAATTTGTCATAATTTATTTCCAGAGGCCTATATTTAGCAGTATCTTCTTTTTCAAGCACTAAATTACCTAAGATTTTGTTAGCAGCCTCCCATTGCAATGCGCATATAGAATTTTCATCCTTGTTTAAGTTGATACCAGTACTTATGGATAATTCAAAGTAATTATTAGATAAAAATGGCTGATTTGAATTGCTTTTTGGTGAAATTGTTCCAAGAACCATCTCATTTGTTTTTTTGAATTCTACATTTGAAAATTTTGCGAATGGTGTTAATTCATCAATTAAAATTATGTCTAACCCTGAATTGCTTTCAACAATGAATTTATATTTTTTATTTTTTTTTAATAATTATAAAATCAGCTAAAATTTCACCTTTATGATTGCAAATGCAAGAAAGCTGAGAGGTGTTGTCAGATAAAAGGGATACGTCTGACGTTACTTGACCTTGAAGAAATTCTTCAACTTTCTTATCGTCTCCCTGAATATCTATTACGATATGGTCTATAAGAAGTATAGTGCCAAATTCGATTAAGTTATTATGAGTATCTATTTTCAAGTAAAATTATTTATATAAAATTATATTTTAACCAATGAGCAAAGAAATAAACAGAATTCACTGGAAATGCAGAAGAGGAATGAGAGAAATAGACCTTTTGTTAAGAGAGTTTGCAAATAACAAGCTAGATAGTCTTGAGCCAGAACAGTTATCGACCTTTGAGCAGATATTAAATTATGATGATCAAAAGTTATATGATTTTATATTTAAAAATGAAACTTTAAATAATAGCTCTCACGAACTCTTCATAAATAAATATTTAAAAACATTTACGAAACAAGGAAACTTTTAAGGTTATTTTTTGTCAGAAAGCATAGGAAGCATAATTATATGAAAAAAAATTCAAATGATAGTGATTCCGTTTTAATTGAGAAAGTAAAGAATGGTAATGAAGGAGCATTTAATTTTTTAGTGAGTAAATATTACCCAAGAGTCTATGCTTCATTATTCTCTTTTACAAAATCAAAAGAGGATTCTGAAGACCTAGCACAACAAACATTTGTGAAGGTTTGGCAGCAAATCAGATCCTTTAGGGGTGATAGTGCTTTTTTTACATGGGTTTATAGAATTGCAATCAATTTAGCAAAAAATTATGTTGTTAGCTCATCGTACAAAAAACAAAAGTTAAATACTTCTATTGAAGATGCTGAAATTGATGTCACTTCATTTGAAAATATAGAATCTTTGTTATCTCATGACGAATCAATGCAAGAAATAAAAAACTTTATTAACACCATGCCAGAATCTCTTAAAACTGCTTTTACGCTTAGAGAGTCTGAAGGAAAAAGTTATGAGGATATTAGCGTTATTACATCAACACCAATTGGAACAGTTCGATCTAGAATTTTTCGAGCCAGAGAATCAATTATAGAATATATGCAAAAGGAGCTAATTAATAATGAATGATATTAATGAAAAACTTTCAGCCCTTTATGATGGCGAGCTTAATATGGATGAGATTGATGATTTATTAGACATCATCAGCAAAGACCAATCTTTGCAAAAAAAATTATCAATGTATGGCTTGATAACTCAAGCATCAATTGATGATTTCAATAATGTAGTTCCGTTAAAATCTAAAATGGCAAGAAGTAATAAATTTTCATCAAATGTATGGCTTTCAAACTCAATAACTGCAGCAGCCTCAATAGCCCTTACTTTAATTTTTGTTAATAATGTTGATCTTTCTAGAATGGGAATAAGTTCCTCTTATACAGATCAAATATCATCAGCAATTAATAGCAAGGAGGCTAAGGTAGTTGCATTTAAGTCAGAAGAAAATTTAGCGGACTATGTTATGAAAGTTATCAATGATCCTAATTTCATGAATTCAAATCAATCTTTAGATCTTAAGAATGTTGGATTTTCAAAGAATTCACCAAAAAGTTATGTTTATTCAAAAGGTAATCAAAACTTCAAGTTACGTATTGAAAAAAATAATTTTGGTCTTACACAAATTAAATATTGGAAACATGGAAATAAAATGATTTACCTTATACCACTACCAGATGGAAATGCTTTAACTCTATACGGAAACATAAACCTTCCTACAGCAATATCCATATCTCAATCAATAAATTCATAATATAAAATGCAAAAAATCAAAATAAAAAATTTCTTCATCTTACTGCTTATATTTACAAGCACATCTATTTATTCATCATTACCAGATAATATATCTGAATTGGTGGAAGACTCTGCGCCAGCGGTTGTTAACATCACTGCAAAAAAAGAATCAGGCAATCGATCTGCATTTGGATACGGGCGCATACCTGATGAATTGTTAGAACAATTTGGCATACCTAGAGAGTTTAGGGAAATACCTCAACAAAAAAGAGAGTCAATTTCTTATGGATCTGGTTTTATTTTAAAAGATAACTTTATTTTGACTAATTTCCATGTTGTTGAAGATGCAACAGAAGTAATAATCTCGCTAACTGACAGAAGGGAGTTTAAGGCTGAGATAATAGGAGTTGATCCTCTATCAGATCTTGCAGTGCTTGAGGTTGATGGTGAAAATTTACCGTCTGTAGATGTGGGAAATAGCGATAAATTAAAGGTTGGAGACTGGGTAGTTGCTATAGGCTCACCTTTTAGTTTTGATTTTTCTGTGACTGCAGGTATCGTAAGCGCCAAGGGGAGAAGTATTCAAAATAACAATATTGGTAACTATGTTCCTTTTCTTCAAACAGATGTAGCCATTAACCCTGGCAATTCAGGCGGACCATTATTTAATCTTGATGGTGAAGTTGTTGGTATTAACTCTCAGATTTACTCTAGGAGTGGAGGATATCAAGGTTTAGCATTTGCAATACCAATCAATGTCGCAGTAGATGTAGCAGAACAAATAATATCAAGTGGTGAAGTTGCTAGAGGCTATCTTGGTGTAAGAATGAGTGAGGTAGACAGTGATCTTGCTGATGCTTTGGGTATGAAGAAACCTTATGGCGCACTTATAAATGATGTTGAAGAGGGTGAGTCTGCTGATTTAGCAGGACTATTGCCAGGAGATGTAATAATAGAATTTGATGATAAAGAAGTTAAATTTAGCTCTGATTTGCCACATGTTGTAGGGCAAATCAAACCAAAAACAAAAGCATTAGCGAAAGTTATTAGAGATGGCGAGCAGATTACCTTAGAATTTATTTTAGGAGAATTACCTATAAATAATGAGTCTTTTGTTCCAGCTAAAACTCAAATATCTTCAGACCCTATAGGCTTAAATGTAACAGATATTGATAGAGATAATCCATCGATGAAAAATCTGCCAGACGGAGTAATAGTTTCAAGGGTAAACCCTAATTCGCCAGCATCTGGAAAAGTTAATAGAGGGGACTTAATTACAATGATTCAATTCAAAGGTAAAAAATATGAGATATATGATACGGAGTCATTTGATGATGCCATAGATAGCTTATCTTCCGGAGATAAAGTAGCAATTCATTTAATTAGGAGCGGTAACAGGTTTATTCGTTCAATAACTGTTAATTAACTACAACTATAATTTACTTATTTTCAAGGTTTGCTTGTAAAATAGCAGCAAATTATGAAAAACATAAGAAATTTCTCAGTTATAGCTCATATCGATCATGGTAAATCAACTTTATCTGATAGATTAATTGAGTTTTGTGGCGGTCTTTCTTCAAGAGAAATGGCTGATCAAATTCTTGATTCGATGGATATCGAAAGAGAGAGAGGAATTACAATTAAAGCTCAAGCCGTTTCTCTTAACTATAAAAAAAATGGAGAAGAGTATCTTCTAAACTTTATTGATACTCCTGGGCATGTAGACTTCTCATATGAAGTTTCAAGATCGTTGTCTGCATGTGAGGGCGCTCTACTGGTGGTTGATGGCTCTCAGGGGGTCGAAGCTCAAACATTGGCAAATTGCTATACAGCTGTCGAGGAAGGCTTAGAAGTTCTTCCAGTAATTAATAAAATTGATTTGCCTCAGTCTGAGCCTGAAAGAGTTAAATTAGAGATCGAAGAAATGGTAGGCATTAATGCTACTGATGCTCCTCTTGTAAGTGCAAAAACAGGAGAGGGTATTGAGAATCTCTTAGATCAATTAGTTTCTAATATACCTAGCCCTAAAGGTGATCCAAGCCTTGGTCTTCAGGCTTTGATTGTTGATTCGTGGTTTGATTCGTATTTGGGAGTTGTTTCACTTATAAGAATAAAAAATGGAACTATTAAAGTAGGACAAAAGTTCCAAATTCACTCAACTGGTCAAACTCATATAGTTGATGATATTGGCATCTTTTCCCCAAAGAAGGCCTCAAAGAAAGAATTATCTGCTGGCGAAGTTGGTTATTTGGTTGCTGGAATTAAAGATATCAAAGGTGCTCCTGTTGGAGATACTGTTATTGAATCAAATGATGATTCAACTCAGGCGCTCTCTGGTTTCAAAAAAGTAAATCCAAAAGTATTTGCATCAATATTTACACTTAATTCTGATGATTATGAAAAATTTAGAGATGCTTTGTCAAAACTTGTACTTAACGATTCATCCTTAATTTATGAGCCAGAGGTTTCAGATGCCTTAGGTTTTGGATTTAGATGTGGATTTTTAGGAACTCTTCATATGGAAGTTGTGAGGGAAAGACTAGAAAGAGAATATGATCTTGATTTAATTTCTACCGCACCCTCAGTGGAATATGAGGTTTTAAAAACTGATGGAACAATTTTAAAGTGCGATAACCCATCGCAGCTTCCATCACCAAATGAAATCGATGAAATGCGCGAACCTGTCGTCAATACAACAATAATCTCTCCCAATGAATATATTGGAAATATTATTACCTTATGCACATCCAAAAGAGGGATTCAAAAAGACATGAAATATTTTGGTAATCAGGTTTCAATAGTTTTTGAAATGCCACTATCTTCAGTAATTATTGATTTCTTTGATCAAATAAAATCTTCAACGAAAGGGTTTGCATCTATTGAGTATTCTTTAATAGGGTTCCAAAGATCAGATTTAACCAAAATCGATGTTCTTATAAACAATAATAAAATTGATGCCTTATCTATGATCGTGCACAAATCATTTTCATCTTCTAAAGCAAGGGAAATTGCTAAAAATTTACAAAAATTAATACCAAGACAAATGTTTGATGTTCCAATTCAGGTAGCTCTTGGTGCTAAAATTATTTCAAGAGAAACTGTTAAAGCTTATAGAAAGAATGTTACTGCAAAGCTTTATGGTGGAGATGTAACAAGAAAAATGAAATTATTAGAAAAACAAAAACAAGGAAAAAAGAAAATGAAGCAACTGGGCAAAGTTTCAATTCCTCAAGATGCATTTTTAAATTATTTTAGCTCAAAGGAATAACATGATCACAGACCCGTTATTTATACTCGGAATTTTTGGAATGACAATATGCCTGATCACATGGATTAGGTTTAGTATTAGTGAAAAGACAACCGAGCCTTTTGTAATAAAGTACTTATCAAGTATTAGCTTTATTTCAGGAATAGCATTGCTTCTGAGCATATTCTATAACTCAGGAGACTTAGGGTTAGTTTTATTGGCAGGTGTCGTAATATCTCTAATAGTCCTAGTTATTGGCTACTACTTAAATAATGCAGAGATAATATCAAGCTCAAGAGGTTATCTTATTCCTATCTTATTAATCTTTGTTCTAAGAACTTTTCTGTACGAACCCTACCAGATTCCATCTGGATCAATGGAGCCTCAGCTTAAAAAAGGAGATTTTTTGTTAGTTAACAAATTTGCATATGGTATCAAGATTAACAGAATTGGCATTCCAAAAATGTTTAAAACTGATCCTGAATATGGTGATCCTGTTGTTTTAATACCACCACATAACCCAGTTCCCTACATCAAAAGATTAATAGGAAAGCCAGGAGATGTTATTAGAATTATCAACAAGAAATTATATATAAATGGGGAAGTTGTAGAGAGAGTAAAATTTGATACTGAGAATATAGTTATAAAACAACCATATATGTATCCTGATGGAAATATTGTCACTAGAGAGATGGAAGCTGTTGGAGATTTGTATATAGAAAAGCATGGAGAAGCAGAGTATAAAATTAGAATTACTCGAGGTAGAAATGAACAGTTTCCTCAAGAATGGACAGTGCCGGAGGGCCATTACTTTGTAATGGGTGATAATCGAGATAATTCTAACGACAGCACTAGAGATGTAGGTTTTGTTCCAAGAGAAAATTTCTTTGGTAGAGCTGACTATATATTTATGACCTGGGAATGTTGGACATGTATGCCATCTTTTAAAAAAGCAGGAAAGATTAAATAATGTCTCTTAAGAGTCTTGAAATAAAGTTAGGATACACTTTTAAAAGTATAAATCTTCTTGAATTGGCTCTAATTCATAAGAGCTCTAATAATACAGAAAACAATGAAAGGCTTGAATTTTTAGGAGATGCTGTTTTAAATTCAATTATCTCTCAACACCTTTTTTCAAGGTTCCCAAAAGAAAAAGAAGGATTACTTACACGAATGCGATCGCATTTAGTAAAGGGCGAAACATTAACTAAAAAGGCAAATGAACTAGGTATTATTAGTTATATAAAACTTTCTAAAGGGACTGCAAATCTTTCAGAAAATCGAAAGCAGTCAATATTAGAGGGAACAATAGAATCAATTATTGGCGCAGTTTTTCTTGATAGTGGTTGGCAAAAGGTCGATCAATTTATTTTAAACCTTTTTAATTATGAACTTTCAGAAATCGAAAGCGATCAAGAATTTAGAGATTCAAAAACAGAATTGCAAGAATTACTTCAATCAAAAAAACTCAAACCACCAAAATACGTATCAACCGAATCTAAAGTTGGTTTCAATTGTGATATTGAACTTGACGGAAGGAAATTTTCAGCTTCAGGCAATTCGAAAAGGCAGGCAGAAATATTGGTCGCAACCGAAGTCCTTAATCACATCAAATATAGCGATGGATAAACAATACTGCGGCTATATCTCAATTATAGGAAAGCCCAATGTTGGTAAATCCACAATCATTAATGCAATTCTTGAAAAAAAAGTATCAATAACCTCAAGGAAATCTCAGACAACAAGAAACAATATTCTTGGAATTAAAACTATCAAAAATAAACAACTGATATTCATAGATACTCCAGGAATGCATATGAAGTCTAAAAAAACTATGAATAAAGTTTTAAATAAGTCTGCGCAAAGTATTATTGAGGACTCTGACGTCGTACTTTTTATTCTTCAAAGATTAACTTTTGGCGCAGAAGATAAGTTGATTTTAGATAGATTAAAGGAAACTAACTCAAAAACTGTCTGTGTAATCAATAAGATTGATCAAGTAAATGATAAAAATAAACTACTTCCATTTATTGAGAGCTTATCAGGAGAATATAATTTTGAAGAAATCTGTATGATTTCTGCAATAAATCATGACGGTATAAAGGGGTTGATAAATATTATTACAAAATACCTACCTGAAAATAATCATATTTATGATAGCAGCTTTAGCATGAAAGAGACTGATGACAAGTTTATGATTTCAGAATTAATTAGAGAAAAGATTATTAGAAAGCTTGGAGATGAATTGCCTCATGACACTTATGTTGAAATAGATTTGTTGGAAGAAAAAAAAGAAATTATAGAAATTCATGCAACAATTTATGTAAATAGAAAATCACAAAAACAAATTGTTATAGGCTCAAAAGGCGATATTCTTAAAAAGATTGGCAAGCAAGCCCGTTTAGAAATTGAAAACTACCTGAATAAAAAAGTTTTTTTAAAGACATGGGTTAAAGTCAAAAAAAATTGGAATACAGATTCGGGATTTATTCAGAGTCTTGGAGTAGGCGGCAATTATGACTCAAAATAACTCAGATGAATGTTTTTTGCTTCATCAAAGAGCATATGGAGAGACAAGCTTGATAGCAGATGTTTTTACTAAGAAAAATGGAAAAATGTCTTTAATTGCTAAAGGTGCAAAAAAACCTAAGTCAAAATTTTTTGGCTATTTAGTGCCTTTTCACAAATTGTACATAACTTACTCAGGCAGGTCTGATTTAAAAACGCTTACAAGCATAGACAGAAATCTTTCAAACTATGAAAATACAATGACTAAAACCAGCTACAGTTTATTGTATATAAATGAACTATTAACAAAACTTCTTCCAAAAGACGCTAAACAGGAAGACCTGTTTACTCTATATGAAAGATTTCTTAATGAGGTAAATCTTAAAAACGAACTAGAATTGACCCTCAGACATTTTGAATTAGATCTATTAGATTTGTTAGGCTATGGATTTGATTACAATATAGATTTTAAAACTAATGAATTGATTGATCCCAATAAAGGCTATTATTTTGAAGCAGAAAAAGGTTTTAGAATATCGGATAATTTAAATTTTTTAGGCAAAGATATTATAAATATAAAAAAAAGGAACCTTCATGATGTTCCAAAAAAAATTTTAAAAGATATAACAACTAAAGCAATTGGCGCATGTTTAGACGGGAAAGAACTTGCAAGCAGAAAAATTTTTAAAAAAATTAATTAAATGATATTTGGAATTGGTATAGACATAGTAGAGATTAAAAGGATTAAAAAAATTAATTCTTCAGATAAATTTGCAAAAAAAATTCTCTCTCAAAATGAATTAACATTTTTTCAAAATTTAACAGTTTCCAAAAAACCATATTATCTTGCTAAACAGTTCGCAGCTAAAGAAGCTACTGCCAAAGCTATTGGTACTGGCATAACAAAAGATTCAAATTTTTCAGAAATTGAGATATTAAGGGACAAAAGCGGAAAACCCTACCTCAACCCAATAGGGAAGTTAAAGACATTTATAGATAATTTGGGAATTACCAAAACACATGTTAGTCTTTCAGACGAAAAAGAATATGCTATTGCTTTTACAATACTAGAAAAAAAATGAAAAATATAATTTTACTTGGTCCACCAGGAGCTGGAAAAGGCACACAAGCTGATTTAATATGCGAACTTTGTAGGATACCTAAAATCAGCACTGGAGATATGCTTAGAGAAGCAGTTGCATCCAAGACAGAATTAGGGTCAAAAGTTTCTTACATTCTTGATAGCGGCGGGCTTGTATCAGACGATATTATTGGATCTTTAATAAAAGAAAGGCTTTCAAAACCAGATTCTAAAAATGGATCTCTATTCGATGGAGTACCCAGGACAATTGGTCAGGCTGAGCAACTGGCTGAGATGGGAGTTAACTTTACTCATGTTATCGAAATACATGTTGAAGACCAAACAATTGTTAACAGAATGTCTGGAAGAAGAGTGCATCCAAGCTCTGGAAGAAACTACCATATTGATTTTAACCCACCTGAAAAAGAGGGGTTTGACAATGAAACTGGCGAACCTCTCATTCAAAGGGAGGATGATAGACCAGAAACAGTTCTAAAAAGATTAAAGGTATATCATGATCAAACAAAACCCCTTACAGATTTTTATCAAATGCTTTCAAAAAATAGTGTCTTAAAATTTTTTAAAATTGATGGCTCTCAGTCTGTTGAAAGCGTTTTTAAAGATATATCAAAACAGATATAAGTTATGAATGTTCTTGCCATAAAGAGCTCTGGTGACCATACCTCTATTAGCATAATGATGAATGAAGAAATTAATTCATACTCTATGAAACACGCCAGAAAGGAAAGACCCGATTGGAATCTGTTTTTAAAGAATATTGGACATAATAGCTCTTTTAAATTAAAAGAAATTGACTTATTTGCTTTTGCTAACTCACAAAATTCATATACGGCAACTCGAACAGTAGCTAGTTATATGAAGGGCTTAGCTGTTGGCCTCAATAAACCTTTAATCTCTGTAGAAGATTCAAATGATGATAATTTCGAAGCGGATTCTGTGGCGAAAATTGCCAAAAATATTTTTCTCGCATCAAATTCAGACTCTAATCAATTTGATCCAATTTTTGCTAACCCTTCTTATGAAGAAGAGGTTAATTTTAAAAAATTAGATGAGTGATATTCTTTTAAGTTTTTTACTTGGTTTGGTTCAAGGGCTTACTGAGTTCTTGCCTATATCAAGTTCAGCTCACTTGTTATTACCATCTTTAATTTTTGGTTCTAGAGATCTTGGGCTTTCATTTGACATAGCTGTCCATGCTGGAACCCTCGTCGCTGTAATGTATTTTTTTAGATCTGAACTATTGCTAATGACCACATCAATTATCACTAAAAGGGAAAATCTTCATGAATATAGAAAATTAGCTTTTCAGTTGATTATAGCCACAATACCCATTGTTATTACTGGTTTGATTTTTTCAGATCTTATTGAACAAAGAATTTTTAGTACTTTATCTATAGCTATAGCTAACCTAATTTTTGCCATGCTACTTTTAATAGTTTTTTTATATAAAAAATCAAATATAAGTATTTTTGAACTTACTCTATATGGAGCACTAATAATTGGAATTATTCAATGTTTTGCTCTTATTCCCGGTGCTTCGCGGTCAGGTATTGTAATTACAGCTGCATTGCTTATTGGAATGAATCTGAAAGACGCATCTAAATTCTCATTTATGTTGGGAATACCTACGATTCTTGGTGCTCTTGTTTTGCTAGTGATAGAAATGCAAACATTAAACTTAACTTATAACTTTTTTAATTTAATAATTGGATTTATTACTTCAATGGTTTTTGCATTCTTTACAATTAAACTATTTTTGGGTTTTGTTGAAAGGATCGGGATGATACCGTTTGTTATTTATAGAGTTATCTTAGGTTTGATTCTTCTCTTATTAATATAAATGGAGATCTATGTTGATAGTCTATTCCTCGATAATCAAGTAAAGAAAATTTCTCGAAAATATAACCTTGAAATAGTTAATAACCCCTCAACTAAAGAAAATTATTTTACATATGATTCTAAGGGGCTTTCCTTTGTTTATGACTCTAATTATCCCAAAGAATCTCTTAATATAAACTTTTTGAAAGGAAAAACAGGGTGGAGAATTAAAAGAGCAAGTCACGAAGGTAATCTAAAGAAGGCGCTTGGAAGATCTAAAGATCGTATGATAATTTATGATGCAACGGCTGGACTTTTAACAGATACAATGATTTTCTTATCACTTGGACATAAAGTCACTGCTATAGAGCAGAGCAAAATAATCTACCTTTTAGTAAAGGATGCGATTTATAGAGCTCAACATAAGATCCCATTTTTAAATAATCTAGAATTTATTAATGCAAATTCAATTGATTATTATAAAAAAATTGATACAAAATTTGATGCCATATATTTAGACCCAATGTACCCAGTAGTAAAAAAAAATATAAAAAAGTCAGGCGATTTAAGGTCAATTGGATCAATATTAGAGATAGAATCCCTAGTCAGTGATGAAGATTACCTTATTAATAATTTTATCAACTCAGAATATAAGAAATTGATATTAAAAAGACCTTTAAAATCTAAGAAAATTTATAGTAATATTAATTATCAAGTAAAAGGTAAGACTACAAGATTTGATGTTTTTATATGATTGAAATTAAGAACGAATCAGTTTACATAAAGCTAAATAATCAAGAATTTGATTTACCCTTTTTATGGCTAAGAGATAACTGTCAATGTGATGATTGCAGAATTGCTGAAACTCAAGAAAAACAATTTTTATTACATACAGTTCCTGTTGACATATCGCCAGAAACTGTTGAGCAGCTTGGAGAAGATATTGTTATAGATTGGCCTGACAAACATAAATCTAAGATTCCACTTTGCAAAATTAGAAATTGTGGTGTGTCTCGATATCCTGATCATAGTTTTTGGCCTAAATCATTTAAACCAAATTATTTTGACTGGGAAGACTTTCTTAATAAAAAAGACTTGGCTTTAGAAGCTCTAGAGCAGTTTATATCTTATGGGGTGATCATTCTTAATAATGCGCCAAAGAAATCTAATTCATTAGAGCTTCTATCAAAAAGGCTTGGCCCAATTCATGAAACTTTATTTGAACGCATTCATAATGTTTCAGTCACTGGTCATTTTTATAATGTTGCGCATACTTCAAAGGGTTTACCTCCTCATAACGATTTTGCAAGTTATAAATCCCAACCAAGCGTTCAAGCATTACATATGCTTGAAAATGAATGTTCAGGTGGAGAATCAATTGTTGTGGATGGGTGGCAACTAGTCGAAGAATTAAAACATGATTATCCTGAATACTTTGAAACACTTAGCGTATTTGATGTTCCATTCAGAGAGTTTGATGAAGAAAATGAAACATATGCTGAAGCACCACTAATTAGTTGTTCAAGCGATGGATCTATTGAAAGTTTTAGATTTTCAAATCAATTAATGCAAATGATTGACCCTACAAGAAAAGGAGTAAAAGATTTCTATAAGGCCTACCATGAAGTCTCTAGAAGAGTTCATGACTCAAAATACCGTTCTACATTTAGATTAAATGGTGGTGAGGTTTTGATAGTTGCAAGTCATAGAGTGCTTCATGCAAGAGAGTCATTTATTCCAAATGGTAAAAGGCATTTACAGGACGCATATTTTGTCTATGATAATGTTGCAAACAATTTTGTTTTATTATCAGCTTAAGTGAAACTATCTAAGAACGATATATCTAGAATTATTGAAATGGCCTGGGAAGACAGGACTCCATTTGATGCCATCAATACTCAATTCAACTTATCTCATGATCAGGTCGTAAGCCTCATGAGAAAGAATCTAAAAAGAAAGAGTTTTAATTTATGGCGGGAAAGGGTTCGAGGTAGAAAGACAAAGCACTTAGCTTTAAGAAATTTTAAATTAGGCCGACATTATTCACATGACCAAAACAAACCTAAATAAAGATAAAATAAAATTTAATAATTTATTTAAATCTTTCTTTTCAGATATTGAAAATATCTCATGTAATATCTCAGATGATAATGTAATTATTTATGAAGATTCCAAAAACAATCCTGATCCTGCGAGTGTTGAATTAAAAACTGATAATGACAATTTCTTGATCTATTTTTGGGACGGATATTCTCTTGCGGAAAAAAATATAGAAAGTGATTATGATAAAGCGCTTTCAGTATTTAAGAAGTTCGCAAAAAAATTGGCCAAGATTTTAAGGAGATATTAAAAATGCGGTCATTAAGACCGCATTTATATTAATCAAAGTGTGCAGTTATTTAATAACTGTCATTACTGTCATTACTGCCAGATACATAGTGTGATTTAGGCTTAAACTTTTCATCAGATGAGGCTGATTCCGCTCCATGATAGCCTTGTCCTCCAGGCATATAGAATGTTAAACCAGGGTATTCATGAAATGTATGAGTATGCTCTGATCCGCCTTGAGAAGTTAAATAAACTTTGTAAGTAAAACCTGAAGCTCCTTTAAAAGGGCCAGTTGAAACAGTTCCTTTAACTTGTAAAGCTGTTGAGCCGTTATCTACATCAATTAAATTTTGATCAAATTGAGCAACCTTCACTATCTTGCTATTCGCATACATGCCATTATGAAATTGACAATGTGGATAAATAGTATCAGGTGTGTTTGAGTTAACAGTTAACGTTAATGAGTCTTTATTCCAACCTTCCATGGCTCCAATATCATTACTGCTATCCATATCATTGTTTTCAGTAGACATTAAGAAAGGGTGTGCAGAAGTAACTGAAGTCGTTGCTTCAAATTTGATAGTGTCACCTTCTCGAACATATATGATGAATTCAGTATCTCTTGCATTGACATTGTCAACTATGTAATTAAGGCTTCCATTATTTGATAATGAGTAGGTTGTAGTGTTCATAGACTCTTCATTATCTGTAATTGAACCACCATCCCAAGCTGTATTCTCATTAATCCAATTAATGGTATTAAAAACTAACTTATCTATTTCGTCAGAATTTGAAGTACCATCCATAACTGATTTCATAAGCTCTTTAAGTTCTGACACACCAGCTTTAGCAAAATGCGAGTGGGAGTTAGAGGAGGTTGCATTTATTTTTTGCATATAAGCTGATATGCCAGCAGAAAGATCTACCAACTGATCACTAGTAGGGGAGAATTCAGAATCTAAGTTAGTAAGCATATCTTTCATGAAAGTAGTATCACCTAAAGAAGTTTCAGAACCGCTTCTTCCGTATATTGCTGCTGCAATTTTATTTGCAGCATTATCACCAGTAAAAGTATGAATAGCATTTAATACTTCATGAATTACAAGAATTTGAGTATTGACTACAGCTGCTTTGTTAAGGGAAGCAGTATCAAGAGAAGCAAACGGATTGTTGTATCTAATCATAAAGTTTGAGTCTAAACCCAGTTTTGATTTAAAAGTATCATAATCAGTGCTATTACTGTATTCATTCATAATTGTACTCAATGGCGTAACTACAAAATTCTGGTCGGTAACAGGTTGACCCAGAGCAAAACTTGAATTCGTGCTAAGTTGAAGATTAGTAACAGGGTCAAATCCACCTTCGCCTCTAAGAACTCCAGTAACGCCTGAGTCAACTGTTATTGAAAAAGAACCATCCTGTGCGGTGGTTGCTGTATATTGTGCCCCTGTACACGTTCCAGCAGTTACTTCGATACAAACTGTTGCACCTTGAATAGGGCCGGCGCCCAGATATGTACCGTCATAACCCTCAGTAGTAACATCATCAGATGTGTCATTAGTGACAGTAACTGTAAAGTCTTTAGAGTCTGATGCAGACCCATCAGAAACTGATGCCATTAAGTCATAAACATTATTACTATCAGAATCAGAAGGGCTTTCAAAATCAGGAGCTGAATTGAAAGACACCACTCCGGATGTTGATACACTGAATAATGATGCATCAGTTCCACCAATAGAGTAAGTTAGGGTGTCACCGTCTGCATCGGTAGCAGTGATAGTAAATGCTGATGTTTGATTTTCAACCACAGAATATGCAGTTGTAGAATTAGTTATTGTCGGGCTATTGTTAGTAGGGGGTGCTGGTGGCTGATAATCGCTACCGCCGCCACCGCCGCCGCCACCGCAAGAAGCAATGACAAATATACTAACTAATAGAACTACCCTGTTAAAAGTATTCATAATATCTCCTTTTAGTTCATGTATCGGGCGTCTATGTGATATAAGAGAGAATTGTGTCCGATTAAATCAAGCACATAGCAAGACGATTTGTGTAGTGAATTAAAATACATATCATTAAATTTGTCAAAATTTTTTTAAATGCTAATTTAATGCGGTCTAGAGAGAAATATTTTTGTAGTTTTGCTACATTAATATGTATTTTTGGTTAAAAACATAAACCAACATATAATTTATGTAATCTTTTTGTTTATGAAAAATAATTTAATTTTTAGTCATCTTTTTAATAAAATTTGCATAATACTTGTAGTGTCTTCCTGTGGAGGAAGTGGATCATCAAACATTACTGAGTTAGAAAATATAGATATAAATATTAACTTAAGTGGCCTTAAAACAACTAGCAATAGTTATGAATATCAATTAATAGAAATAACATCCAACAATTCTCAATGTAGCTTTAATATTTCCCTGAATGATGATGTATATAAAATACATCATTTAAAATCAACCAATAATCAATTTAGTTTTAGAAATCCAATTATCTACGAATCTTCTAAGAATTTGAAACTCAATGTTTCAAGTATCTCAAATACCAACTGTCCGCAATCAAGTAAGGTTTTTGACATGCTGATCAACAAATATCCGACACAATATAATTTAATTCCTTCAAATATTGCAGATCTAAAAACTAATTTTTATGAAGTAGGAGATATTGGATTTGGAGGAATTGTAATTCAAGACAGATTTACAGCTACTATCTGTTATCCAACACCTAATGATTGTCAGTTATATGAAAATCAACTATTTGGTCAAGATGCTCATAATATGATTCAAGGCGACTTTAATGGAGATGGTTATGAAGACTTTGCTGTGGCATGGGCATTTTTTCCACACACTATAGAGCCGTCTCAAAAAGTAAACGCTCCATTAAATATATTCCTGAATAATGGTGAAGGAAGGTTTGCTGAGGATATTAACATATACGCATCTAGATACGCACCCAGACATCCATTTGCTTATAGAAGTATTGCTGCAGATTTTAATAATGATGGAATTGATGATATTTTTTCAGGATCTATGGGTATTCAGTACAGATCGGAAGATTATTCTGAAAACTTTATAAATCCTCACCCCCATCTATTACTACTATCAAATGTTGATGGTAAATTTGAAGATAAATCACATCAGATTGAGGATAATAATGCGGGACAAGGACAGCTTTGTAATTTTGCACATGATGCAAGCTCAGGAGATCCTGACTCTGATGGTGATATTGATATATACGCTTGTAATATTTTGAATATAAATGATGGCCAAGGAAATTTCACCATGCATGATTATATTAATTTAGATTGGCAAAGAGAGAATCAGTATGGCAATCCCATGTCATCTTTAATGGTTGATTTAAATAATGATTCATATGATGACATTATTTTTTGGAATTTTGATAATAGATCTATGTGGTCAAATGCCCATGAAGGCTATATTCTTTTAAGCAATAACACAAAGAATATTCGAGAATGGGAGCAAATAGTAATCCCGCAGGGGCCCTTTGGTTTTGACCATAATAAATACAATCATGCTGCTTCTGGAGATTTAAATAATGATGGGTTTGCAGATGTAGTTGTTGCTATAACAAGGGACTTACCATACTACGAGGGTGCGTATGTTCAGATTCTTATAAACAATGGACAGGGAAAATTAATTGATATGACAGATACAAATTTTTCAATTCAACCAAGATCTGATACTCATCATGGCGAGGGAAATATCTATCTTAGAGACATGAATCTAGACGGACATTTAGATATTGTTCACTCAACAAGAGACTATAATAGTGGTTATCATGGTTCTCACATAGCAATTAATGATGGCAATGGAAATTTCACCTCACTTCTAAATTCTGTCTTACCAAACAGGCCAGATCCAGGCTATAACAATTATGATTTTTTAATGAAAGCTTTACCTATGAATATAGACAATGAAGGTTGTTTAGATTTTATTTCAGTTACTGATGTGGGTTGGGAAGAATCTTACGAGACTGAAACAAGTAATTTTTTCTTTTCTGTTATAAATACAGATTGTAATTTTTAATATGGTGCCCCATATCTGAGTCGAACAGATACTCCCGAAGGAACGCGATTTTGAATCGCGCGCGTCTACCAATTCCGCCAATGGGGCTAGCC
>MDSV01249213.1_pt1 | contig 22077 bp, 23 predicted proteins | sample 810851 | NCBI WGS metagenome assembly MDSV01 (sample SAMN05326640, study PRJNA326480) | marine metagenome | isolation source: seawater | place: Atlantic Ocean: North East | collected 2012 | reverse complement strand
TTGGAGATCTTAGTAGTTATGAGGTTTTTGCCTACGGTGATATACCAACGAAAGACTTAGCACATAATAAAATAATGGACTTTAGAAGTCAATTACCTAATACCAATAAGGCATTCCAACAAGATGAAGAAGGATACGCAGCAGCTAAAAGAGAAGTTGAATTTGGCCAAAACTATGGTGAAAGAGGAGTAGATAGATCTGATAGAGTTGCAACCTTAAAAGATGTCACAGGTAATGAGATTGGTGATAAGATATTATTAGCTGCATTGGAAGATCCAGGAGATGGAACATATGCATTACGAGATGTTGATACTACTGATTTACCAGATCTAGTAACTTTAAGAATAGCAGACATACAGTTTAGAGCATATCTAAATGCATTTTCTCATAATATGAAGCCAGAATTTCAGAATGTAGAATACGTAGGAAGACTGACCGATGTAAAATTGATGAGTAAATTTGCTGCAGACTTTTCATTAGACTTTCAAGTTGTTGCTATGACTGCTAGAGAATTAGAAGGAATGTATTTCAAACTAAACAGATTGGCTCAAAAATCTGCACCTTCATATTCTGATGGTAAACCTAAAGGACCAATGAATAGAATAACAGTTGGTGATTATTTTAAGAATCAACTTTGTTTTATCAATAGTGTAGGATATACTATGAATGAACAATCACCATGGGACATAGATCCAGGAAGACAATTACCTTACTATATAGATGTTAGTATTTCTGGAGATATAATTACGTCTCAATTCGATAATTTACTTTCAGCTGGCTCAGACTTCTTTGGAGTAATTACAACAGGTAAAGATGATACAACTTGGGCAAGTAAAGATGGTACTAGACCGGCACTTAAGGCCGAAGATAGGAGTTAGTTATGGAAAGATATAATATTGCAAAAACTATAAAGGTAAAAGATAGGAGAGGTAGACTTATTGATGGGTATGATAAAAGAACTCCTATTCCAGAAAGAACTATTTTAGCTGGAACAAGATATCCAATTATAGAACGACATGAAACTGATGTATTTATAGAAACAAGAATTGGTGATAGGTTTGATATGTTAGCTTATGAATTTTATGGTGACGTTACATTATGGTGGATTATAGCTAAGGCAAATATTATGATAAATGGCACACTAGCAGTAGAACCAGGCCTTAAATTAAGAATACCTACACACACAGAAACTATATTAAATAATTTTTATGAATTGAATCAAGGGTAAGTTATGGCAAATACGGGTTATGGAGCATGTCAAAGTATAAAAGGAGCAACATCAACTGCTTTGACAAAAAGATCTACAGCAAACGATTCACCAGGTAAATATTTATCTTGGTCTACAAAAAGAAAACCTTGGATAAAGGCTTATTCATGTGCAGTCGATGCAGGTGGAGCAGCAGTATCTACTGGTCTAGGTGATGACGGAATAGCATCATTAACAGACTTATATCATTCCAACTCAGCAAGACCAAAACCTGGTATAGTTGATTGGTCTACTTCTGAAGAAGGAACACATGGTGGATTCAAAGAAGGAAAGTTAAAATTTGTCTGTTGGACAAAGGATGATTTTGCAATGTTAGCAAAATCTTTTTTAACTTATGGAATGACAATAACTGTTGAATGGGGATGGAGTGTCACGGTAGATGGAAATAATGTGGCTAAGAATGGATATGCTGGTAGTAGATGTAAAGAAAATGATGTTGACTTTATGAAGTCTGTAGATTCACATGCAGCAAATCAAAAGGCATGTTACGAAGCAATGCGAGGACAGGTAACAGATTTTAGTTGGGCAATGGCAGCAAACGGATCTTTTGAAGGTGAATGTACATTAACATCTATGGCAGGAAACACTGCAAAAATGCCTATAAAGGTTGCAACAAAAGACTGTACGTGTGAACAAGACAAAAACGAGGATGAAGCAGAAAAAGGTCCAACATGGAATCTTGTACAAATTGCAGATCAATATATTGATGAATGTACTAATGATGACCAAATGGTAAAGTCAGGAGGAGTAATCACTGGTATAGGATTAACTGCAGAAGTAGATAAAGACACAGAGGGAGCTGAAAAAAAGTTTATTTTCTTCCACGTGATGGATTTTAATTATGTCACATTTGAGGCATTTGAAGAATTATTCGTCAACCTCCAGATACAGTCTATTGTTGATGCAGCAAGTGGTAATAAAGGAACCACAAGAGATCAGGCAAAAGCCGCTTGTGGAACTGGAGGAGCTTATGTTAGTAGTGGAAAACAATTCACATCACTATTCTATTCAAATCATTCAGTGATAAGAAAGGGAGCAAAAGAAATTGCAAGTGGAGATCCAAGAGTTTGTCTGCTTCCAGGTAGTAGTTTACAACAAAAAACAGTTGATGAGTTTCCAAAAAGGAGTGCATATTCTTCAGTACCATCATGTTTTGGAGGTGGTGGAATATATTTAGCAAATATTTTACTAAATTTGAATATGATTAAAGAAGAGTTTGACCAATGTACAGCAAACACTGGAGCAGGTGAATTTATGAAAAGAGTATTATCTAGAGTAAATGAAGCTTGTGGAGGAATATGGAACTTTACAATGGTACCGTTTTCCGGTGCAGAAAATATAGTACAGTGGTTAGATATTGATAATCAAGGTGCATCACCAGGTACAACTGTAATACCTGCATATGGTAAAGATTCTATTGCAAGAAGTGTAAGTACAAATACAGAATCAGATCCAGATTTTCAGGCACAAATTTTATATGGTTCACAAAATAAAAATGGAAAAGGTGGAGGTAATAAGTCTGGTGGAATTGCTCTTTGGGCAGGAGGTATAAAGGATTCATATATGGATTCAATTAGAGTATCTTCAGAATGTACTGCAGATGACTATAAAGATGCAGGATGTACGCCAACCTCAGGAGCAGACTCAAAAGACACTGAAACTATAAAACCAGACGACGTAAATACAATATTCAAAAATTTAGGTAAAGAAGTAAGTCCAGACTCAGTAGCAGCTGCAACTAGATGTGTACATACTTTAGCTAAAGGAGAAACAGCAGGTGATACAACAGATGAAGTAAGAGTTGTACCTGTTCCTATAACATTGGATGTAGAACTAGATGGTATAGGTGGATTTGTATTTGGAAACTTGATAACTGTAAGTTCATTACCAAACGAGTATAATGGTTGGTCTTTTCAAATAACAAAGGTTGAACATAAATTAAGTAATGCTGATTGGTCTACAACCCTATCTTGCGGCTTTATGAGGAAAATATAATGGCAATACTTAGACGACCAAAACAAATGAAATTAAAGGAGAATTTATATGCTTCTCCTGGAGAGTTCTTCTATGCTGATGGCAAGGAATATGAAGGATATTATCATATGTTTGACTTAAGGGTAAAACAATACTTCGAAGGCGCAGTGTATAGCTATAAGGCAGAAAAAATATATCCTTTTCAAAAGACAGAATTCTCAGATCCAATGGCTGTAGAATATACTCAGGCAAAAAGAGCCGCAGACGATAAGAAATTTGAAGAAAAAAGAGCCTATTTACCTAAAGGAGTTTTACCTACTATCACAGAAAAGGAAATAGAAAAGGGTGAAATAACAAGGTTTTTTGCTGTACAAAATAACACATATACACCTTATGAAATAGATGAAGAACAGTATAAGCGATATAAAAAAGCATCTAATCCATATAACACAAATTATACAGTTGCAAAAGCTGCATGGTTTATTACAGGTCCTTTATTTACCTTATATAATTCAGCAGGTTTTGAAATAAAGGAGGGAATATATGAGAGAAATTATCAACAAGCCTCTATACTTGTGGAAGAATTACCTAAAATAACTCCATTAGTACAAGATTTACTGAAATATACTTTACCAGATGCAGCAGAAAACCTACATTCAGATGGTTCACTATTGTATTTACCAGGAGGACAAAGATTTGTTGGTAAATATCATGTGCATCCAACAAAAGGTCCAATGGCAGGAAGTGTACATTCTTCAAATACCCATCCAGCTTTGAAAATATACCTATAATAGTTTTACCATGTCAAATATTTTGTTTATATTAACTACATGATAGTAGACAATAAGTTATATGAAAAAGTAGTTGAAATAATTGCAACACGAGAAGTTGTATTAGTACCAGTACCACTTACTTATTCTCTACACCCAAAAGATACAAGTATATGTGTTATATATGTTCGAGATTTACAAGAAAATAATTCTTACCTAATATCAATAGACCATCCAGATGCATGTCATTGTGAAGTACCAACAAAAATATTTAGAGCTTATGTACCAAGTATAAAGGATGCAGTACATTTAGGAATAAATTCTGATAATCTAATAGACTTAGAACTATTACACTATTACAATACTGGAAAAAGATTAAGCCTTGAGAAAACATCTGCACAGAATTTTATTGAAAGAAAGTTTTGGAAATATAATGAAAATAATAAACTAGTACCAATATTAAAACTTTTAGAATATTGCAAAAATAACAGAAAAACATATATAGAAACTATAGGTAAGTTAGGTTCACTATCAACAGAGTTTATCGAGTTTAACCGTGATATAACCAGTACATATTCTTACTTAGAAACTAATGGACTTTATACAACCGACGATATAGAATATACACACTATAACCTATTCACATCAACGGGAAGACCATCTAACACTCACAATGGCATAAATTATGCAGCACTAAATAAAGAAGATGGATCTAGAGATAGATTTGTTAGTAGGTTTGAAAATGGAATGATGGTAGAATTTGATTTTGATGCATATCATTTAAGACTTATTTCAAATTTGATAGGTTATGATTTACCCAATGGAAGTGTACATGAGTATTTAGGAAAGTATTATTTTGGAAAAGATAATCTAACAGAAGAAGAATACCAAGAAGCAAAAAGAATAAACTTTAAGATTCTGTATGGTGGTATACCTAAAGAATTTAAGAATATTGAATTTTTTAGACTTATTGGTGAATTTATTGGAAAACTTTGGCATGAATGGAAGTCAAAAAGTTACGTAACTACATATTTATATAAGAGACGTATGACAAAAGAACGTCTTGGAGAAATGAATCCTCAAAAGCTATTCAACTATTATATTCAGGCATATGAAACTGAACATAATATAAAGGTAATAAAGAGGTTCAAAGAGGTTTTAGATGACAAACAAACAAAGGTTGTTTTATGTACTTATGACAGTTTCCTATTTGACTTTAATATATCTGACGGTTTAGAAACCTTACAACAGATCAAGTCTTCAATGGATATTCCATCAAAAGTATCAGTCGGTGCAAATTATGGTACTATGATTGATAAGTCGCTATAAACCCTTATATTTATATATAAATAGGGATAGATATGAATTTTAATAGATTAGTTTCAGAATGGGCATGGCGTGTCAATGATGGTATGCCAGATCCAAAAAATAGAACTCACGTAGAATTTCTTAGAGATGTATTAAGAGAGTCTGGATATAGTGAAGACTTCATAATGTCATACACACAAAATCTCACAGAAGCTGGTGAAGATGACAAGATAATTAAGTATAAAGCTAAGTCAGGAGAACCATCAGAAATGAAGGCTAGCTCTGCAAAGAAACAAGCTGAAGACCATCCTGCAAAAATAGCTTGGCAAAAAACACAAGACCAAAAACCTGACGAAAAAGAAACAGACTCACAAAAATTATCAGGCTCAGACTTTGAAAGATCTGCAGGCAAGGAAGAAGAAAAACCTACTGTAGATGAACCTAAAACAGGACCTTCTAAACAGCAACTACAAAATGAATCCGAGAAATCTAAGTTTTTAGAAGGAATGGTAGATGCCATTCTTGAAGAAGACGAAAAAGCAGGAATGGGTGCAGGTAGATATAACATGTCTAAGGATGACCTAGGAAAATATAAAAAGTATTTGCAAGGAGATAGACCTGCAATACCTGATTATACAATCAATCCAGAGGATATAGAAACTGTTCTTCAAAAAATAAAGGCAAAAGATCCTGAAAAATATAAAAAAATGCGCGCAAGAATAAAAATGAAAGGAGCGCCACCAAAAGAATATACTACAGGAGAAGCAGGTTCTAAAAGGTTTAGAAATGTAATAAAGCACTATCTTCAAACAGGAGGCATAAGTGTTATTACTGGAGAAAAAGTACCATTTAATCAGGCCCAATTAGACCATAGAGTATCTTTAGACAATGGTGGAGTAGACGGTCCTGAAAACTGGGATTGGATGGAAGCTAGATTTAACCAGTTCAAAGGTGCTTTATCTGATGAAGTTGTTATGGATAAAATAAAGAAAGAACTAGCAAAATCACCTGAAGAAAAACAACTAAAGACTGCAAAACAAGAACTTAAAAAATACCAAAAGTCAGCCTTCATTAACTATTTTGAAAAGAACTTTAAAAATAAAACAACAGACCTTACAGAAGACATTATCATGGGAATGAATGCTGATATGCGAAATTATCTTATGAAAGGTTGGAACAAAAATAATCCTTCAGGATCTGAACATTTTATACCTAGATATGAATCAGAAGCAGGTGCAACTAGAGCATCAGGTAGAGAAAAAGGTGGAAGAAGAGCAGGTAAAGAAGCTGAAACACTAAAGATTATAGAAAAGCTCAGAGCAGCTGGATTAGATATACCTTCATCTAAAGAAACAAGATCTCAAAACGAAGAGTTCGAACGCATACAAAAAGAAATAGAAGCTAGAAAAGCTAATATTGGTGCACTAAAGAAAAAAGTAAAAGGTAAATAATGAGAACTCAACTCCTTTGTACTTTTACAAACAATCGTGCTCTATCAAAGACTGTAGACAGAATCATTGATGCATACGATATCTTATATAATAAGATGTTCGTACTAAAAAATGAAAATGATACTAGAGAATTGATGTGTACATACAATATAGATGCATCAGGTAGAGTAGAAATATTTCCAGAAACTATATCTCTACACAGAAAGAAACAAACAAATACTCTCTATACTATTAACGCATTAAATGAAACAATTAAGACTTGCAATAATGGAGTCCTAGATACAAGTTTTCAGGTAGATTGGGAAAATTATAGAAATTGTATCATGGTCACAAATGAAGATGGACTAAGAAGAATAGATACTTCTGTTAAAGAAATCATACATATTAAAGTAAAGCGTTGATATTTATATATAGTTAACCAACTAAGGAGACATATTATGATTAAACTGAAAAACATATTAAATGAAATATCAGCAGGAGCAGGATTAAATGACGTTGTAAAAGGAAGAACTACTTCTATTGAAGGTGTTGAAATGTCTAAGGAATTAGCACAAGGCATGTTAAATTGGATTAAGATGTCACCTTATGGTAGAAAATATGGTAAACAAATTGCAAAGGCAAGAATACATTCTTTAATTGGACCAGCTAATTCAATGGGACTAGAAAGATATTTAGATGGTAAAACTAAAAAGGAATTCAAAACTTTATACGCAAAGCACGGACCAAAAAGGTAAATGGCAGATCAAGATCTAATATTAGGTAAAGGTAAAAAGAATGGTAATACCTATTCTTATGGCGGAAAGAAGGCAGCTGATGCAGATCCTGATGCACATGATAAAAGACGTGATAAGGACGAAGAAAAGGTAAGACAACTTTTAAGAGACCTAATCTACGCAGAAATAAAAAATCTATTCGTAAAAAAATAGTGAAAATAATTGGCCTGGGTTTTACCATGTCAAATATTTTGTTTATATTTATACTAAATAACAAATAACTGAAACAACTAAAAATTAACAAATGAATCAACTAGTAATAGCTATTCTATTATTCACCCTTGGCCAGTCACTTATCTGGATTCAAACGAATGGACAATTTCTTTGGAAATGGTTCGACAAAAACCCACTAATTTTATCGATAGTATTTGGAACTATAATTTCGTATATCTTTATTTTTGCAACTAAATATGTTGTGAATTATTTTGATGGTATGTTATGGCCAGGTAGATTTATAGGCTTCGGTACAGGAATGATATCGTTTGTTATATTGACATGGTTTTTTATGGGTGAAGGCATAACCACAAAAACAGCAATTTCACTCGTTTTAGCAACAACGTTGGTTTCAATACAAATATTATGGAAATAATTTTCATATGTCAAATAAATTTATTATATTATAGAATATGGCAAAACAACTAGGATACGCATGTATAAATATGACTCTTGCAAAGCAAGGCATATCATGTAACAGAAGTATGATACGTAGAACCTTCGACAAGAAAGGTGTACCGTATGCATCAGAACTTATATTGGAAAATTTACGAAACCTAACAAAGGTAGTAAGTTGGAATAATCAAAATGGAATAAAAGTATATCGAATGTCGAGTAATATGTTTCCATGGATGTCGGAATATGAATTTACAGATTTACCTGACTATGATAAGATTTGCAATTTATTGAAAGGTATCGGTAAATTGGCAATGGATAATAATCAACGTCTATCATTTCATCCCGGCCAATTTTGTGTGCTAGCTTCACCAAATGAAACTGTAGTACTCAATGCTATGAATGAACTTGACAAATCTGCACAGATTATGGACCTTATGGGTCTGCCAAAGTCTCGTATGGCAAAAATCAATATCCATGTCGGTGGCGCCTATGGAGATAAACAATCTGCACTAGATAGATTCTGCAAAAACTTCTTACGACTACAACCTTCAGCTCAAGCTCGTCTTACTGTCGAAAATGACGATAAAGCTAACATGTATTCTGTACAAGATTTGTACGATGGTGTGTACAAAGTTGTTGGTATACCTATTGTATTCGATTATTTTCATCATAAATTCTGCACAGGCGGTATGACCGAAGAAGAAGCGCTTAAACTTGCAGCTTCAACATGGGGTGATGTAAAACCTTGTACACACTATTCAGAATCAAGACGTGAAGAACAACAACTTATTATTGAACAAATTTGTAATAACAATAACATAACAATAGAGCAAATGCAAGACTTTCCAACACTTGCAGGCATGTACAAAGAATTCAGCAAGATAAAAGTTCAAGCTCATTCTGACTATATTGTTGGTGATATTAACGATTACGGTCTAGATATCGATGTAGTTGTAGAAGCAAAAGCTAAAGAATTGGCTTTTATGGAAAAGAAAAATATTTTAACAGAAGTTTTACCATGTTAGAATTTTTTTATATATTAACTAATAATTAACAAAAAGAGGAGAAAAAAATGGCAATTGACTTAGACGCAATTAGACGTAAACTCGGAGATTTACAATCTCAAACAACTAGGACTTCCCACTTATGGAAACCAAGTCCAGGAAAAAATCAAGTAAGGATTGTACCTTACCAACACAACAAAGATAATCCATTTCAGGAATTATTCTTTCACTATGACTTAGGTAAAAAGAATTATCTTTCACCTGTTACATTTGGTGAACCAGACCCAGTAGTAGAATTTTCTGAAAAATTAAAATCAACAGGAAATTCAGATGATTGGAAACTTTCTAAAAAACTTGAACCAAAAATGAGAACTTATGTTCCTGTTTTAGTTAGAGGAGCTGAAGGAGAAGGTGTAAAACTATGGGGATTCGGTAAACAAGTATATACAGAACTATTAGGATTTATTACAGATCCAGATTACGGTGATATAACAGATCCATCTACAGGTAGAGATATTGTTGTTGAATTTACCCCATCAGAAGGAGTTGGTACTTATCCAAAAACTTCAATTAGAGTAAAACCTAATCAAACTCCAGCAACAACTGATAAAGCAATTGCTGAAAAGATTATGACTGGACAAGAAGATATTTTCAATATATTCAAGAAAGTTTCATATGATGATTTGAAAAAGGCTTTAGAAGAATGGTTAGACCCTAGTACAGATGGTGAAGTAGCATCAGATTTACCTTGGGAAAATAATGATACGAAGAAAGAAGCTTCAAACACTTCATCAACCAAAGCTGCAGCTGTATCAACAACAAAAAGTACAGACGACATATCAGCAGCGTTTGATGACTTATTTAATCAATAGAGGAGAAAAAAAATGAATCAAAAAGAATTAGCAAAACATGAAAACATAGTTCGAGCTCTTGCAAAAGAACTAGAAGGCAGAGCACAAATGCATGGTATAGTCTTAGAACTAGTTACTGCACTTCTAAAATCAATTCGCGAGGCAAAATAATATGGGAAATCAAGAAAAAGACGCACTAGCAGAACAGCTAGCAACTTCCTTAAATAAAAAGTTTAAGGACTATAAAGTTGCCTATTTTCTTGACGGATCTGAAGATACACCAACAGATTTAACTGAATGGATATCGACAGGCTCATCTATGTTAGATTTGTGTATATCAAATAGGCCTGATGGAGGAATACCAGTTGGTAGAATTACCGAAATAACTGGATTAGAAGCTTCAGGAAAGTCCTTAATAGCTGCACAAATACTAGCAAATACTCAGAAAATGGGTGGATTAGCCGTTTACATTGATACTGAAAATGCCATAAATGAGGAATTTTTACAAGCCTTAGGTATAGATACTGCTAAGCTATTATATGTTCAATTGGAAACAGTTGAAGATATATTTGAAGTAATGGAAAATATCATTTTGACCGTAAGAGAAGGCGAAAAAGATAGATTGGTTACGATAGCAGTAGATTCAGTTGCAGCTGCCACAACAAAGGTTGAACAGTCTGCAGACTATAGTAAAGATGGTTGGGCAACTTCAAAGGCTATTGTATTATCAAAGGCAATGCGTAAAATTACAAATATGATTGGACGACAAAGAATTGCATTGGTATTTACAAATCAGCTAAGACAAAAAATGGGAGTTATGTTTGGAGATCCTTGGACTACTTCAGGTGGAAAAGCTATAGCATTTCATTCTAGTTGTAGATTAAGACTAAAAGCAGCAGGACAAATAAAAGCAGCCGTAAATGGACAAGCTCAAACAGTAGGTATAAAAACAAAAGCACAAGTTGTTAAAAACCGAATGGGCCCACCATTAAGAACTGCAGAATTTGATATTTACTTTGATAGTGGAATAGATGATTTTGGAGGATGGTTGCAGGTTATGAAAGCCTATAAATTGATTAAACAAGGTGGATCTTGGTATACTTACACAAAGGCAGATGGAACTGATTGGAAATGTACTTCAAAAACATGGAAGGATAAACTTGCAGAAGATGAAGCATTGCGAACAGAAATATATGACCTTATATGTAAGACTTTGATAATGGACTACAAAACCGAAGACTTAGGTATCGATGACGTAGAACATTCAGACGAACCTGTTCCAGAAGGATAGGCAGTGTAATATGGCGTGGTGACCCCATAGAGCACGAATAATAGTGAGACTCTAGTCATGATGCGAAGCTGATACCAAGGTTTTTTGATCGTCACCGTAGAAAAACTAGAAAACGCACCACACTATTAGCTTTTGCGAGGACTCAGTTGAAAGATTGGGTCCTCGCTTTTTGTTGTTAATAACTTTTCTAAAATAACTAGCCAGAATTTTTCCAAGTCAAATAAATTGATTATATTTACTATATAAAAAATAACTATGAAAGACAGGTACAAAGAAATACTCGATGGTCTCAGTGAAGACACTGCACCAAAACATAAAGATGATAGAATCTTAATTATAGATGGACTAAATACGTTTATCAGGAGCTTCGCAGTAAACCCTAGTACAAATGAAGATGGCATACATGTTGGTGGAATGACTGGTTTCCTACATTCAATAGGATTTGCTATAAGAAATATAAGACCTACTAGAGTTATTATATGTTTTGATGGTAAAGGTGGAAGTCAAAGGCGTAGAAAGATATTTCCAGACTATAAAGGAAATAGACGAGTAAGAAAACACTTAACTCGTGCAAACACTTTTCAATCAATAGATGATGAAAGAATATCTATGGGACAACAAATAAATAGATTGACTCAATACCTAGAAACATTACCTATTACCGTTCTTGCACCAGAAAATATAGAAGCAGACGATGCAATGGCATATATTTGTCAACAAGTTTATCCAAATAGTCAATGTATCTTAATGTCAACAGACAGAGACTTTTTACAATTGGTAGATGATAGAGTTCAAGTATGGTCTCCTACAAAGAAAAAGTTTTATGCTAGGGAAACTATTAAAGAAGAATTTGGTTTAGAATCTAAGAACTTCATAATATTAAAATGTATAACTGGAGATGGCTCAGATAATATTCCAGGAATAAGAGGTGCTGGTATAAAATCATTACAAAAAAGACTTCCAATATTGTTTGAAGACCGAGAAATAGAATTATCAGAAGTAATTACATACGTTAATGAAAATGGTGATAATACCCAGCTTTCTAAGGCTTTACAAAATTCTAAAGAAATGCTAGAAACAAATCACAAACTAATGCAACTTAAGGATGTAGATATATCTGGTTATTCTAAAGAGTCAATAATGAATATTGTTAAAAAAGATATAAACAAGCTAAATAAGCCTTTGTTTGAATCAATGATTCTAGAAGATAATTTGAATGGAATATTTAAGAATCCTTCTCTTTGGTTAAGAGATTCATTCTTACAATTAGACAACATAGCAGGAAGATAATATGAGTGCAGATAAGTTAAGTAAATTTGGATATAGTTTTCAATGTAAATTGATTGCAAGCTTATTCAAAGATAGAATATTTTTACAACAAATAATCGACATACTGGAACCGTCATATTTCGAGTCAGAAGCAAATATCTCTATCGTTCAATATATTAAAGACTATTTCTTTGAATATAAACAGCCTCCTACTATGGAAGTAATGTCTGTTAAGATTAAAGAAATAGACAATGATATGCTCCAAACGCAGGTTGTTGAACACTTAAAAGATTCATATAAACAATTAGACGCTCCAGATCTAGAATTCATAAAGGAACAAACAATTAAGTTTTGTAAAAATCAAGTATTAAAATCTGCAATTATGGAGTCTGTTAATCTTTTAGCAAGAGGTGAATATGACCAGATAAAAATGACCATTGATGAAGCAATGAAGGCTGGTTTAGAAAGAGCAATTGGCCATGAATATATTGACCACGTAGATGAGAGATATTTAGAATCAGTTAGAAATACCGTAACAACTGGTTGGGAAGTAGTAGATGATATTGCAGACGGTGGTTTAGGTAAAGGTGAACTAGGAGTATTTGTTGCACCATCAGGTATAGGTAAGTCTTGGGCACTAGTAAATGTAGGAGCTGCAGCCGTAAAAGCTGGATTGAATGTTATACATTACACTTTAGAATTAAATGAAGCATATGTTGGATTAAGATATGATGCAGTATTAAGTGGCATACAAGCACAAGAATTAAAGTATCACATTGAAGAAGTAAAAGATATTGTTGGTAAATTAAAAGGTAAGTTAATTGTAAAGTATTATCCAACAAAGGGTGGAACTGTGAATACATTGGCAAGTCATATTGAAAAATGTAGAATGCAAGGCTTCGATCCAGATCTAGTCATTGTAGATTATGCAGATTTACTACGAGGACATGGTAAAGAAGTAAGACATGAACTTGGGAATATTTATGAAGACTTAAGAGGACTAGCTGGTGAGCACGAGCTACCAGTTTGGACAGCATCACAAGCAAATAGATCTGCTCTTAGTGATGATATAATTGGAGCTGAAAAAATAGCCGAATCTTATGCTAAAATTATGACAGCTGATTTGGTTATATCATTAAGTAGAAAAATAGAAGACAAACTAGCAAACACAGGTAGATGGCATATAATTAAGAATCGTTTTGGCCAAGATGGAATTACATTCCCTAGTAAAATGAATGCAAGTAATGGACAAATAGATATACATACACCTGATTCGCTAGACGGACAAGATGTACAACAAGATATGGATAATCATTCAGAATATCTTAGAAAAGTTTTGAAACAAAAATATAATAAAGAATCTTAAATATGTATATATCGATATTTATTATAGACTGGCAGAAGCCGGTCATTTTTATCTAATATCACTAAAATAAAGGAAAGAAAGCACTATGGAAGTATCAAATCAAATACTATCAGAAATTACAGTTTATATGAAGTACGCAAAGTTCGTACCTGAATTAAATAGAAGAGAAACTTGGGAAGAGTTGGTGACAAGAAATAAAGAAATGCACCAAAAGAAATTTCCACAGTTAAAGGAAGAAATAGAAGAAAAATATAAATTAGTGTATGATAAAAAAGTACTTCCATCAATGCGTAGCCTACAGTTTGGCGGTAAACCAATTGAGATATCTCCAAATAGAATTTACAATTGTGCCTATTTACCTATAGATTCTATTGATGCCTTTAGTGAAACAATGTTTTTGCTGTTAGGTGGAACAGGTGTTGGATATTCTGTACAGAGACATCATGTTGCAAAACTTCCAGCTATACAAAAACCATGGCCAAAAAGAAAAAGAAGATTCTTGATTGGAGATTCTATTGAAGGATGGGCAGATGCAGTAAAAGTTCTTATGAAATCATATATGAACGGCGGTGGTAGTAGAATAGAGTTTGACTTTTCAGACATTAGACCTAAAGGTGCACAGTTAGTAACTTCTGGTGGTAAAGCTCCAGGACCTCAACCATTAAAGGAATGCATCCTTAAGATTAGAGGAATATTAGAACAAAAAGAAACTGGCCAGTATTTAACTACTCTAGAAACTCATGATATTGTATGCCACATTGCAGATGCAGTTCTTGCTGGTGGTATTAGACGTGCGGCACTAATTAGTTTATTTAATGCTGATGATGACCAGATGATTGGTTGTAAAAGTGGTAATTGGTGGGAACTGAATCCACAAAGAGGTAGAGCAAATAATTCCGCAGTCTTGATGAGACATAAAATAACAAAAGAATTTTTTATGGACTTATGGAAACGTGTAGAATTATCTGGAGCTGGTGAACCAGGAATTTATCTAAATAATGATAAAGACTGGGGTACAAATCCTTGTTGTGAAATTGCACTTAGACCAAACCAGTTTTGTAATCTTTGTGAAGTAAATGTTAGTAATATAGAATCACAAGAAGACCTAAATGAAAGAGTAAAAGCAGCATCATTCATTGGAACACTACAGGCTGGATATACAGACTTTCATTATTTAAGACCTATTTGGCAAGAGACTACAGAAAAAGAAGCACTTATTGGAGTTTCAATGACTGGTATTGGTAGTGGAACAGTCTTAGGATACGATATGAAAAAAGCAGCTAGTGTTGTTAAGCGAGAAAATACTAGAGTAGCAAAAATAATAGGTGTTAATCCATCTGCAAGAACAACTACAGTAAAACCTGCTGGTACCACTTCATTAGTATTAGGAACAAGTTCTGGTATCCATGCATGGCATAATGATTATTACATTCGTAGAATCAGAGTTGGTAAAAATGAATCTATATATCAACACTTGTTAAATAATCACCCAGAATTAGTTGAAGACGAGTACTTTAGACCTCACGATACAGCTGTTATTCAAGTACCTCAAAAATCACCTGCAGGTTCTATATTAAGAACAGAATCTCCATTTAGTACATTAGAAAGAGTTAAAAAGGTTGCTTCTGAATGGGTAAAACCTGGTCATAGAAAAGGTTCAAATAGTCATAATGTATCTGCAACTATTAGCTTAAAATCAGATGAATGGGGAATGGCAGGGGAGTGGATGTGGGAAAATAGAACTCACTATAATGGTTTATCAGTTCTACCTTATGATGGTGGTACATATACACAAGCCCCATTTGAAGATATTACAGAAGAAAAATATGATGAGATGATGAAGTCTCTAAATGATGTAGATTTATCAAGGGTTATCGAGATAGAAGACAATACAGATTTATCAGGAGAATTAGCATGCGCGGGAGGAAGTTGTGAAATCACCTGATTGGATCCAAGAGTTATACCTTAAAGAGATGGTGTATAAGAGCACCAAAGGTGAGAAAACTCATGAAAAGTATGGAACAGATGCGACAAAAACTGCGCCAACTAATGAAAGAGATAGAAAACTTTCAGGAAAAGTGCAACCACAAAAATCAAATAATTAAGTTTGATGAGAAGAAAAATGCAAGATGGTTCTGTGTAAGGTGTGATAAAATGTTAAGACTACCAAGCTATAAAGAATTGCAAGATTGGATTCAGAAATGAAATATGTTATAGGAAATAATTTAGTAGCAACAATGGCTACATATCTTTTGCCAAATGTTAAGCAGTTAAAGGCACCATCTCCAGACTTGGATAAATGGAATATAGAAACTTTCTATATACCATACTATTGTTTAGATTTTGTAAAGTCTGTTTTTCCAGGTGCAAAGCTTACTAAATATGAGCTTAGAACAATGTATGACATGAGAGCAACCTTATCTGCAGTAAAACCAAAAAACTTTGACCAAATATATAAGCTATATACAAGAGGAAAGGTTAATGTTGAAAAAGAATATCTTAGAACAATTTCACAATCATTAGATGTTATATCCATAAACGGTGAATCACCATTAAATTCACTAATTATTTTATATGATGAGCTGCAAAAGTTAACAAGTGAAAAAGTAGAAGAGGTAACAATTAAAGAAATAGATGCAGAAGAAAAACTAATAAAATTAGAAGATGGACTAGAATATGTATACGATAAATTATTGTACACCAGTGATTTACCCAGTTTGTTGAGTCTTGATTCTAAAAAAACTGTTGAATATTCTATTGCTAAAAACTATGCAAATAATGATACTTTTTCATTGCCAGTTGTCGATAAATATGTTTATAGGTGCAAATTAGATAATAAAAATGATATTGAAATATCTAAGATATTTGACCAAATAGCCACAGTTGGTAAACCTTGGTTTAGAAAGATATATTACAATGGAAGCGTAGTTTATGAATCTCTAAAGCAGATATTTGATGAAAAAATAGAAGAAAATACTGTACAAGAATATATAGAAGAATCACAAATAACAAATACACTAGGAATAACAAAGGTTACAGGAATTGACTTACTTGGAAAATGTGCTGAGTGGAACAACTCTGTTGGTTTCGGCCACGTAATAAGGCGATGTAATTCGTTACTCGAATATTATGGAGATGATGAAAAAAACCATAAAATAATTTTTCCAGGTCAAGAAAATTTATTATATTAAATAATATGAAGAAATACGAAAATTTACATGACTGTTTTCAGTCTAAGTTACAGGATATTACCTATAATGGTAGTAAGGTTATGAGTAATAATAGTTCACAAACAGAATTATTATTTCAGTCTATGGAAATATCAGATCCAACAAAACTATCTATTGACCATCCATCAAGAAAGTTTAATCCAGGATATTCAGTACTTGAATTTCTTTGGTACCTATCAGGACACAGAAAAACAAACAATATTGGCAAGTGTGCAAATATCTGGTTAAAAATACAAGATGAACAAGAAGAAGTAGAGTCTAATTATGGTACTTATATTCTTGGAGAACAATGGGATTGGATAATAGATGAATTTGCAAATGATATAGATTCTAGAAGATGTACTATTGTAATTCACCAACCTCACCATAAAACTAAAAATGCAAAAGATTTGCCATGTACTCAATATCTACAGTTTTTTATTAGAGATAATAAACTACATCTTGGTGTAAACATGAGAAGTAATGATATTATATTTGGCTTTTGTAATGACGTATTTAATTTTGCTTTATTTCAACAACTTATGTTAAATGAATTAAGAGGTATATATCCTGACTTAGAGTTAGGTTCTTACTTTCACCATGCAGGTAGTTTACATTTGTATGAAACACACTACGATATGAGAGATAATATTCTTATGGATAATTGTTTTAGTAAAAATACAAGTTATGAGCTGCAGCCATACATAAATAGAAAATATATTCAACAGATGAATATGGCATTACCAATAGAAGATTTACCAAAATTAGAATTATTAGCTTTTACAAGCAAACAAATAGAAAAGTTATTTATATGAAAAAGAAAGAATCAATATTGAAGAGAGCAGATGATGTAGTTAATCATCGTTCAGAAGAAAAAGAAAGACAGTACGGACCTTTTAGTGAAGGTATGGAAAGAGCTGCAAAAGTTGCAAGTGGAATGACAGGTAAAGATTTCGTAGCAGAAGATATTTACGCAGTTTTAGTTTCACTAAAGTTATCTAGACACTCGTACAACTATAGAGAAGATAATCTTTTAGATGCAGTTGCGTATATTGGTGCTCTAGATAATTACATAAAGGAGAATAAAAAATGAAAATAAATGTTATGAAAATTGGTGCAACTATCAATGCCAATAACGGAAGTATTCTTACGGATGAAATAAATGTCGTAACAAAAATGCTTGCTGATTGCGGTCATGATGTTCACTATCACACTACAAGAACTAGAAACATGGTACCTTTGCCACATGCAACGTTTCATGACCTAGCAGAAGTTACTGACCAATCATTTAGTGATTATGATGCACTAATTGTATTTAATGGTAATGCTAACTTTTATGGTGGTCAAGAAGCTAGAGGAGATTTGATGGCATATAAGTTTATCAATAAGTCAACGTGCCCTGTTTTCTACTTTCTAACAGATTGGTTATTACCATTACAACAATTATGGACAAATGTTGAGAAAAAGCAAGTTCAATATCATTGGGATAATCAATACACTAAGGACGAAATTGAAGTTGTTAGAGAAGACATTATTATGATATCGCAAATATATAATATGGAAACTCTACAAGAAAAATATTTAGATAAAAGAGGAATAAAGTACGCAGATATTATTTATTTTCCACTCCAAGATTTTATTATTCATGAATATCAGCCAATACCATTTGTAGAGCAACAAGATAGATGGTTAGATTTAATTTATGGTGGTACATATAGAGGTGGACATAGACAAGATAAAATGATTGAGTATTACTTTGATTATCCTGACGATCTAAATATACAAATGTTTGGTAATATAAAGCCAGAACATTTTAGCAAAAAGAAAACAGCTGATATGAGGTTTCCAGACTTTATTAGTAAAAAGGTAAAGCATAGAGAATTTTTTGATAGAATGCAAACATCAAAGGCAACTGTAACTATTAGTGATAAGTTATATGAAGGATCTGCAATATCAAATAGAACAAATGAATCTATAATTGGAAATGTGGTATCGTTTATTGATATAGGATACGATCCTGAAATGAGAATATTTAATGATGACTTGTTGCGCAAGTTTAATTATGTTAGTAAAAAATCTGATGTAGTAGCAAGACTTCAGTATTTGAAACAAAACCCAAATGCATTTGATGAGATAATAAAAAGGCAATATGAAGATGCAACTGGAAAAATGTCAAAAAAACAATATTATAGATCTTTTGTAAATATAATAGAATCAAAATTAGAAAATAGAGAAGTAGAGGAAATACAATGGTTTCAGAATTAAAATTTATTAAAGTTAAAAATGTTAAAAGTCCTGTTAGAGGAACTGAACAAAGTGCTGGTATAGACTTCTTTGTTCCAGACGACTTTGAAACAGTGGTGTTATTACCTGGAGAATCATGTTTTATTCCAAGTGGAATTAAGGTTAGTTTACCTAGTGGTCATGTGTTAATAGCATTCAATAAAAGCGGAGTTGCAGTTAAGAAAGGTTTACATGTAGGAGCTTGTGTAGTTGATGAAGATTATCAAGGAGAACTTCACCTAAACTTAACAAACGCAGGAAATCAACCACAAATTATAGAAAGAGGTGATAAAATAACTCAGTTTGTTTTACTACCAGTAAATTACGCCGTACCAGTAGAGGTAGAACCTAAAAACCTATACACAGAGAAATCTAAGCGAGGTGAAGGTGGTTTCGGAAGTACAGGAACAAAATAATTGTTAATAACTTTTTTGAAAATAATTACCCAGGATTTTCCTGTGTTAAAAAAATTGGTTATATTTATACTATAAATAAAGAAAAGGTTATATGAAATTATCAAGGCTATCAAGTAAGTTTGACAAGGGCTTCTTTAATATGTATCAGTTTGGGTACAATGAAGATGGTGAAAAGCTAGGTGTAAAAGTAGACAGAATAAAAGACTACTTTTTCTATTCAGCTGAACATATTCAAGACATTTTAGATATTCGTCAGTTTGATTGTAAAAGAACAGATTTATATACTACACTCTATGGAGATAAAGTATATAAGGTTTATTATACTGCCATCAAGGCAAAAAATGAATTGGTACGTAAGTATCCAGATAGAATACACCAAGCAGATGTCACACCAGAATTTAAGTACATGTTAGATCGAAAGTTAGAATGGTCTAGTAAACGTCATATAATGTATTTTGATATTGAGACTTGGTTTGACCCTGAACAGCCAAAAGCAAACATGCCTCATAAAGCAATGATGCCAGTAACTTCTATAGTTTGTTATTCTAACTTTCATAAAAAGTATTGGGTAATATCTTGGCATCCAGAACATACTAAAGACTTTGAAGAGCCAAAGATAACTGAAAAAGACAATGTTAATTACATGCTTTGTAAAGACGAAAACACTGTTTTATTGAGTTTCATTGAATTACTAGGCATAATGAAAACAGATGTTCTTACAGGATGGTATTCTGCAGGTTATGACCTTCCATATATCATAAATAGATGTAAAAGACTTGGTCTACCTTACGAAAATTTATCACCTCTAAAGGATGTTTATATCAAAAAGCGTGGTGAATATTGGAGAATAAACATAAAAGGTCTAGACCATGTCGATATGATGGAAGCAGTTCAAGATATGGGATATAACCTTCCTAACTGGAAACTTACAACTGCTGTAAAAGAAATCATTGGAGATGCAGATCTAGATAAACTTACTGAAGTTACATGGCGAGATTGGATTGAAAACTATAAAGGATTCATTGAGTATGGTATACGAGATGTTGAGATTCTTGCAGAACTAGATAAAAAGATACAGATATTTGATTTATATACTACACTTCAGCAAATTGCGCATACTGACACATTAGGTGGTACATTCCACAAGTCAATGGTTGTTGATAACTATATATTAAAAGAAAACCATGGTAAGATTGTATTTCCAACAAGACATACTAGAGCTAAACAACAATATGCTGGTGCAATAGTTTTTAATCCTAGAGAACCTGGTCGTCATAGAGACGTAACTGTAATGGATTATACTTCACTATATCCAACTTCTATTATGGCATTTAATATTAGTCCAGAAACATTCATCGTATCAGAGAAATCATGTAAAAAGATGGGTATTAAAATAGAAGATGTAATTCAAAAACTTAAAGATGATGGCATAGGATTCATCGATACAGGTACTCCAAAGGTAAATGGTGTACCTGAACTATTTGGTGAAAGATATCTCTTTTACGACCATAAATATAAATTAGGACTTTTACCACAAGTATTACGAAAATTATTTTTACAGAGAGTTGAAGTAAATAGAGGATTAAAAGCTGGTGAATATACTGGAGATGAAGCAGTTGCAATGGATAAAAGACAACAAGCATATAAACTAGTTCTTAACTCTGCTTATGGTGCTATGGGCTTTAACTTCTTTAGATTATATAGACCTGAATGTGCAGATGGTATTACATTTTTTGCTAGACAAGCACTTAAATTTGCATCATTAAAGTTTCAAAACCTTAACCATTATGTATTATATGGTGACACTGATTCTATATTTGTAAAGTCAAATGGAAAGTCAGAATCAGAAATGAAAGAAACCTTGGTTGAATTCAATGATATGTTGAGAAAAGAATTAGTTGAAAGATATAATCCTGGTATTGACGATGATTATATGCAAATGGACTTAAAGTTTGAGTATGACTTAGAGTACATTTATTTTGGTGATTCTAAGAAAAGATACTACTCAATCATCAGAGATACAGGTAAAAAGTATATTAGAGGTATGAATATTATTCGTAAAGATACACCTGAATTTATGAAAGGTGCTCTAAATAAAATCGCAGAATTAGCTGTTAGAGGTACTTTAACTATAGACCATCTAAATGCATTAAGACAAAAGATTGAAACTGTAGACTATAAACTTATGGGAATAAATAAGAAGTTTACAAAGTCTTTTGACCAGTATAATAAG
>MDSV01120445.1_pt1 | contig 22077 bp, 21 predicted proteins | sample 810851 | NCBI WGS metagenome assembly MDSV01 (sample SAMN05326640, study PRJNA326480) | marine metagenome | isolation source: seawater | place: Atlantic Ocean: North East | collected 2012 | reverse complement strand
TGTTGCACTCAGCCATTGCCTTCCACTCTTCACGGCTTTGACCATTCTCGAGCTTGGTGTCGATCCAGGGTAGTAGACTACCGGCCAACGGATGACCAAAATACTCTGTCGGAATTTCATCCCCACGGAGTGCGTCGGTTACCTTACGATCGATATCTAAAATTGCAGAGGATGGTGTCCCCAACTCTCTGGAAACTCGTGACTGCAAATAACCCATCTGCGACAACAGTTCGCGCATATTATTGGCGCCCGCGCCACTGGCAGCTTGGTATGTCATTGCCGTAACCCATTCAACCCAACCCTCGCGAATCAAACTGCCCACGGCCATGAGCATGAGACTCACCGTACAATTACCACCGATGAAATCTTTATATCCATCAGCCAATGCCTGCTTAATGACGTCATGATTTACAGGATCTAAAACGATCACACCGTCTGAAGACATTCGCAGAGCAGACGCCGCGTCGATCCAGTATCCGCACCATCCCGAATCTCGAAGTGGTCCGTACACTGATTTGGTATATTCTCCCCCCTGACAGGTGACGATAACGTCACAGCTCGCCAACTCATTCGTAGACATCGCATTCAGTAACGCCGGTTCAGTTGCTTCAGCCGGTGCATCCTGACCAACCTGAGAGGTTGAGAAAAATACAGACTCAATACCGGAAAAATCATTATCGGCACGCATCCGGTCCATCAAAACGGACCCAACCATGCCCCGCCACCCTACAAATCCAGCTCGCATTCTTTTTCCTTAATTCAGTGCGTCAAGCACGGCCTCACCCATCGCTCTACACCCAACGATCTTCTCACCCGATGAACCTGTCACGATGTCTTTTGTCCTGTACCCAGAAGCCAAAACATTTTTAACTCCCTCTTCGATCGCAGCAGCTGCCTTCGGGGCATTGAGCGAATGAAGTAACATCATCGATACGGATAGAATTGTTGCCAACGGATTGGCAATATCTTGACCTGCAATGTCTGGAGCTGAGCCATGACAAGGCTCATAGAGCCCTTGTTTTTGGCGATTCAAAGATGCAGAAGGAAGCATGCCAATAGATCCTGTCAGCATTGCAGCAGCATCCGACAATATGTCTCCAAACAGGTTACCCGTCACTATCACGTCGAATTGCTTGGGTTGGCGAACGAGTTGCATGGCCGCGTTGTCTACGTACATATTTGACAACTCGACTTCGGGATACTCTGTACCCAACCGCTCCATCACTTCGCGCCAAAGCACGGTGACTTCGAGCACATTCGCCTTGTCGACCGAGCAGAGTCTTTTATCTCTGGCCATTGCGGCATCAAATGCGATACGACCAATGCGATCAATCTCTGATTCCGAGTAACGATCAGTATTAAACCCAACGCGCTGACCCGGTTCACCCTCAATTCCACGAGGCTCACCGAAGTAGATTCCCCCGATCAGCTCTCGGACGATCAATAAGTCCAATCCACTCACGACATCTTCTTTAAGTGTCGATGCTGACGCTAATTCCGGATACAGAAGTGCGGGTCTAAGGTTAGCGAATAAGTCCATCCCCGCTCGGATTTTCAGCAACCCCTTTTCAGGACGCTTGTCCATCGACAACGAATCCCACTTAGGACCCCCGACAGCGCCAAGAATCACAGCCTCCGACTGTTTTGCCTCGGCCAAAGTTTCCGCTGGCAATGGTTCTCCAGTGGCATCAATAGCGGCACCACCAATCAAGCGAGTTTCCATAGTCAAACCAAGGGAGTACCGATCATTCACTCGATCAAGAACGCGGCTCGCCTCGTGCATGATTTCAGGCCCTATCCCGTCGCCTGACAGTAAAAGAATGTTTGGCATATTAGGTATTTACTCTCTAAACAACCACGGGGCTTCGATCGAACGTCTCGTCTCATAGGCATGAATCGCGTCCGTATCTCTCAACGACAAACCGATCTCGTCCAAACCCTCGAGCAAACATGTCCTTCGGAACGCGTCAACATCGAATGAGGCGCTGAAACTATTGGGACCCATAACCTGCAACATTTCTAGGTCAACCGATATTTCGACGGGCGTTTCAGCAGTTGCCAGTCCAAACAAAGTATCTACCTCAGCCTCCGTCAAGACCACCGGTAACAGACCATTCTTGAAACTATTGTTAAAAAATATGTCTGCAAACGATGGAGCAATTACTGCCTTAAATCCGTATTCAAGGATCGCCCACGGGGCATGTTCCCGACTCGATCCACATCCAAAGTTATCCCTTGCCAGCAAAATCGTTGCACCAGCAAATTTTTTATTATTCAGCACAAAGTCAGGATTTAACCGACGAGCCGAATGATCCATACCTGGCTCACCAGGATCGAGATAACGCCAGTCGTCAAAGAGATTAATACCAAAACCTGTCCGCTTAATGGACTTCAAATATTGCTTTGGAATGATCTGATCGGTATCGATGTTGGAACGATCTAAAGGAGCAACCAAACCGGTTTGTTTGATAAATTTCTGCATGGTTTGGTCCTTACAACCACTCTCTCACATCAACAAAGTGTCCCGCAATTGCCGCAGCGGCTGCCATGGCGGGACTCACCAAATGGCTTCGTCCTCCTGCACCCTGGCGTCCCTCAAAGTTACGGTTAGATGTAGAGGCGCAATGCTCACCTTTACCCAACCGATCTGCGTTCATTGCCAAACACATTGAGCAGCCAGGATCACGCCATTCAAATCCAGCTTCACGAAAGACGATGTCAAGGCCTTCTTCTTCCGCCTGCTCTTTCACCAACCCAGATCCTGGTACAACCATCGCCTGAATTACTGAGTCAGCCACGCGTTTGCCGTCCACAACCCTGGCCGCCTCGCGCAAATCTTCGATTCGGGAATTGGTACAGGAGCCGATGAACACCCGATCCAAGTGGATAGATACGATAGATTGGTTGGGCTCGAGGCCCATATACTTCAACGCACGCTCGATTGCACCGCGACGAATCGGATCGTCGTCCAGTTGTGGGTCTGGCACATACCCCGAGATACCAGTAACCATCTCAGGATTGGTCCCCCAAGAAACTTGTGGTTCGATCAGGGTACCGTCTACAAGAATTTCATGATCAAAGTTCGCGTCTAGATCACTAACGAGGTCTACCCAGGCCTCAGTCGCACGACCCCAGTCCTCTCCTCTGGGCGCGAAAGGGCGGTCTCTTACATATTCAATAGTCTTTTCGTCGACGGCCACTAGCCCCACACGGGCACCCGCCTCAATTGCCATGTTGCATACAGTCATTCGTCCTTCCATCGATAATGACTGAATCCCCTCGCCCCCAAATTCTATGGCACAGCCGGTTCCACCGGCTGTGCCTATTTGGCCGATGGTAGCTAGAATCACATCCTTCGCCGTCACACCAAATCCTAGGGGGCCAGTCACCGTAACGCGCATATTCTTCATCTTTTGCGCGACTAAGCATTGCGTGGCAAGCACATGCTCTACTTCACTGGTACCAATCCCATGGGCCAACGCACCGAAGGCTCCGTGGGTCGCTGTATGACTGTCACCACACACCACCGTCATACCGGGAAGCGTTGCGCCCTGCTCGGGCCCAATCACGTGCACGATACCCGCTCGCGGATCACCCATCTTGAATTGGGTGACGTTGAAGGATTCGCAGTTCTGGTCGAGTGTTTCAACTTGTAAACGGCTTGTTGGGTCTTCGATAGCTGAGACGCCTGCGGATTGATTCTCAGTGGGCACATTATGATCGACGGTCGCCAAGTTCGCCGAAAGCCTCCAAGGCTTCCGTTCTGCGAGCGCCAACCCCTCAAATGCCTGCGGTGAGGTCACTTCATGTAGCAAGTGACGATCGATATAAATCAACGCACTACCATCGTCTCGCTGAGTAACGAGATGACTATCCCACAGCTTGTCGTAGAGGGTGCGACCGGGCATTTCAATCTCCGTAGAAAATACGTCCTAGATTCTATCAGAAAACCTCGGATACCAAAGGCTCTTAGCTACAAAGATTGCGCACCCAATTGCGCCTTCTTGAGACCAAACCAAGCAACTAGGGCGGTAAATCCGGTTAGTATCCCTGAGACGATGAACGTCATACTGCCGCCAACCGTTTCCCAGGTAATCCCAGATAAAGTTGCACCCAGAGAACCGCCCAGACCAAAAACGAATCCGCTGTAGAGTGCCATCCCGCGGCCTGACAGTTTCCCAGGAAACCACCTTCTTATAAATTCAATGCTGACCGAGTGAATTGCACCGAAGGTAAACGCGTGCAGAAGTTGCAATCCAATTAAAAGCCATGGCCAGTCTGGATAAATCCCAATGAGAATCCATCGCATTGATCCAAAGACCAAGGAAATAGTTAAAAGCAATCGTAAATCAATCGATCGGATAAAATGAGGTAATACGAAAAATAATACCACCTCAGCAAGAACACCGAGAGCCCACAGTTGACCCGCCTCAAACGCGGTATACCCATGAGACTGGACGTACAGAGTATAAAATACATTCATAGGTCCGTGGGTAAATTGATTCAGTGCCGCGACAAGCAGAAAAAGCATTACCGATGCGTTCGTCAGTCGCTTGGTAATACCCGCTGACTCGGATGCTTCCGAATGAGCCGCGGCCCGTCTGGGTAGTGTCAGAGATATCAATACTGAAATAACTAGCCCGACGATGATCAGCCATGGAAGGATCCCATACTCAAAATCAGAGAAAAGCCATCCCGAGGCAAGCATCATCAGTATGAAGCCGATAGAGCCCCAGACCCGGATAGATGAATACCGATGGTGATCCGAACCCAAATACTCGAGGGTCAAGGTGTCGAATTGAGCGATGATCGCGTTCCAGAACACACCGAAGAGTGCCAACACGAGGCACAAACCGACAAAATCGACGTCAAGTAACAGTAGCCCGGCCGCGAACGTTGAGCCGATAATTCCGATCTGCATTATACGCAAACGATTTGGTACAAGATCACCCAGTGTGCCCCATAAATAGGGCGCAGCAATTTTAGAACCTGTTAGCACACCGATCGCTATACCAATTTCAGGAGCGCTGAATCCAAGGGACTGAAAAAAAGGACCAAACCAACCCACGCTGAGCGCGACAACGGCAAAATACAGACCATAGAGACCGCCAAGCCTTGCACTTGGAACCTCAATCGTCACGTAGAAGCGAGCCCAGGAATAACCGGGGTTTGAGTTACAACGTGACCATTCTGACCGCGATGTCTGAGTGCATGATCGATCAGCACCAAAGCAACCATCGCCTCGGCAATTGGTGTAGCACGAATACCGACGCAGGGGTCGTGCCGGCCCTTGGTGATAACGTCGGTCAACTCGCCCTCTTTATTAATCGTCTTACCCGGTGTCGTAATCGAACTTGTTGGCTTCAATGCCAAATGTGCAACTAGTGGCTGTCCGGTACTGATACCACCTAACACACCACCAGCGTTATTGCTTAAGAAACCATCAGGAGTCATCAGATCACGATGCTCTGAGCCACGACGGTCTACGACCGCCATGCCCTCTCCTATCTCAACACCTTTCACTGCATTTATTGACATCAACGCGTGGGCAATATCTGCATCTAATCGATCGAACACGGGTTCGCCCCAGCCCGGGGGCAAACCTTCTGCGACGACAGTCAAGCGCGCACCGATTGAATCTTCGTCACGTCTCAACTGAGTCATAAACGCGTCAAGTTCTTCCAAACGATCGGGATCAGGACAGAAGAACGGGTTAGAATCAACAATTGACCAATCCCTGATCGCGCAGGTAATCGGCCCTAACTGGGTCAAACAACCTCGGACCTTGACTGAAAACAGATGAGCGAGAACTTTTTTTGCAATCGCGCCCGCGGCTACGCGCATTGCCGTCTCGCGCGCCGAGCTCCGGCCGCCACCGCGATAGTCACGAATTCCGTATTTATGTTCATAGGTGTAGTCAGCATGTGCCGGGCGAAATACATCTTTGATTTGCGAATAGTCTTTAGACCGCTGATCAGTATTTCGAATCAAAAGCGCGATGGGTGTACCCGTTGTCATCCCCTCGAAAATACCAGACAAAATTTCGACTTCATCTTCTTCTCGCCGCTGTGTTGTGTGTTTGCTCTGGCCGGGTTTACGGCGATCCAAGTCAACCTGCAGATCTTCAATGGAAAGTGGTATTTGTGGTGGACACCCGTCAACAACGGCAACAAGCCCAGGGCCATGACTCTCGCCCGCTGTTGAAACTGTAAAAAAAGTCCCGAGGGTATTTCCGCTCATAATGCTTTCCGATTAAAATGCCGAGTATAACGTGTTCAGTTCGTGCTTTGAGAGCACACAGACACCATGGCCTCCATGCTCGAAATCAAGCCATTGTATAGGTTCACCGGTGCAAACAGTGACCTCTCGATCTAACAGGCCCCAAGTGTTGCCAACCTCAAGAATCATGATGCCCTCATCAGAGAGCCAATCCGAAGCTTGACTCAATAAGCGCCTAACGAGTTCTAATCCGTCTGCGCCTGATGTCAAGGCTACCTGAGGTTCTTTCTGGTATTCCGGTGGCAAGTTAGCCATATCCTCCGAATCCACATACGGTGGGTTACATATGATGATGTCGAACACACCGTCTAAAAGCCCTTCGAATCCATCCGATTGAATCACTTCGAGACGATGATCGAGTTGATGAAACGCCACATTATCCCGTGCAACGGCACAGGCCCCATCGTCGAGATCGGCGAGAATTCCCGTACTTTCTTCAAAGCTCAACGCTGTCGTAATGCCAAGACAACCCGAGCCGGTGCAAAGATCAAGAAATCGAAGAGGGCGGTCCTCTGGTGCCTCGAACCAAGGATTAAAGTCAGCCTGAATGAGTTCAAATATTGGGCTTCTAGGAATTAAAACGCGCTCGTCGATGATAAACGGTAGCCCTGCATACCAAGCCTTTTTCGTGAGATAGGGCACAGGAATACGGCAGTGAATACGCTTATCGATGAGACCCAACAATAGTTGCCTTTCGTCTGAGATCAGTTTTGCGTCAAGTAAGCGTTCATCACCGTCTGGAGGTAATGCTAGGGCACCAAAAACCAGTGCGAGCGCCTCATCCCAAAGTGAGTCGGTGCCGTGGCCCAATTCAATCGGATGCCTCGCAAATTCAGACAACGCGAACCGGAGAAAGTCACGAATCGTATGAAGTTCAGTCATGCCGGAAGACTAGACAGATGCCGTTCAGAGGGCAAGCAGACTTTGAAACTTTGAAGTTTCCCCTTATGGTTCCATCATGGCTGATGATTCTTTCAAAACACTGATGCTCGAAACCGGGGTCGAACAGACCAATCGTGATGTTCGCATCCGCCCCCCCAAAAAAATGTCGTCCGAAGCTATCAAAACTGCGCGCGCGCGCGCTGAAGACGCTGTCACAACCCTCACCTGTCACGGCCTTTCGACTGAAGAACCAGCGCACATGGATAAAAATAAACCGCTGGAGTATGTTGCCTATGGGGTCAACCGTCGTGTGCTAGGGTTATTGGATGAGGCCCCATTTCCAGCCCAATATGAGGTAGATCTTCACGGCCATACTGTTGATGACGCGGCGATTGCGATAGCTACCCTGTTTCAAGCCGTGAATGAGCGCCGATTAACACATATTCGAATAATTCATGGCGTCGGTCGGCACAGTAAGCATGGCCGCCCCCTGCTGAAGGCATACATTAACCGTTGGCTCAAAGGCAACCCCGACATTGTCGCATTTACGAGTGCACGTCGATCGGATGGCGGCGTTGGTGTCGTCAATGCAGTCACCAGCGGCTTATTTGACGATCGTTGGGGCCGAACCTGACCTATTTCTTTCTTTTCACAAACTTCATCAAGCGGCGCTTCCTCTGAATCTGTCTCTGCGTCAGCTTATTCTTTCGATCAGCAAATGGATTGTCGCCTGACTTGAACTCGATTTTTATTGGGGAACCAGAAATATTCAGGACTCTACGATAAATGTTTTCAAGATACCGTCGATAGGCCTCTGGCATCTCCTTGGTTTGGTTACCATGGATGATTATACGCGGCGGATTCATTCCGCCCTGATGTGCGTAGCGTAGTTTGATACGACGACCCCTAACCAAAGGAGGTTGGTGATCAGTAACTGCATCCTCCAAGATCCGCGTAAGACCATTTGTAGAGAATTTGGTAGTAGCCGCTTCGTAGGCCTCTCGAATCGATCCATACAAATCCCCGACACCAGTGCCGTGCAGTGCAGAGATGTAATGAATCTTCGCCCATGGAATGAAACTCAGTCGACGCTTCAATGTTTCACGGATCTTTTGGCGAATATCTGCATTTAGATGATCCCACTTATTAACCGCAACAACCAGTGCGCGCCCTGCATCCACAACGGTCCCCATCAGATGCATATCTTGCTCCACAAGGCCCTCTTGCGCGTCGATGATCAAAATCACCACATTTGAATCCTCTATGGCCTGCAGCGTTTTGACTATCGAAAATTTCTCTACGGTCTCGCTTACTCTGCCACGACGACGCACACCTGCGGTATCGATCAGCGTGTAAGTCTCGTTGTGACGCTCGTAAGGTATGTAAATCGAGTCTCTGGTGGTACCCGGCAAATCAAACACAACCACACGATCTTCGCCAAGCATACGGTTGACCAAAGTCGATTTACCTACGTTTGGTCGGCCTACCACGCCAATACGGATCCCCGGAGCGTCTTCTCGTTCTTTACTGAAATCGGATGGTTCCACATCAAGCAAGCTGAACTGGCCAAGCAACTGATCACTTAGTGCGCCCACCCCTCGCCCGTGAGAGGCGGCTATCGCCAGAGGCGTGCCGAAACCGAGCCCAAAAAACTCTGACAAAGCGATTTCCGCGTTCTGTCCATCGATTTTGTTTGCAACCACCCAGACCGGTTTATCGGTCCGCCTTAGCATGTCCGCTAACGTCTGATCCGATGCAGCAACACCACTGGTGGCATCAACCATAAAAAGGATAGCGTCGGCTTCTTCTATAGCGGCGCGAGACTGTTCGGCCATGGCTGCATCAATCCCCGCTTCGCCGCCTGACAGACCGCCTGTGTCAATTAGAAGGAATGGATGACCAGCTAAAACAGCCCGCCCATATTTTCGGTCGCGCGTCAGACCGGGAAAGTCAGCTACTAGTGCCTCTCGGCTGCGTGTCAGGCGGTTAAAGAGCGTCGATTTACCAACATTCGGACGACCAACAAGCGCAATAATCGGTGTCTTCAACGAATGAGTTCCAAAAGGCTCAAACGGCCATCCAATAACTGCACAAGTACACCAAAATCAGTGATAACAGGAGATACTTTCCCCTTTCCGCCGCCGATATCCACTCGACCAACAATTGCTCCCGTAGCGGGAGCGAGGACGTGTAGTTGCCCCTCTAGATCGACAACCGCTATAAAATCATCTATCACGACTGGAGCACTGAGCTCTCGGTGTTTCAGTGCCACGTTGCTCCAGAGAGATTCGCCCGACTGTGCGCTGTAAGCCGAGATCGTGCCATCTGTCTCAACTACAATTACCGAGTTAAATGCGAGCAATGCTCCGGGATAGGAATCGGAATCAAGATTCCAGATAAGTTGTCCGTTTCTTGCATCCAAAAGGCTCACTTGTCCATTCCGGGTTGCTGTTGCGACGTAATTATTACGGACCGATGGCGCTCCTTTGGAATCAACAATTCTAGTTAGCGGGCTACGGCCTCGCGAGACAGCCACTTGACGTTCCCAAATAATGCGTCCGCTGTCCGCCTGATATGCGACGATCCTTCCAGAGCCCCAAAGGACATATAGTATATCGCCTTCAAGCGTCATCGGAGAGCCGCCACGAATGCCCACAACGGATTCCCCCGCTTCCTCAACCCAAACTGTTGCGCCGGTCTGTGCGTTAACTGCCAAAATACGACCAATCTGTGTTTTGACAAATACTAGGGAATCTGTCGCGACTGGTGGCACTGTTGCACTACCGGGGAGTACCGTCTCGAATACTTTAGTCCCATCACCTCGCGCGAGCGCCACCAACACGGCGTCGGACGTTACGACATACACATTTGTAGAATTCAAGGCCGTTCCACCCAGTATGGTACGGTCAAGATCGACGTCCCAAACTTCGTCGAGTTCGGAGTTCAGAAGATAGACTTCGCCCGAAGCCGATGCCGCAGCGACTACCTCCCCCTGAACCGCTGGAGCCAGTCCAGTCTGATCGCCGCCACCTAATGAAATCGATTCAACTTCATCAAGTTCGACAACTGCATCAATTCGTTTAAGTGGAGTCGGTTCTGGCTTTTCTTGGACGCCTGAACAACCTACTAGCGATGCTACTACGACCAAATAAAGTGAGCGAAGCATTATTAACCCTCGGGTAATGAGGATAATTTAAGATCGATGACTGCCGTATTTAAACTCGCCGAAGTAAGAGATGTGTGCGCCCGCGAATAGGCCTCTCGTGCCTCTACCAGATTATCCATCGCTACCAGAATATCCCCTTCAAGCTCGTGACGTGATGCCGTGAAGTATCCAGCTGACACACCACGAATCCGTCTTAAAGCAGCATCAACTTGCCCCAACTCAAGCTCCAGTTGAGCCAACCGAAGCGAGACCATTGCTCGCAGCTCGGGTAACTCCGATTGTGCCTCTGCGAAGGTAAGTTGACTCACTGCCAAATCAAAATCACCCCGTTCAACCGCTTGCGCAGCAACAATACCGGCCCCGATCACCGCATAATTGCTATCTGGGTGAGCCTGTCGCAGGCCATCAGCGACCATAAGTACACGCTTAAAATCTGCATCTGTGTCCTCGTTGGCAAAGTCAATGGCCGCTAGCTCAATCAATTCCTGATAACGACCGGCAGCGTCGGTTTTCTGATTCACCTGATGCTGTTGCCACTGCTGGTATCCGAGCACGGAGCCAATGCCGACTGCGATTGCAATCAAAAAACCAAGTCCATTCTGTACTAGCCAGCGTTTGAGCGCCTCACCCTGTTCTTCATCAGTTTTCAAATAATCCATCACATGTCCCTAAGTATTGAAATCCGCTTCAAAAGTCCCGCCTCTGAGAGAGTTTCTTGTTCGCCGCCTCTAAGTGGTTTGCAAACAAAGTGTCCACTATCGAGCTCGGATTGACCGATAATTAGCCCCATCAGCGCGCCAGACTTGTCGGCCTTTTTTAACTGACTTTTCAGACTTCCCCCTCCGATATGAGTCATCACACGGAGCGGAGGAAACTCCTGTCTTAAACGGCGAGCCAGCTTTCTGATCGCTGCCTCACACGTTGTATGTTGTGGCATCAAATATACATCGGCTTGAGTTCGATAAGTATCGGGAATTACCTCGAGCGCTTCCATTAACATAACAACGCGCTCCATACCAAGCGCAAACCCAACACCTGGCGTTGGCTTTCCACCTAAATGGTCGACTAGGCCATCGTATCGACCACCACCACAGATGGTCCCCTGTGAACCCAAGACCTCAGTGGTCCACTCGAAGACTGTGCGACCATAATAATCAAGCCCGCGGACTAGAAGAGGGTTAGCAGTAAACGCGATATCAGCATCTTTCAGTGCGCGCGACAGCTGATCAAAATGCTCTCTGTCTGCTTCAGTCAAATAGTCCATCAATGAAGGTGCATCGGAGAGTAGCGCCTGTGTGGACTCATTTTTTGAGTCTAGGATTCGCAGTGGACTGCGCTTTAGACGTGCCACGCTATCTTGGTCTAGTTGATCTTTCCGTGTCACCAAAAAATCAACTAGTGCAGTTCGGTAATTGGCCCTCGCCTCTGGCGATCCAATAGAATTCAGTTGCAATGTGACAGAGCCACGAATCCCCAACTCTTTCCAAATCTGGTCGGTTATTTCGATCAGCTCAGCGTCCATCAAAGCATCTGCGATACCAAAACATTCGACGCCGATTTGGTGAAATTGTCGGTAACGCCCTTTTTGCGGCCGCTCATGTCGAAACGCTGGTCCTTGGTACCAAAGGCGCTGGGTTTGATTGTGCAACAGGCCATGTTCGATGGCGGCTCTTACCACACCAGCTGTGAGTTCAGGGCGAAGCGTTAGACTGTCACCCGAGCGATCCTCAAATGTATACATCTCTTTTTCGACGATGTCGGTCACGTTTCCGATCGATCGCGCAAAGAGCTCAGTATCTTCAACGATCGGGGTTCTGATCTGGGTGAGCCCGTAGGCACTAAAAATTCTCTGGGCTGTTTGCTCAAGGTAACGCCACGCGCCAGCTTGCTCAGGGAGAATATCTGACATTCCCCGGACTGATTGGATTCTCATTAATGCGTATCCGTCGAATGCGCGATGAGTTCAGCGCGTTCTTGTTCTTTGATTTGGGCTTGTTGACGAATCATCGATTCTAACTCGTCAAGAAAATCGTTCCCCGGCAGACGAGCAGCCGGTTTCCCTTCGATGAATAGCGCCAGACTCTCTGGCTTACCCCCAGTAAATCCAATATCCGCCTCTTTTGCCTCTCCCGGCCCATTCACCACACACCCAATGACCGCAACATTCAGGGGTGTTTTAACATCTTCAAGGCGTGCCTCAAGCTGATTCATAGTTCCAATCACGTCAAAAGTCTGTCGTGAGCAGCTCGGACACGCAATAAAGTTAATACCACGTGACCGAAGCCGCAGCGACCGTAGTAGGTCAAAACCGACTTTGACCTCTTCCACTGGATCGGCTGCCAGCGATATCCGCAGTGTATCGCCGATTCCATGCATTAATAACATTCCCAGTCCGGCAGCAGACTTTACTGTCCCACTGCGTAGCCCGCCTGCCTCCGTTATCCCCAAATGCAGTGGTTGCTCAATTTGATCAGCTATTTTTCGATACGCGGCGACGGTCATAAAAATCTCACTCGCCTTGAGACTCACCTTAAATTCTTGGAAATTAAGACGATCCAAAATATCGATATGACGCATGGCTGACTCAACCAATGCGTCTGGGGTTGGCTCTCCATACTTTTTTTGTAAATCTTTTTCCAACGATCCCGCATTCACACCAACACGTATCGGAACACCCTGATCCAGGCACGATGACACAACGGCTCGCACCCGGTCTTCTCTCCCAATATTTCCAGGATTAATCCGTAGACAATCAACGCCTAGTTTAACCACTTTCAGGGCAATTTTATGGTCAAAATGAATATCAGCGACGAGGGGTATTGAAACACTTCTCCTAATCTTCCCGAATGCATCTGCTGCTTCCATTGTTGGGACCGACACCCTGACCAAATCTGCGCCAGCATCGACAATTGCCTCGATCTGTTCAACAGTGGCCGAAGCATTGCAGGTGTTGGTATTAGTCATCGACTGAACAGCGATCGGTGCATTGCCCCCGATCGGAACAGAACCTACGTGAATTTGACGAGAAAGACGGCGCTTAATCGGGGAGTCGATCAATTCGTCGCAGCTCCCAAAGTGACCCTAGCGACATCTTGGAAGGATCTTTTCTCCAAGTCTTGTCTCTCACCGTTAAAGGTTACATCACTAACACTCACCGCACCTATCAATACCTCGACAGGTCCATACGTTTCGAGATCGACGCCTTTTTCGGATGTCATTAGATCGGCTAGCATAATACGACCAAGTGCATCACGAATTTCCACCCATGACTCACCAGAAAACTCAATTTCCAATCGGCCGCGTGCTCCCATCGCAAGCTGGTCAGCCGAGGGGGCTGTCACGGTCTGCGACAGGACTCTTAATCCATCATCCGGAGGCGCGAGACCGGTTGCCTCGGCAATAACACGCCCGCCGCCTTGGCTCATATTTTGGGCGACCTGCACAGGCTCGGAAGGTATCTCTGGACTCACCGAGGAGGACACTACATTTGAGGAAGAGACCACAACAGGTTTTTCCTCTTCCCTCACCTGTTCAACGATCGGTTCAGATCGCTCAACAACCTTCGGCTTCTTAACTGATATTAAGCTTTCCTGGGGCTCAGGTTTTGGTTCAACTCTTGGTTTTTCTATCACAGAAACCGATGGCTCCTGCTCCGCTATGGCCGTTTCGGATTCCGTCGCTTCCGATGAAACCTCTATAGCTAACTCCTCAGGTTGGGTTTCTTCAGGCCTTATCAACCCGAGATCTTGGTTCCCGGATGCGGCTGATTGAGTGGCTGAATATCCCCCTATACCCGCAGGTGTATCCGCTGAATCAGAGGCAATAATTTCGTCGCTCTGAGCGACGGTTTGGCCTGACCGTGGTTCTAATTCGGCTGTTTCTATATTTGCGAGTGGTTCGTCAGCAACGGTGACTACTAATTCCTCTTCACTAGATTCCAGGTAAGAAATAACCACACCCGCCACGATAAGGCCTGCTAAAGCCATCGCGGCCACAATCAGAGCCACCCGACTCGGGCCCGATGAGGCTTCTTGCGGTCTCGAGTTTGAAGGTTGAGCTTGTCGAGGCCCACCTATTTGTTCGGCCTTCCACCGATCAAAAGTTTCAAGTACTAGAGTTTCGTCAACACCTAACTTTTTAGCGTAGAGCTTAAGATAACCACGCACGAAGCTCAGACCAGCGAGTTCTGAGTACTCATCGCTCTCTATTCCGCGAATCACCTGTTTCGTGAGGTTAGAGATCGCCGACATTTCTTCAATCGTCAGCCCCTTATCTTCCCGCGCCTGACGTAACAATGTCCCCGGCAAGCCAGACATTGGGTTAACAGTTGGTTCAATTTTCTCTGTCGACATACGTTTTATCTGAGTTTGGCCTGCATTGATCATACATCAGAAGTGTTGGGGACCAAAATCTCATCCTGTCGGCCCCCAATTGCGCCCCATCGCAGAATAATCTATTGACGATTTATTTTGAGATTCGTTAAGGTTACATTTCCAAAGCTTGAGGCCCTGTCGAGATCGCGCAAATCAGAACCTTCCAAACGTCGTCCAGTATCTAGATCTTAAACTTTGGTCGTGCAGAGTCCCACTCAGACACTTAATACCTGTCCATCCTGCAAAAGACCCAAACGTATCGAAGCCATATTAGATAGAAAAATTCGCCTTAACTTTTTCGCCAAACGACCACCAAAAATATAAGAACATCGTCGACTACTAGCGAGTTCGTATCCCGTCCCAAACAAATTTGACCGGCATACCTATACAGTTTGTCAGCCCGGTATATCTTGTATGCGTACCGTCACATCCTGAATCTGAATGTAACGGGAGGAGCGCTTTGTCTTGTCGGCGACTTGGCCCGCCAATTGTCCACAGGCCGCGTAGATGTCGTCACCTCGCGTTTTGCGGACAGTAACCACATGACCATCATTCAAAAGAATACGCTGGAATGCATAAATACGATTCCGAGAGCTCACCTCATACTTTGTGCCTGGAAATGGATTGAATGGAATCAAGTTGATCTTGCAGCGAATGGTCTTCGCAAGCTCTGAGAGTTCCCGAGCCAGCTCATCGGAGTCATTCACGCCCTTCAGCATGGTGTACTCAAAGGTAACTCGCCTGTTGTCGCTGAGTCCATCCAGATAATTTCGAATACTGTTAAATAGAATATGAATTGGGTATTTCCTATTAATAGGAACAAGCTGATTACGTAACGAATCATTCGGGGCGTGTAACGAAACTGCTAAAGCAACATCCGTGACTCTAGCAAGTTCGTCCAAATTGGGTACCACGCCGGATGTAGATAAGGTCACTCGACGCTTGGATAGGCCATAGGCCAGATCCTCGAGCATAAGACTCATTGCATCAACAACAGGATCAAAATTCAGTAACGGCTCTCCCATGCCCATCATCACTACATTAGTAACAGATCTTTTCTGAGAGTCTTTCACAGGCAGTCCAAAGAACTGAGCAGCAACAAATACCTGTCCAACGATCTCCGCCACAGTCAGATTCTTGTTAAACCCCTGCTTACCCGTCGAACAGAAACTGCAGTCAAGCGAACAGCCTACTTGCGAAGAAACGCATAGGGTCCCACGATCACCGTCTGGGATATACACCGTTTCTACCTTTGAACCGCCATCAACTTCAAGTAGCCATTTGCGCGTCCCGTCTGACGAGTCACCTTCAAATGTAACCCGTGGAGGACGTACTTCTGCTATCTCTTTCAGTTTTTCCCTCAGAGCTTTCGATAGATTGGTCATCTGCTCGAAGTCCATAATGCCCTGCTGATGGATCCACTTTACCATCTGAGCCCCACGGAATTTTTTCTCCCCAATTGAGATGAAGAATGCTTCCATTTTTGGAAGGGTCAACCCGAGTAAATTGACCTTCTCAACTGGTTTTTGCGTCATTTAGCGTGGACAGATTTCTGATACTTGGAAGAAATAGGCAACCTCGCGGGCCGCACTTTCAAGACTATCAGAACCGTGAACAGCATTGGCGTCGATGCTTTCTGCGAAGTCTGCACGAATTGAACCCACGGCCGCCTCTTTTGGGTTAGTGGCACCCATCAGGTCCCGGTTCTTAGCTATCGCATTATCGCCCTCCAGAACCTGCACAACCACGGGTCCAGATGTCATAAAACCTACAAGATCCTTGTAAAAAGGACGTTCCTTGTGTTCGGCATAGAAACCACCAGCCAACTCATCGTCTAGGTGGATCATTTTCATTGCGACAATTTTTAGACCCGCCGCCTCAAAACGACTTTCGATTTGACCGATATTATTTTTACCAACGGCATCGGGCTTGATAATGGATAGAGTGCGTTCGATTGCCACTACGGCTTCTCCTTCAAATACTTGGTTCGGAATATTCCGGGGCCAAATTATAGAGGAATAGAGGCCCCAACCGCAAAGCTCTCTCCGCAACCACACTCGCTGACCACATTCGGATTATGGAAGTAAAGTGTACGATTTACGCCCTCAATTTTGAGATCTACCGTTGTACCAGCGAGAAGTGGTTCGGAAATTGGGTCGATCAATATTTTCAAACCATCGACCTCAATCTGACGATCGGCCTCCGTAGGTTGTTCTGCATAATCGATGACGTAGGCATAGCCAGAACAGCCCGAGGTTTTCACTCCAAGACGAATTGCTGAGGCTTCACTGTTACGCCTTAGCGCACCCCTCAAATGATCAACGGCCTCAGGTGTAACCACTAGGTTCATGCTGCGCTCCTTAATTGCGAGATTGCATGTCTCAAAGAATCCAAAAGCATCGTTACGTCGTCCTCCGTCGTCATGCGTCCGGTACTGACTCGGATAGATGATAAACCTTGTTGGCGCGAAAGTCCCATGGCCTGCAGAACATGGGACGGCTCTATCGTCGCAGAATTACAAGCGCTACCTGTTGAAACAGCGATCTGTGGCATTGCTGCCATCAAACGCTCCGCGTCTACGCCGTCAACGGTGAAATTCAAAATATGAGGAACACCGCGCGTACCATTGATTTGGATATCACCTAGATCTCCCAGCGTCGCCTCAATTTGGTCACGAATTCGATCCAGACGCTGGATTTCGGAGTACATTTCTTGACTCGCCAACCTGTAGGCCTCCGCCATTCCAACAATTTGATGTGCCGGCAGAGTCCCGGAACGCATCCCCCGCTCATGCTTCCCGCCATGTTGTTGCTCAGCGACTTGGCATCGGCCACGCCTTACATAGAGAGCGCCAATTCCTTTCGGTCCGTGAACCTTGTGCGCAGATAGTGATCCCAAATCAATTTCCAGTTGGTCGACAGTCCATGGTAGCTTACCCACAGCTTGCGCCAGATCCGAATGTACGAAGGTACCAATCTCGTGAGCCAACTGCGCAATCGTTTGGATCGGCTGAACAACACCTGTCTCATTATTCACAAGCATGATGGACACGAGTAACGTGTTCTCGTCCAACACCTCCGCTAGGGTATCCAGACACAACAGACCACTACGTTTCGGCTTTAAAACTACGACATCCATACCGTCGAGATGGGAGCAGGTATCGATCACGGCCTTATGTTCAGACTCCATGGTAATGATCTTTGTCCGGCCGGTGGACGCTCGCATCGCCGCCACGGTACCGCGAATCGCCAAATTATCAGACTCTGTCGCCCCGCTGGTCCAGACGATTTCCCGCGGGTCAGCGCCAATGCAGTCTGCGACCGTCTCTCGGGACCATTCCACCTCCTCGGAGGCCATCCAACCAAAGCTATGGGTCGTAGACGCCGGATTTCCGAACGTCCCGTCAGCACTCAAGCATGATTGCATTTTGTCGATCACACGCGTATCGACGGGGGTTGTCGAAGCATTGTCGAAGTATGCTGTTCTCATTCTGATTTATCCAAAGAACTGTCCGGGGAAACAAATCCACCCATTAATTCTTTTTCATTCAGTACTGGCAAGTCTTCGTCAGAATATTTCGGATTCACCTCGCCAAGATGCTCCCCCATTGTATGCATCTTCTGGTCGACACGGTGCAATTGATCGAGTATCGCGTGGATAGATCGAACCAATGGATCGGGCACATCATCACCAAGAGCATACAGGTCGAAACCAGCCTTTTCTTGCATATCTCGGCGGCGTTTCTCGACCTCGAACTCAGGATCAGCATATCCCTTTGTAACGAACCGAGCAGGAATACCCATCGCCGTAGCTTCGGCTGGAACAGGCCTCGTAACCACCGCGTTTGAGCCTATACGCGCTCCTTCACCGATCTCAATTGGTCCAAGCACTTTTGCTCCAGCACCAACTACGACCCGATCTCTCAGCGTGGGGTGACGCTTACCTTGATTCCAAGTGGTACCACCAAGAGTGACACCATGGTACATGGTGCAGTCGTCACCGATTTCTGCGGTCTCACCAATTACAACGCCCATACCATGATCAATAAAGAAACGGCGACCAATACGCGCCCCTGGATGGATTTCTATACCCGTCAAAAAACGCCCAGTTTGCGCAATCAGACGAGCTACCCACTTTAGTCGCAAGCACCACAAACCATGCGCCAGACGGTGAATCCAGATTGCATGAAGCCCAGGACTTGTAGTAACGACTTCGAGCCAATGCCGAGCAGCTGGGTCACGGTCAAAAACCGCGCGCACATCCTCTCGCATTCCACTAAACATCATCCCACTCTCCACCGTCTGTTCTATAGTTTTCTTCGATAAACCTTTGATTGGTGGGCGGATCCATCTTTTCAATACTATTCAAAATTCCTCGTAGGATATTGATCTCAACACGATCCACACGTGCACGATTGAACAGACGGCGTAATCGTGCCATCCCAAGCATCGGATTTTTTGGATCAAGGAAACCGCTGTGGCGGGTCGCGCGCTCGAAATGATTGATCAATCCGTCGACCTCGCGAGAGGTTGCAGGTTCTTCATCCCAAGCTTCACATCCAAACCTCTCAAGATCGTAAGTTGGTGGCCACGCTTCTTTACACTCGATCCCCAAACGCCCCTGTCGTTGCAAAAAAGCTTGTCTGAGTTCGTAAGACATTACTTGCACCGCAGAACCGAGATTCAAACTCGAATACGCGGGATTAGCTGGGATCTCGATGTGGTAGTGACAACGTGCAAGTTGTTCGTTCAGGAGCCCACACTCCTCACGGCCATAGCAGATTGCAACGCGACCTTTTTCGGCTTCCTCTACCAAGAGTGGAGCAATTTGACGGGGCGTCACATGTGGGTAGGTTAGAGAACGTAATCGTGCCGAGGTACCTGCGACGATTCGACAATCGGCTATTGCTTCGTCAAAGGTTTCATAAAGTGAGGCATTATTAAGGATGTCTAACGCACCAGACGCTCGTGCTGATGCGATTGGCGAGGGATAGTCGTCCGGACTAACAAGTCGACACGACGATAAGCCCATCGTCTTCAAAGACCGAGCAACTGCACCAATGTTTCCGGGGTGGGACGGCGAGGCCAAAACTGAAATCAAATTGCTCGGCAGACTATCGGGGAGTTCGTTCAAACTGCTATCCTTTCGCGTTTATACTCAAGATTATAGCGATGCATCCATCTAATTCACTCCTAGTTCCTATTCTTCACAAACATAGTGAGCGTCTGCTACGTGCTCAAGTTGAGGCACACGCTAAAGAACTGAGGCCTGACGATCGAAAAAAATTCCTTGGAAAACAGTTCGATGCAGTCACTGATGCCATAAGTGAAAAGCTTGAAATGTCCTACAAGGATGCACCGGTACTGACCACTTGGGATGCCAACTTGATCCAATCATCAGTTAAGAGCTGGGTAATTTTTCTCGCTGGTGAGGCTAATTTCACGCTGGGGGTTAATGATTTTTCACTCGGAGCCATGCAACTGGAACTCGGACGTCCTATAAGCTTTTCAGCGATCACACCGGCCACACAATCCGAAACTCACGGTCACCGTAACGAAGGAGTCTTCGTCAACGGCTACAGAATTCGAAAGACCCTATCCAAAGTAGAATCGAAGCTGTGTGTGATTTTGGGGCCTAAACGATACACAGTGGCTGACCTTCAGTCGTTTGATTTCGTGCGCCAAAGTGGCAACGAACTTGAAGATATGTTGTTGGTTCTGGATGGTCGGGCTCAGAAATATTTTGGTGAACCAACTGAGACAGCGCTGAAAACGTTGATCACCCATTTCCTGACTCCCTGAATATTATTCAAACTCCATCCGTTCAAATACGCGGCCTGCATTTCTGGCGGCTAGCTCGTCGTAGGTGTGCCAATGCTGGAAACGACTTTGATCAATTTTGTAAGCATCATCCAGTGACCCACCCGCTTCCAAAATTTCCTGAACTTTTGCGCGCAGGAAGAGGAGATAGTCCTTCGTTCCCCCTGTCACAGTCGCTATATCAGTCACCCCACCATGTCCCGGTACGATAATCCAATCGGCGACCTCGTCTACAAATCGATCGAAGCTATCAATCCAGAGAGCGGTGTCGGTGTCACCAAAAATTGGCGGTATCCGGATATGAAATGCCATGTCTCCCGCCAGAATCACTCGATCCTGAGGAACCAGTACACTCACATCTCCTGGAGAATGGGCGGATCCATAGGTTTTAGCAATGGCCTGTAAATCGCCGAGTTCCATGATGTACTGATCTTCAAATGTGATATCAAAATTAACGAGGTCGGTGTCTCGCGCCAAGTCTTGGGCATACTCCCGCATGCGGCTGAGCACACCAAATCCTTTTTCATCGATCTCATGTTGCGCATCAATGTGGCCAATTAACACAGCATCTTGAGACTTCCAATAATGATTGCCGAGCATCGCGTGGCCCTGCCCGTTTTCGCTAATGACATATCTCACAGGAAGGTCTGTCACCTTTTTTATTTCAACATGCAGGGCACGAGCGAGGGCATTGTTGGCACCACCGTTAACCACTAGTACTGATTCTGATCCAATTACAAACGATAAATTATTGTTGTGACCGGCATTCTTGTAGGTAGGTGGTTGTGTCGCTCCGATGGCACTGTAAACATGATCACTTACTTTCACTGGCAGATCGTAAAGCGCTGATTCTGCTGCCTTGTCCGAAGGACCATACTCACCTCGCTCCAATGCGGTCTTCTCCTGCGCTGCTATAGCTGCAGAGATGGATAGTGTTACTGCAAAGATCCATCGAAACATTTCTACCCCTCAAATCTCAATCTGATGGCTCGTTTTATGGGCTATAACCAGACGGTGGTAGTTCATTGTTACCCACCTCAAGGTCAGATATTCCTAACTGACTCACCCTTTGCATATGCAATTTGAGTCGCGGGTCTGGCCGCAATCGAGTCAAACCAACGTTTGATATTCGCGAAATCGTTGAGATCCATTTCTTGCCATTCGTATCTAGCAATCCATGGATAGCAAGCAATATCAGCGATACAAAAGTCCCCAGCAATAAACTTGTTTTCGGCGAGCGCCCCATCTAGCACACCATACAGGCGGGCTGTTTCCCGGCGGTATCGATCAATCGCGTAAGGAATTTTTTCAGGCGCAAATCGACCGAAGTGATGATTTTGTCCGGCCATTGGCCCAAGTCCCCCCATCTGCCACATGAGCCACTTCATAGCGCAGTAGCGTTCGCGTAGGTCTGTCGGAAAAAAGCGACCAGTCTTCTCCGCGAGGTACAGTAAAATGGCACCGGACTCAAAAAGGTTTATCGGTGGTCCACCGCCAACGGGATCGTGATCGACTATAGCGGGCATCCGATTGTTGGGAGATAACTTGAGAAAATCGG
>MDSV01206813.1_pt1 | contig 22078 bp, 18 predicted proteins | sample 810851 | NCBI WGS metagenome assembly MDSV01 (sample SAMN05326640, study PRJNA326480) | marine metagenome | isolation source: seawater | place: Atlantic Ocean: North East | collected 2012 | reverse complement strand
TTTTTGGAAATCGGATCTGGTGATGGGATGTTCAGTTTTATAATGTGTGGAGGAAAGTTTTCAATTAAATTTGATAGATATTTAGATATTGATTTAAAAAAAGATGACATTTTTGATACTCACAAAAAATTAATTAAATTCAATTACAATTTTAAAAAAATGATTAGACCATCTATATCTGTTGATGCTAAAATAAATCACATCAAAAAAATCAGGCAGATTGGATTTTCAAAAAAAATTTATCACACAAGCTACGAAAAATTACCTTTTAAAAACAACAGTATAAATTATATCTTTTTTTATACTGCACATGGTATGAAAAGTTTAGATAAAAGTGTTTCCTCCGCATATAAGGTTTTAATGAAAAAAGGTAAACTTGTAATATTAGTATTTGATAATTATGTTAAAAAACATTTTATATGCCATAACTTAAAAAAAAAAGGAATTTTTCCAAAAGTTTTTCAAAAGTTTGATAATGGCAGATTTAAAGAAATTTCTAAATATTCGAAAAGCATTATTGACTGGGAGAATTTTTTCAAAAAAAAGGGTTTTAGTATAGTAAAAAGAACAGAAGGTTTGTCAGGTATTGCTTGGAAGTTTTACGATGTTCAAACTAGACCAATTTTAAAATATTTGATAATTTTTTTTAATTTTTTGCCAGATAATCTAAGAGTATTATTTAAGTTCATTTGGATGATTTCAATATATCCTTTCTTATTTCTATTCTTTATTTTATTTTCAAATATTTTTTTTAATTCAAATAGAAATTGTTATCATGTTTTTGAACTTAAAAAATAAGATTTATTTCTTCAATTTAACAAAATGAAACGCTAATGAAAAAAAATTTTAAATTTGCTAATAGAGTCTTAAAAGATTTTAAAAAGGAAAGCCCTTCACAGATAAATATTAAAAAAAAATATGATTTTAAAAAGTATTTAACTATGCATGAGAATTTATTTAATAATCTTAAGTTTCCTTTAGAACTCTTTAAAAATAAGAAAGTAATTGATTTAGGATGCGGAACTGGTGAAGTAGATTTTGTCCTAAATAAATTTGGTGCAAAGTTAGAATGTCTTGATTTCAATGGAAAATCAATTGATTACGCAAAAAAATTAAAAAAAAAATTAAAATTAAAAAATATTAATTTTAGAACAGCAAGTATCGAAGAATATAAAGTTAAAAAAAAACATTTTGATATTTCTACATCATTTGGAGTAATTACACACGTTTATGATCAGGAAGGATTATTTAAAAAATTAGTAAACTCTACTAAAAAAAAGGGCTACATAATTTTAGGTTTTGTTGAAGATGCTGGGTTAATACAAAGATTACTACACAGAGCAATTATTAGGAAATTATCAAACAAAAGTGAAAAAGAGATTTATGTCTATGCAAAAAAACTTTTTAGAGAGCACTTAGATAGATCAATGAAATTTGGGATGAGAACTTATAGAGGAATCATTAATGATTATCTTGTAAATCAAGCTTATTATGGATTATCTTCTACAAAATTACATCAGTGGGCACAAAAATATAATTTAGAATTCTACTCTAGCTCTCCTGAAATATCCTTACCTCTTAGAATAGACCCGGGAATAAAAGATCAAAAAATTAAAAGTACTAAATTAAAAATAATGCTCAATTCTATTTTTCGGCTAAGATCTATTTTTAGTCAGCAGAGTGATGAAGAAGTTTACAATAATCTTATAACAGCTCAAAATAATAAATTAGATAAAGATATTGAGTCTTTTATAAATTTAACAACACATATTTTACAAAAATCTAATAACAATGCTTCAAAAAAAGAATTAAAAAAATTAAATGAAGTAAAAAAAAAAATTAAAGAAAATATTAAATTTTCTTTTAAAAATTTAGAAAAAAATATAGCTAGTAATTTTTTTCCAATGTCTAATGAAATTTTTGAAATAATAAAAGAAATAAACAATAAAAAAATATCTTTCAGATCAATTAAGAAAAAAATTAATTTTTTATTTAAAGGATATAATGGATTGGGAACATCATATTATATCTTCAAGAAAAACTAGTTTTAAAAAAAGAAAAATATGAAAAAAATAGGGTTATTTTTTAAAAAAATAAAAAATTTAGCAAGTTTAATTATTTTCTCTAAAAAAAAATTTGGAAATCCAGAGAAAAAAAAAGTAATTATGTTTGATTGTGACTCTCCACCTCAACTTGAGATGATTTTACCCAAGAGAGAGACATATGTTCTTTCAACAAGAGTTAATAAGATTAACAAAATCTATTTAAATTACGACTTAATAAAATTTATGTTTTTCAATTTTTTTAGATACTCGATGAGAATGAATTACTTAATTAGAGTAATTCAACAAATAAACCCAAAAGTAGTAATAACTTGGATCGATAATTCAGAAGACTTTTACATTATTTCAAAATTATTAAGAAACCAAATAAAGTTTATAGCAATACAACAAGCATCTAGAGCAGTTCAGTGGCAACCAATCAAATGGACTAAAAAAATTCACTTACCAGAATTTTACTGTTTTGGAGACTTTGAAAAAAAACTTTATTTTAAGAAAAAGGCTCAAGTAAAACTTCTTGAACCAAAAGGTTCTCTAAAGGCTGCATGTGCGCTTTCATACATTAAAAAAAATAAAATAAAGATAATAAATAATTTTGACATATGTTTTATTAGTGAAATCAACATAGGGGAAAGAAAATATTATAAAAATCAGAACAACCTATGGAATAGAGATCAAAACTCTGTCCGAGATATGGATCATATGCCTGAATACAATAAAGGGCAGTCTAAATTGGCAAAATATCTTTTTAAATTTTCAAAAAAATATAATCTTAAAGTAGTGATCGCAGGTAAAGGAGAGGCTGGAAGTGATTATAGAAGAAAAGAAATTGAATGGTTTAAAAATAACCTTAATGGACAAAAATTTGATCTTAGAGCAAGAAATGACAACACTTTGTCAAATTATCAACTGATGTTGCAAAGTAAAATAATTGTTGCTCTTAGGGCTTCTTTAGCAAGAGAGGCAATTGGATATAATAAAAAAGCCTTTTTTTGTAATTTTACAAATCACAAAGATGCAGAATTTCCTTTCTTTCATAAAATCAATAAAGTTTGCCTTAACCAACATTCATATGAATTATTTGAAAAAAAATTACTCTATGTGTTTAAGGTAAGTAATAAAAAATATTTTGATTATTTAGGAAAAATTAAAAATGAAATTATAGCCAATTCAAAAGGTTATGATGATTTTATTAAAAAAAGAATCAGCGAAATAATAAACCTATAATAAAAATTAAAATGAATTTTTTCGATAAAAAATTATTATCTTTAGTCGATTCTGAAGATCAAAAAAAACTACCCTGGCTTATAACAATTGTGTTATTCAGTGGATTTATAGAAATATTTGGCTTAGGATTACTAATACCTATTTCTCAAATAATTTTGAATGAAGATTTCATTACAAGCAATCAAATCCTTCAAAATCTTGTCTCATATTCAAATCTTCTTTCAAAAGATAATTTATTTGAAGTTTTGATCTCTATATTTGTTATTTCTTATATTATAAAAATTTTTCTTCTAATTTATGTTAACTGGTACCAAAATATTTTTAGTATAAATTTTAACAAAAAACTTTCAAACTATTTTTATCAAAAATATTTAAATAAAGATTATTTTTCGATTCAAGATCTTAGTAGCTCTGAATTTATAAGAAACTCTATACTTGAAATAGATAAATTAACAGAATTTTTAGTAAATAATCTAAGATTAATAATAGAGACAATATCTTTTATTATTATTGTGCTTTTTCTATTCTATTATAATTTTTTTCCAACACTAGCAGTATCAATTTTAGTAATAATTTTTTCAGCAGTATATTATCTTACCTTGAGATCGAGAATTTCTAAAATTGGCTTAACAAGACAAAAATTTGAAAATCAAAAAATTCGATTTTTACAATCAGTATTTGGAGGAATAAAAGATATAAAGATGTCATTTAGTGAAAAATATTTTTTAAAAAAATTCAAATATTTTAATTCTATTATTGCTGATGCTTTAGGCAAAAATGCATTATACAATATATTGCCCAGGTATTTACTAGAACTAGTTTTAATTGGAATATTGTCAGGTTATCTTATTTCAGTAAGAATTTTTGAAGTTGATCTTAATACAGTTATCGCTGCTCTTCCTATTTACCTTGTAGCATTCGCAAGACTATTTCCATCAGTTAATAAAATCATTTCAAGTTTACAGGGAATGAGACTAAACAAGCCGGCCTTAGATGTAGTTTATAAAAAAATAACTGAATATAATAAGCTTCATAATCCTTCAACTACAGAGTTAAAAAAAATAAATTTTACAAAATCAATTATCCTAGAGATAAAAAAATTTAAATATACTTCAAGCTCATCATTTGAAATTAAAAATTTAAAAATAGAAATAAAAAAAGGGGAAAAAGTAGGAATTATAGGACCAAGCGGATCTGGAAAAAGTACTATTGTAGAAATTCTGACAAATATTCTTCACCTTAAAAATGGGGATGTAACTTTAGATGGAATGTCTACGAAAAAATTTATTAATAGTTGGAGAAATTTGATTGGTTATATACCTCAAAAAATTTATATTTTAGATGACACTTTAAAAAATAATATTTGTTTAAATGAAAAATATAAAAATTTGAGCGATAAATATTTTATAGATATTTTAAGACAAGTTGGCTTATTAGATTGGTTTAAAAAACTACCCAAAGGGTTAAAAACGAATTTAAATGAGAGAGGTCTTAATCTATCTGGAGGAGAGATACAAAGACTAGGTATCGCAAGAGCTTTGATACACAATCCACAAATATTAATTTTAGATGAGGCCACTAGTTCATTAGACTCATTTACTGAAAAGCAGATTCTTCAAAATATATTTAAACTTAAAAATAAAACTTTAATATCAATATCTCATAGAATGGAAACTTTAAAGAATTTTAATAAAATTTACTTGATAGAAAATGGCATTCTTCAAATCAAAAAAAAATCTACTTCTAATATTTAGTCAGATATAAAAAATATGACAAATGAACTTTTAAATACTCTTAGAGAGAAATATATTAAAAATTTAACAAAAATTGAAAAATTAAATCACTATTTTAAATTAGGTGAAATTAGCTATTTTAATATCAAAAAAAATGGAATTAAAAACTTTAGGGAAACTTCAAGCGGTGTAGGACTTGGGTATTCCGACTCTATTTTGCTTGATGCAAATGTTACAAGTAATTTTTTTAAAAGATTTATATATTATTTAATCAATTTATTTTCTTTTGGAAAATTTTTTAATGAACAAAAAACTCTGAATAAAAGATTATTTGATGATTTAAAAGAACATTATCAATTTATTTATCAAAATAACAAAAAGGTTAAAAATCTAATTAAAAGATATAAAATAGAAAACTCAACCCTATTTAATTGTAAAACTAAAGTTCAAATAAATAAAAAATTCTATTCTATACATTATCTAGAAATTTGTAATAAAATGAATTTTATAAATGAGTCTATAAGATTAGATAAAATATACAGCTATTGTGAAATTGGTGGTGGTTTTGGTTCAAATATTCATCTTATTCAACAAAATTTTAAAAATATAAAAAAATTTTTATTAATTGATATTTTTCCTACAATATATGTTGCAACTAAATATTTACAAGAGATTTATGGTGATGCTGTTATTACTTACGATAAACTTTCTAATAAAAATGAGATAAGATTTTCTGACAATGATAAATTGGAAATAATTTGTTTACCAAATTGGGAAATAGAAAAGTTTAAATCAAAGATAGAACATTTTCATAATGGAGACTCTTTTTCCCATTTACCAATGAGTGAAATTAAAAAATATTTAAGTTTTTTACACAACTCTTCAATTAAGTCATTTTCTATTAATGATCTTGATTCTCATAAATATAAAAAGACTAGTCCACATAAATATATCAGATTATTTAATAAAAAAATAAAACCAAAATATAACGATTATATAATTAGCGGCTTAAGAGATAATAAAAATTTATATTACATAGGGAAATTATATGAAAAAAAATAAAACTATTGCAAGCATTTATCCATTTCCATTTTTTATAGGTGAGGGCCATGATGTAAACTTTTCACTAGTAAACGGAAATAAAATCTTTTCAAACGAAGAAGGAAAAATTAATCAAATTGTCCATAATAATCTTGATAAATTTCCCCAAAAGTCAATGCTTTCAGGTTTGAAAGAAAACAAAATACAACCAAAAGATATAACTGATTGGGTGTTTGGCGGGAAAGGTACTGTTCAGGAAAAGCAGGCATTAAAATATTTTTTTAATAAGTTTAAAGCTAAAGATTATAAAGTTTTAAAAAGAAACAAAAAAATACATTATGTCAATCACCACTTGGCACACGCTAGCCTAGGAGTCTGGGGGTGTGGTTTGAAAGAGGGCACATTTATTTCTTTAGACGATGGTGGGGATGAATCATATCCTTATGATACTGTTTGGGGAAAATTCAAAGGGAACAACATAAAAACTTTCCAAAAGGCAAATAAATTTGGCTGGGGAATTACACGATTTCATAATTTAATTTGTGAGTCAGTAGGATACCTAGGCAATGTGGATAATGGAAAAGTAATGGGACTTGCAGCTTACGGTAAAGTAAATGATGAATTATATAATAAACTTAAAAAGTATTTAGTATTAAGCAATGATGGATTTTCGGCAAAATGCTTGTTTAGACGAAATAAAACACAATCAAATTATAACTATGCAAAGCTTAAAATAGACTCTTTTCAACAATATAAAATAATACATCAACCCAACCCACCAGAAGAACTAAAAAGGATTACAAAGTTTTTTTCTAATCTAGATGTTGCAGCAACAGGCCAGAAATTAGTTGAGGATATTACAGTTCAAACAATTAAAAACATTTTAAATAAAACAAAAAGCAAAAATCTTGTTTGTAGCGGGGGCTTTTTTCAAAATGTTTCTTTAAACAAAAGACTTTTAGATTTGAATTTAAAAAAAGTTTATGTTCCTTCCGCACCAAATGATGCCGGATTAAGTCTAGGAGCAGCAATGTATGTGCATATGAAAAAATTTAAAACTAAAAGGCCTTCAAAAGAAATGTCTCCTTTTTTGGGACTATCATATAACAATCATGAAATTGAAGAACTTTTAAAAGAATATAAACTTAAATATAGAAAAACAAAAAAACCATGGCTAACTTGCGCTAAGTTATTAACCAAAGGTAAAATTATAGGTTGGTTTCAAGGTAAATCAGAGCTGGGCCCAAGATCTTTAGGAGCAAGAAGTGTCCTAGCAGATCCTAGAAAAAAAATTAATAAAGCAAAAGTAAATCAATTACTAAAAAAAAGAGATTGGTTTATGCCCTATGCCCCTTCAGTGCTAGAGGAAAAATTAAATTTCTTTGTAAAAGAAAAAATTTCATGTCCATACATGTCTTTTGCAATTAAAGTATCAAAAAATGCAAAATTAATTCCTGCAGCAATTCATGTAGACAATTCATGTCGTCCTCAATCCGTTAATAAAAATACTAACTTTAAGTTTTATAATTTAATTAAAGAGTTTTATAAAATTACAGGCGTCCCAGCAGTTCTAAATACAAGTTTTAATAGACATGGAATTGCAACAATAGCAACACCAAGGCAAGCCATAGATCATTTGTTTAATGGATGTATAGATATTCTAATTATAGAAGATTTTATAGTTTTTCCCAGAAAAAATAAAGTAACAAATAGCAAAAATCTTCTTTCTGAAAAATATTATATCTTTATTGAAAAATTTTTACATATTCTATTGGCAGCTAGAGAAAAAGATAAAGATATCAAAAAAATTCTCCACAAATCTAAATTTTTTTTAAAAAGTAAAAATGTAAAATTTAATAAAAATTTTTCTTATTTTAAAATAGGCAATAAATCCTTTAAAATTGATTTTAAAAATAGGACCGACCTCTATAAAAAAATAATGCCTAAATATAACTATATAGTTAATGAGTAGAAAAATTAAAGTTCTAGTTACAGGAGCCGGAAGCGCTGTTGGTCAGGGAATTTTTAAGTCTTTGAAAATATCCAAACTTAATTTAGAGGTCTATACTTGTGATATTAATGCTTTAAGCACAAATCTGTATCGATCTAAAAAGTCTTTCATTATACCAAAAGTTGAAAAAGCTAACTCTCTTAATTGGTTTATACGTTTTTTAAAGAAAGAAAAGATTGATGTGCTTATGATTGGTTCAGAATATGAAATAAACTTTTTTGCAAAAAATAAAGAAAAAATTGAAAAAAAAACTAATACAATAATAAACGTTTCAAATTATAAATTGTGCAAATTAGCTGATGACAAATTAGCAACCCAAGAATTTCTTAAAAATAATAAATTTAGATATCTAAAAACGTTTAAATTAAAAAATTATTTAGACTTATCTCGAAAAGCACGGATTTTAAAATTTCCTTTTGTACTAAAAGATCAAAAAGGAACTGCATCTAGAAATGTTTTTTTAATTAACAAAAAAGAAGATCTTAAAAAATTTTTTGACAAAGATAGAGATCAAATAGCTCAAGAATATTCTGGTTTTAAAGGTAATAATTTAGATTACGAATACACTTGTAGTTTTTTTAGAACAAAAGAGGGAAGAATAATTGGACCATTTGTAGCTAGAAGGAAACTAGTTAATGGTCATTCTTGGGTGGTGGAGGTGCAAAGTTTTTCGAAGATATCTTCATACATAAAAAAGTTATCCCAAAAAATAAACTGTGAAGGGAGTTTTAATATTCAACTGAGATATGGAAAAAAAGGACCAATTCCATTTGAATTTAATGCTAGATTTTCTGGAACTACGGGAATAAGAGCTCATTTTGGATTTAATGAACCAGAAATGTTTATAAATAATTATTTATTGGGAAAAAAAATTACCTCAAAAAATATTAAATATGGAATGTGTTTTAGTTATAATGAGCAAATTTTTGTTCATTCTACACTCAAAAAACTTAAATCAAATTTTTCTAAAGGCAAAATAAAAAGATGGTTTTAAAAAAAATTGCACTAACTGGAGCGTCTAGCATGTTAGGACTACACATAATTAAAAAATTTACTAATAAGGGGTATGATGTATTAGCTTTATCAAGGACAAAACCTAAAATTAATTCTAAAAATTTGCAATTTAAATTTTTTGATTTTAAAAAAAGAATTACTGATTTTAAATTAAACTCTATATTGGATGATTATAATATTATAATTCATGCAGGGTGTACTTCAAATTACAGAATAGAGTCAAATAAGAAGAATACTTATTTAAAAAATTTAGAAATAACAAAGAGAATCGCAAAATTTGCTTACCTTAAAAAAAAATTTTTAATATATACATCTGGCGCTATAGTTTATAATAATCAAAATATTAAGAATAAAGAAAATTCAACACTTAAAATAGATAATAAAAATTTATACGTACAATCAAAGTTAAAATCAGAAAAAGAACTTAAAAAGATTAAAAAAAAAGGTTTAAAGCTTGCTATTATCAGGCCTTCTTCAATTTACGGAACTAGGCAAAAAAAAAATAAAATTATTCCCAAGATGATAAATAAAGCAATTAAAGAAAAAAAAATTACCATATACAATTCAACAAATTCAACTAACTTTATACACGCATCAGATGTTGCAAATTTTTTATATCTTTTGTCCAAATCTAAAAAAACTGGAATATTTAATTTGGGAAATCAATTATATACCTTTAAAAAAATAGCTAGTGAAATAAAAAGAATTTTTAAATGTGAAATTAATAAAAAAACCTCCACAAAAAAATTTGATAATGTTCAGCAGTTAAATGTCTCTATTGAAAAATCTCAGTCTATATTAGGATGGAAACCTCTAGTCTCTCTTTCAAAAGGTTTTCTTTCAATTAAAAACAATGAAATCATTTAAAACTTATATAATTGCTGAAGCTGGAATAAATCACAATGGCGATATTAATAAAGCATTCAAAATGATTGATATTGCAAAAAAGGCAGAAGCGGATGCTGTAAAATTTCAAATTTTTATTCCTGAAGCAGTAGTGACTTCTAACGCTAATATGGCAAAATATGCAATAAAAAACATGAGAACAAAAAAAAAGCAATTAGATGTTATAAAAAAATATTTTCTCTCTAATTCAGAACATATCAAACTTATGAAATACTGTAAAAAAAAGAAAATAAAATATCTATGCTCTGCTTTTGATATTAAAAGCCTTAAATTTTTAAACAAGAAAAAAATTGGTACTTTTAAAATTCCTTCTGGTGAGATTACCAATTATCCTTATCTAAAATTATTAGGAAGTTTTAGAAAAAAGATAATCTTATCTACAGGAATGTCTCATAAAGGGGAAATCAAAACTGCTTTAAAAATTTTAATTATGAATGGAAGTAAAAAAAAAAATATTACTTTACTTCATTGTCATACAGATTATCCAACCAATCCAAGAGATGTAAATTTACTTGCAATGAAAGAATTAGAGAGAATTTTTAACATAAAAGTAGGTTTGTCTGATCATACCTTAGGCACTGATATTCCTGTAGCAGCTGTTGCTCTAGGAGCAAAAGTAATAGAAAAACACTTTACCTTAAATCGCAAGTTTAAAGGACCAGATCATAAAGCAAGTTTATTGCCAAACGAGCTTATAGATTTAGTTAAAAGTATTCGAAAAATAGAATTATCTTTAGGAAAAAAAGAAAAATTAGCAACAAAAAGAGAAAAACAAAATTTAAATATTGCCAGAAAATCAATCGTTGCAAAAAATAATATTTATAAGGGAGAAATTTTTAATGAGCACAATATAACCACTAAACGCCCTGGAACAGGTATATCAGCCATAAACTGGAACAAAGTAATAGGAAAAAAATCAAAAAAAAATTATAAAATGGATGATTTAATTAAAATATAAAATGGAAAATTTTAAAAACTACATAGTCAGTGAAAATATTTCTATAAAAGAAGCATTAAATTTAATCGAAAAAAATATTGAAAAGTGCTTATTTGCAGTAGATAAAAATCAAAATTTAAAAGGTAGCTTAACTGATGGAGATATCAGAAGAGCAATTTTAAAAAAAGCTAAATTTAACTCAAAAATAAAAAGTTATTTGTATAAAAAAACTATAACTTTAAACTTGAAAGAATATCAAACAAAAAAACTTAGTAAAATTTCTAGATTCTATAGCGAAGAATTTAAATTGATACCTGTAATAGATAAATTTAATAAGATTATAAAAATAATTAATTTAAAGAAGGAATTTTTAAAAAAAAATAATTTTAAAGAAAAGGCTAATAATATTCCTGTCTTAATAATGGCAGGTGGAAGAGGCAGTAGACTAAAACCTTATACTGATATAATTCCAAAACCCTTAGTTCCTATAAAAGGAAAATCCATGATCGAGCATATAATTGTAGGTTTTAAAGATTCAGGATTTAAAAATTTTTATGTTAGTCTTAATTACAAAGGAAATTTAATAAGAACATTTTTTTCGTTTCTTAAAAAAAAATATAAGATTAATTTTTTAAATGAAGCCTCTCCTCTAGGTACAGCAGGTATTATAAATAAATTGAAATTCAAAAAAAACACAGATTTTTTTGTTATTAATTGTGACACAATCCTAAAATGTGATTTTAGAAGTATTTACAATTTTCATTTAAGAAAGAATTATGGGTTCACAATAGTGGCTTCGCAACAAGCCCATACTATTCCATATGGAGTTTGTAAAATAAATAAATTTTTAGAATTAAGAAAAATAGAGGAAAAACCTTCTCAAAATGTTTTTGTAAATACTGGATGCTATATTATCAATTCTTCCTTGATTAAAAACATAAAAAAAAATCAAAAAATTGATATGGACTTGTTTATTTCAAAACTTTTAAAGAAAAAAATTAAGATAGGAATTTTTCCAATACAAAAAGAAGATTGGTCTGACTACGGTAAGCTTACAGACTTAGAGTAATCTCACAACTAACCTATAATGCTTAAAGATATTTATTTAGAACAAGTAAATAATAAAAGTTCTCTATATATTTCGGATCATTGTGTTGAAGATCCCAAAATTTTGTCAGAATTAGAACTTAAAAAATTTAAAAGAAAAGTTATAAATAACTATCATTGGCATAATGACACTAAAATGGCTAATGACTATAAATATTTAGATAAATTTATAAAAAATAAAAGTAAAGATATTTTCAGAAATTTAAATAATTACCATGACTTAAAAAAAAATGATAAGTTTTGGAAAATTATTATTTATCCATGGTTAACAACTATAACCTATATTCTTTTTGACAGATGGGAGATAGTTAACAGAATTCAAAAAAAGAATAGATTTATTTTCAATACTTTTAGTTTTGAAGATAAATTTTTAATACCTCAAAGTTTTAAAGATGTAAAATTTGTTAACAATAAATTTAATTTCATGATATATAGCAAAATAATAGATTTTATCGGTTTAAAATCAAAAAAAAAGAAATTAAATTTTAAAAAAGATAATCGTAATGATTTTGAAATTAGCGAATTTTTAAAACTTAAACTTTTTAAAATTATTTCTTTCTTTTTTAAAAATGAGGTAATATTAAATAATTGTGGCCTTAATTTTTATGATCATATAAAGTTAAATTTATCTTTTAAACAATTTCCATTTTTATGGATTAACCCAAAATATTCAAAGTGCCAAATAGATTTAATAAAAAGAAAGAAATTTTTTCACAAAAAAAATAAAAAAAAAAAATTCGAGGACTTTTTTGATGAAAATATTTACTTATTTATTCCTAAAAGTTATTTAGAAGATTTTAAAAAGATTGATATTGCTATCGATAAGTCTTACTGGCCAAAAAAATGTTCTAAAATTTTCACTGCCTATGAGTATAAAATTAATGATGTCTTCAAGGTATGGGTATCAAAAATGACTGAAAACAAAGCAAAATACTATATCATTCAACATGGAGGAAATTTTGGTTCATCCGAATATGAGATCGAAGAAGAGATACAAAAAAATGTATCTGATAAATTTTTAACTTGGGGTTGGGGCGATAATAAGGATAGAAAGACAAAAAGATTTAATGCTTTTCCTCTGAATTTCATAAAAGATAAAAAATGGTCTAAAGGAAATAATGAAATTTTGGTCTGTGTTCATTATCATGGAAAATTCTCTTATAGAATAAGCTCTTTACCTAAAACTAATTATGATAGGCTCTATAAAGTTCTTCAAATTAAAAAATTCACTGAGAATTTAAAAAATAAAGATATTATAATTAGATATCTAAAAAGAATCTCTCAATTTTTCAATTATAATATTAATGAAGAATATTTTCCAAGACATGTTAAGTTTGATCATGCTGAAAAAAATATAAAAAAAGTTATTAATAGATATAGTTTAGTTGTTCATGATAACGACTCAACAACTTTTTTAACTAGTATGTTTTTGAATTTACCAACAATATTAATTTTAGATAAAAGGATAGAAAAATTTAGACCAGCAGCTAAAAAGTTTTATAAAGGATTGCAAAAGAAAAATATACTTTTTTACAATCCAGTAAGTGCTGCAAATTTTGTAAATAAGATAGAAAATTCTGTTGAAAGTTGGTGGTATTCAGATGATATTCAAAAAATAAGAAAAGAATTTTGTTTAAACTTTGTAAAAAAAAGCAATTATCCAATGAATGATTTAAAAATTTTAAAATGAAAATTTCTTTTTGTAAAAAATGCGTCGAATCTAATCTGAGATATATTGGTTCAGCTCAGCATAGAGATCAAAAAAATGACACGAAACAAAGAACTTTATTTTCTAATGAAGGAATCTGTTCTGCATGTTTATACTATGAAGAAAAAAAGAAGATAGACTGGAATTCAAGAGAACAAGAATTAATAGAGCTATTAAACAAATTTAGAAAAAATGATGGAAATTTTGATGTGCTTATTCCTGGTAGCGGAGGAAAAGACAGTAGATATTTAGCTGATACAATAAAAAATAAATACAAAATGAATCCTCTTACATGTACCTGGGCCCCTCATATGTATACTGATGTTGGATGGAGAAACTTTCAAAGTTGGATAGCTAGTGGTTTAGATAATGTCTTATTTACACCTAATAAACGTACGCACAAGCTTTTGACTCAAATAAGTTTTAAAAATTTACTTCATCCATTCCAACCTTTTGCTATGGGTCAATTATATTTCCCAGTACGATTAGCTATTGAAAAAAAAATAAAATTGATAATTTATGGAGATAGTTATGCTGAAAAAGGATTGGGAGGTAATTTATATACTAAATCAAGTTCATTTAATCCTGGATTATACAGCTATAGAGATGAAAAAGATCTTTTTTTTGGAGGAGAGCCAATAAGTGAATTAAAAAAGTATAAGATTGAAAAAAATGATTTAATTCCATATTTACCACTGAAAGAAAAAGAACTAGAAGGTGTTGATTTAAACGTAGTTCAATTGCCGTATTACTTAAATTACAACCCGCAATCCAATTATTATTATTCAATTCAAAATACGAATTTTGAAGTTAATCCAGACGGTAGAACCGAGGGGACTTACACAAAATATGCAAGTTTAGATGATAAAATTGATGGTTTACATTTTTATACTTGGTTTATTAAGACGGGCCGAGGAAGAGCTACGGAGGACGCTGCCATCGAGGTTAGAAATGAGATTATTACCAGAGAGGAAGCTGTTTCATTAGTTAAAAAATATGATGGAGAATTCCCAAAAAAATACTTTAAGGAAATTTTAAGCTACTTAGATATGGGAGAAGATGAATTTTACAATATTATTGATAACTTTAGATCAGAAGATTTGTGGGAAAAAAAAGACAACAAATGGCAACTTAAACACGCTGTTTGGAAAAATAAATAATTCTCTTAATGATTTCACCTCGATTAATTGGAAGACTAGATATTAAAAATAAAAATTTAATTAAGCCTATTAACCTGGAAGGCCTAAGAATAGTTGGGAATCCAAGTAAATTTGCTAAAAAATATTATAAAGAGGGAATTGATGAAATTTTACTGATGGATACGGTAGCCACCTTATATAGCAGAAACTACCTATCTGAAATAATTACAAAAATTACTCAAGAAATTTTTATTCCTATAACAGTTGGAGGAGGAATAAGAAGTTTAGCGGATGCAAAAAGCTTACTTAACGCAGGTGCAGATAAGATAGCAATTAATACTGCTGCAGTTAATGATCCAGAACTAATTCACAAAATAGCAGACCATATAGGAAGTCAGAGTTTAGTTTTATCAATCGATGTTAAAAAAAGATCTAAAGATTTTTGGGAGGTCTATACTAATAATGGCAGGGATAGAACTGGAATAAATATTATTGATTGGATAAAAAAAGTTGAAAATTTAGGAGCTGGTGAAATATTACTTACTTCGATTGATCAAGAAGGGACAAGGCGAGGTTTTGACTGTGATTTAGCAAAAAATGTGCACGCGATTACTACTGTTCCTTTGATTTTGAGTGGTGGATTTGGAGATTTAGAGCACATCAAAAATTTAAAATCAGTTGCAAAAATAGATGCAATAGCTATAGCTGATGCCATTCATTACGATAGATTTCCTATTCAAAATATTAAAAAAACTTTAAATGAGTAAAATCGTTATCGTAGATTATGGTTGTGGAAACATTCTTAGCCTGAAAAGAGCGTTAAAGTTTTTGGGTTTTGCGTCAGAACTGACTAAAGATAAGACTAAAATTTTAAATGCTAATTCTTTAATTTTACCTGGAGTTGGAGCTTTTGGAAATGCCATGCAACTTCTTGAAATAAATGGATTAAAAGATATTTTAAAAGAATATGCGATTAAAGAACGTAAACCTTTACTTGGAATATGTCTCGGAATGCAAATTTTATTATCTAAAGGATTTGAGTTCGGAGAACATAAAGGGTTGAACCTAATTCCTGGAGTTGTTAATAAAATAAAATTTAATGATAAAAAATATAAAGTTCCACATATAGGATGGAATAAAATTTTTGTAAATCAAAGTGATCATGAAAATCTTTTAAGTTTTAATTTAAAAAATTTTTATTTTGTACACTCTTACATTGCAATAACTAAAAAATTAGAAAATACATTAGCCAAAACAGAATATGGAGGATTAGAATTACCGGCAATTATTAAATCAAATAATGTCATAGGTTGCCAGTTTCATCCAGAAAAAAGCAGGCAAGTTGGTTTAGAATTTCTCAAGAGTTTTTGTGAAAATAAATTTTAATAAATAAGATAATGAAAAAAAAATCAAAAGAATTAAAAAAACTTATTGAAATTTGTAAAAAATTAAAAATTTTTTTTAAAAATCCTCGTGTCAAATCAGCTTCAGCGGAAAAAAAAGTAGAAAGAATAATTATGAACAATCTTAAGAAATTTTTTCCTGACTATGGAATTTTAAGTGAAATTTCAGGATTTAAAAATAAAAGCAATAAAAATGAAATCTGGATCATTGACAGCATTGATGGAACTGAAAATTTTTTAAGAGGAATACCATTTTTTTCAATTTCGATAGCTTTAGAAGTTAATGGAACACTGAAATGTGGAATAATTTTTAATCCTAGTAAAAATGAAATTTATTTTGCAGAAAAAAATAAAGGTGCATTTATAAATGATAAAGAGATTAAGGCTTCAAATATGAAGTCAATGAAAAAAGCAATTTTTGCAAATCATGGCCCATTTAAAAATAATAAAAATAAGAATGCAATTTTAAAAGATTATACGAATATTTCCATGTTATGTGATAATCCCATAAGAAAATTTGGATCTCCTGCTCTAGATTTAGCTTTTGTCGCATCAGGAAAAATTGATGGATATTGGGTTCGAAAAATTAATTACTGGGACATAGCTGCTGGATTAATAATAGCAATGGAGGCCGGAGCAAAAATAAAACTCAGAAAACTTAAATACATAAATGAATATAAATTTGATTTATTAGCCTCAAACAAAAAACTATTTAAAAAATTTAAAAAAGAATTAAAATTTTAGAAGTCACTAATGATAAAATTAGCTATTTTTACATCAGCAAGATCAGATTTTGGGGTACTTAAGAATATTATAGAAAATCTAATTTATGATAAAAGATTTAATGTAAGTCTAGTGGTTAACTCAGCCCACACTTCTAAAATTTTTGGAAACACATCTAGAGAGATGGCTTATTTAAAATTACGAAAATTTTATTTTAGATTAAATTATAAAGACTCAAATGAATTTGCCATTATAAAAAACATGAAAGAAATTTTGAGTAATTCAAACAAGTTTCTAAAAAATAAAAAATTTGATGGCGCAATATTGCTAGGTGATAGATATGAGACTATGTGCTTTGCACTATGTTGTTTAATTTATAAAATTCCAATAATACATTTATCTGGTGGAAGTAAAACCTTAGGATCTATAGATAATATTTTTAGAAATAGCATATCTTCAATGGCTAAAATACATTTGCTAGAAACCTATTATCACAAGAAAAATCTTAAAAAAATTGGAATTAAGAAAAGATTATTTGTAGTAGGTGCTCCAGCAGTGGAAAAAATTGATAGGAATTACAAAAATATGAAATTGAATAAGAATGAAAAATCTTTTCTTGAAAGTAAAATGGATAAAATAGTAGTAAGTTTTCACCCCGAAACTACATTAAGCTTAAATGAAAATTTAAATAATCTAAAAATTTTAATAAAATTTCTTAACAAATTAAATTCTAAAATAGTTTTCACTTATCCAAATGCAGATGAAGGATTTGTAAATTTTATTCGATTAATTAAAACTAAATTAAAGAAAAAGAATAGTTTGATTACTCCTAGTCTTGGAATTGAAAAATATCATTATTTTCTATCTAGGTGTAATTTATTAATCGGGAATACTTCTAGCGGCATAGTCGAGTCGAGTAGTTTTAAGATTCCTTTTATAAATTTAGGGGATAGACAAAAAGAGAGGTATGCTCCAAAAAATGTTTTAAATTCTCCTTTTATTTTAAACAAAATCGAAAAATCTTACAAAAAATCTAAAAGTAAAGTTTTTTTATCAAAAATAAAAAAAATAAAAAATCCATATAAAAGAAAAAATACAGCAAAAAATATTTGTAATATTATTTTTTCAAATTTGAAAAAATGAAAAAAATTCTTTTAATTGGTGGTGGAGGATATGTTGGAACAGTAATAACAGATTTTTTTCTCAGACAAAATATAAGTGTCAATGTTTTAGATAACTTTATTTACGATCATAAACTCGCAGTTAAAAAATTTATTTCTAATAAAAAATTTAATTTAATAGAGGGAGATTTTTGTGATTTAAAAAAACTAGATTTAGCTTTGAAAGATGTTTCAGAAGTCATATTCTTGGGGGGACTTGTTGGCGATCCAATAACAAAAAAATATAAGGATTTAAATCAAAAAAATAATATTGATGGAATTAAAGATTGTATAAATTATCTGAATAGCAAACGAATTAATAAACTAATATTTGTTTCAACTTGTTCAAATTACGGGATAATACCTCAGAATGCTCTAGCACACGAAGAATATGAATTAAAACCTCTATCTCTATACGCAAAGGCAAAAGTTGAAATAGAAAAATTCATTCTAAAAAATAAAACAAAATATATTTTTGACTCAATCATCTTAAGATTTGCTACTGCATTTGGACTTTCTGAAAGAATGAGATTTGATTTGACAGTAAATGAATTTACTCTTGATCTGTTAGAAAAAAAAACTTTAGAAGTTTATGATCCCGATACTTGGAGACCATATTGTCATGTTAAGGATTTTGCTAAAATAATGATGAAAATTTTGGAAGTAAATACGGGAGAATTAAAATCGGAAATTTTTAACTGTGGAAGCAATTCTAATAATCACACGAAAAGAGATATTGTAAATATAATCAAATCAAAAATTGATAATGCAAATATAAAATTCAAAGAGGGAGACACAGATCCAAGAAATTATAGAGTAGATTTTACAAAATTAGAAAAAAAATTTTCATTTACTCCAGATTTTAATGTTTCTGATGGGGTTCAAGAAATTATTGATAATAGAAATTTATTTTTAGGAAAAGAAAAAAAATATTTTGGAAATTATGAAATTAAAAAAAAAAATTAGTTTATCCTCTCCTAATTTGCTAGGTAACGAAAAGAAGTATCTTAATAAATGTATAGATACAACGATGGTTTCTTCAGTTGGAAATTACGTAAATATTTTTGAAGAAAAATTAAAAAAATTTACAAATGCTAAAAATGCAATTTGTTGTAACTCTGGAACGTCATCCATTCATTTAGGTTTAAGACTATTAGAAGTTACTTCAGAAGATGAAGTGCTTGTTCCAACAATGTCATTCATCGCTACAGCAAATGCAGTTAAATATTTAAACGCTAATCCAATTTTTTTGGATTGCGATAACTTTTATAATTTAGATATTGAAAAAACATTAAAGTTTATAAAAAATGAAACATATTTTAAAAATGGTTTCACATTCAACAAAAAAACAAAAAAAAAAATTAAAGTTTTAATTATTGTTCATGTTTTTGGAAATGCCGCAGATATCGAGCCAATTTTAAAAATTTGTAAGAAAAAAAATATCAAAATTTTAGAAGATGCAGCCGGTGCGCTAGGAACTAGATACAAAAAAGGTAATTTAAAAGGCAAACATGTTGGCACGATAGGAGAAATAGGATGCATTTCTTTTAATGGTAACAAAATTATCACATCTGGTGGAGGCGGTGTTTTACTTACAAATAATTCTAAATTAGCTTATCGAGCTAGGTATTTATCTAGTACCGCAATCAATGACAAATTAAATTATAAACATGACGACATAGGATACAATTATAGATTATCAAATGTCCATTCTGCAATTGGTATAGCTCAGCTAGAAAAAATAAATTTTTTTTTAAAAAAGAAAAACTTCTTTCACAATTTCTATAAAGATAATTTAAAAAATGATATTTTTTTTTCTTATGATTTAAAACCCTCATACGCTTTAAATAATAATTGGATGCTATCAATAAGATTAAAAAAATTGTCAAAAAAAACAAAACAAAAACTACTTGTTTATCTTAATAAAAATAAAATTGAGGTAAGATCAATATGGACACCACTACATATGCAGAAAAGATATAAAAAATATCAGAGATATAAGTTATCAAATGCAAAAAAAATTTTTAATTCTACAATAAACTTACCTTCAAGCACAAATCTGACTAAGTCAGATTTAAAAGAAGTAATAAAAAAAATTAAAAATTTTTATTAAAAATGTATAAAAATAAAAGTATTCTTGCAATTGCTACAGCAAGACTAGAGAGCAAAAGACTTAAAAATAAAAATATTATTAAAATAAAAAAAAACAGATGTCTTTTGGACTGGACTTTTGAGGCTACTCAAAATTCAGATTTGATTGATAGAGTTGTCCTATCAACTGAAAGTAAAAAGATAGCATCTATAGGTAGAAGAATTGGATTTGAGACACCATTTTTAAGACCTAAAAAATTTTCATTAGATCACGTTGACTCAGAAGCACCACTTATTCACACGCTTAAAAAGTTGAAAGTTAAATACGATTATATTTTATTGTTACAGCCTACTTCTCCATTAAGAACAGGGAAAGATATTGATAATTCAATTAAAAAGATAATAAATTCAAAATATCAATCATTACTATCTATATCAAAAAATAAAAAAAAAAATAAATATGTAATAAATTTAAATAAAGATAGAACAATTAAATTTAAAGATGAAAAAAATAACGATGGGTACTTCTATTATTTAAATGGAGCTATTTTTATTGCCCAAAGGAGTTTTTTGTTAAAGAAAAAAGATTTTATCAGCAAGAAGACTGGATATTACTTAATGCCACACAGTAGATCAATAGATATTGATACAAAAGATGATTTAAAAAAACTTAAAAAAATTTTAAAAAAAAAGATTAAATGAAAAAAGTAAAAACTTTAGCTATTATTTGGGATCAGAGTCTTTGGGGTGGTGTTGATAGCCACCTAGGTTATCTATTGAACTCCAAAGCTTTCGAAAAAATATCTGTAACTATATACACAAATAAAGACAATCAAGGAATTACTAGATTAAAAAAACTCTTGGATAAAAATGTTGAATTCAAGAACTATATTAATATTATTAATCCTAAAATAGAAAATACTGTTTTAAAAAAAATCATATTTTTTTTAAGACCAATCTTATTTTTAATTTCTGTCATTAGATTCAAAATACTTTTTTCTAAAGAAAAATACGATGTATTTCTTGCTCAATGTGGTGGTTACGGATCAATAAGAGAAGAGATGGCCGCTTTGTTAGCATTAAATAAAAATAAGATTAAAATTTTTTCTATGGTAATTCATCATGCTTGTATTTATTCACCCCCATTTATGAATTTATTTTTAAGAACGATCAATCATTTTTTATCTAAAAAATTAAATAGCCTAATCTGTGTTTCAAAAGCTACAAGAGATAGTGTTTTCTATAAATCAAATCTTTTAGACAATCAATTATTACAAAATCTAGTGATTTATAATGGAGTTAAAAAAAAAAATGATAATGATAATAACAAAAAAGATTCTGATGAAATAATAAAAGTTGGAATGATATCTCGTATTGAGAAATATAAAGGACATGAGGATTTAATTTCTGCTGTAAATATTTTACCAAAAACTTATTTTAAAAAATTTAAATTCTATTTAATTGGAGGAGGTGAAAAAAAAGAGATTGCTCGTTTAAAAAATTTAATTGATAAAAACGATTTGAAAAATCATATATTCATTAAGGGGTACGTAGACAAGAAAATTGATGAAATAATTAAGGATTTCGACTTAGTCCTATCCCTAACAAGAACTTTTGAAGGATTTGGTTTAAGTATAGCGGAGTCCATATCTTTAGAAGTTCCAGTAATTACTACCGAGGTTGGAGCTATTAGAGAGTATTTAAGCAAAGATCTGTGTGAGATAATTGATCCTTCTTCACCTGATCAAATTAAAGATGCACTAATAAGATTTTATGATGATAAAGAAAAATGGAAACTTAGGGCAATTAAAGCTAAAA
>MDSV01248108.1_pt1 | contig 22080 bp, 18 predicted proteins | sample 810851 | NCBI WGS metagenome assembly MDSV01 (sample SAMN05326640, study PRJNA326480) | marine metagenome | isolation source: seawater | place: Atlantic Ocean: North East | collected 2012 | reverse complement strand
TGATTAATGCAATTACCTCATCAATATTATCAGAAGCAATAATTAATCCTTCTAAAATATGCGCTCTTTCTTCAGCTTTTCTTAAATCATATTTCGTTCTCTTAACGATCACATCTAAACGATGATCAACGAAGTGAACAATCATATCCTTTAAGTTCAATGCTTCAGGACGACCCTTCACTAAAGCGATGTTATTAACTGAGAATGAAGACTGTAACTGAGTGTATTTATACAATTTATTTAACACAACATTAGTAATTGCATTAGTTTTGATTTCGTACACAATTCTCATTCCATTTCTATCAGACTCGTCTCTGATATCAGAAATCCCCTCAATCTTTTTATCGTTAACAAGATCAGCAGTTTTCTTAATCATTTCTGCCTTGTTAACTAAGTAAGGAATCTCAGTAACTATGATTTTTTCTCTTCCAGTACTTGTAACTTCGATTTCAGCTTTAGCTCTTATGACAACTCTACCTCTACCCGTTTCAAAAGCATCTTTTACACCTTCGTAACCATAAATGGTACCTCCAGTAGGAAAATCAGGAGCTTTGATATACTGCATTAACTCAGAAATCTCGATGTCTTTATTGTCAATGTAAGCAGCTATACCATCAACAACTTCAGTTAGGTTGTGCGGAGCCATATTAGTTGCCATACCTACAGCTATACCACTTGCACCATTCAATAATAAATTAGGAATTACTGTTGGTAAAACAGTAGGCTCCATTAGGGTATCGTCAAAGTTAAACTCGTGATCAACGGTTTCTTTATCAATATCTCGCAAAGTCTCTTCAGCAATTTTTTTAAGCCTCGCTTCAGTATACCTCATGGCGGCAGGACTATCGCCATCAACTGAACCAAAGTTTCCTTGACCGTCCACTAAAGGATAACGCAAACTCCAACTTTGAGCCATACGAACCATTGTATCATAAACAGATGAATCACCGTGAGGGTGATATTTACCCAATACCTCACCCACAATTCTTGCTGATTTTTTATGCGCTTTGTTAGAATAAACGCCCAAATCCATCATTCCGTAAAGAACCCTTCTGTGTACTGGCTTTAAGCCATCTCTTACATCAGGCAATGCTCTTGATACAATTACGGACATCGAATAATCGATGTACGCAGCCTTCATTGTTTCTCCAATATCAACTTTTACAATTCTTTCTCCTTCAGCCATGTTTTGCTTATGAAATTATGATTTATTTTTTTCTTTTACTGCCTAAATTTAAAAAGGCTTAAGCTAGCTAATATAGTAAATTAGAATCGTTAAAAACCCTTGTTTAAAAGGGAATTTCAAACAAAATTTTGTTAATAAGCGCACTTTTTTAAAACAAAGCAAAAAATTGTAACGTTAATATATTAAAAGACTAACATTAACCATAATTTCATTAGTTTAGTAAGAAGAAAATTAAAAGTGTATGGAAGCCAAGTTTTCACCGAGAGTAAAAGATGTCATAACCTACAGTAGAGAAGAAGCATTGAGACTAGGTCATGACTACATTGGAGTTGAGCACCTTTTTCTTGGAATCCTCAGAGAGGGAGAAGGAAATGCTATTAAGATACTCAAGGCAATAAACGTTAACCTTCAGGAAGTAAGAAAGGCTGTAGAAAGTGAAATTAAACCTAAAGCTAACAACTTTAATCAAAGTGGAAATATACCATTAGTAAAACAAGCTGAGAGAGCATTGAAAATAACCTATTTAGAGGCGAAACTCTTTAAAAGTACTCTGATTGGAACAGAACACTTGTTACTCAGTATCTTAAAAGATGATGATAATGTAATCACAAATGTATTCGAAGAGTTCAACGTTGACTATGAAACTGTTAAAAAGGAAATGGATATGATCGAAGAAGAAACAGACCCTAAATCAGAATTCCCAGGAGGACCTGCCGAAGACGAAGGTTCAGAAAACACAGGTAATGAAGGAGCTGGAAGCGGTAGTTCTCAGTCTCCGAAAAAACCAGGAGAAAGTAAAAGTAAAACTCCTGTTTTAGATAATTTTGGCAGGGATTTAACACAAATGGCTATTGATGGAAAGTTGGATCCTATTGTTGGAAGAAGTGGTGAGATTGAAAGAGTTTCTCAAATACTATCCAGACGAAAAAAAAATAATCCTATTTTAATTGGTGAACCTGGAGTAGGTAAATCAGCAATAGCAGAGGGTTTAGCTCTAAGGATAGTTCAAAGAAAAGTATCTAGGGTTTTATTCGGCAAAAGAATTGTAACATTGGATTTAGCATCATTGGTTGCTGGAACAAAATACCGTGGACAATTTGAAGAGAGAATGAAAGCAGTAATGAATGAGTTAGAGAAATCAACTGAGATTATCCTCTTTATAGATGAAGTACACACTATTATCGGAGCTGGCGGAGCTTCAGGCTCACTGGATGCTTCAAATATGTTCAAACCCGCTTTAGCAAGGGGTGAAGTTCAGTGTATTGGAGCAACTACTTTAGATGAGTTCAGACAATACATAGAAAAAGATGGTGCGTTGGAAAGAAGATTTCAAAAAGTTTTAGTTGAACCTACAACCATAGATGAAACCATTGAGATACTTGATAATGTAAAGGGGCGCTATGAAGACCACCATAATGTGAATTACACCAAAGAGGCTATTGAAGCTTGTGTTAAGATGACCAATCGTTTTATCACCGATCGTCATCTACCGGACAAAGCGTTAGACGCATTAGATGAGGCAGGGTCTAGAGTTCACATTACAAACATTAATGTGCCTGTAGAAATCATACAAATTGAAAAGGATATTGAAAATGTTAAGGAGGAAAAAAATCACGTTGTTAAATCTCAAAAATATGAAGAAGCAGCAAGGTTAAGAGATTCCGAAAGGCAACTCAATGAAAAATTAGATGAGGCCAAATTGAAATGGGAAGAGGAAATTAAAGACCACAGAGAAACAGTAAGCGAAGAAGATGTCGCCGAAGTAATTGCAATGATGACAGGAATACCTACTCAAAGAGTTGCAGAAAAAGAACAAGGTAGGTTATCAAAAATGGCAGAGGTTTTAGAAGGGAGAGTTATCGGACAAAACGACGCTATCGGTAAAGTAGTCAAAGCTATCCAGCGTAATAGAGTTGGATTAAAAGATCCAAACAAACCAATTGGGTCTTTTATTTTCCTAGGACCTACTGGGGTTGGTAAAACTCAACTGACTAAAGAACTTGCCAAGTTCATGTTCGACAGTGAAGATTCCTTAATTAGAATTGACATGAGTGAATACATGGAGAAGTTTGCAATTTCAAGATTAGTAGGGGCTCCTCCGGGATACGTAGGTTATGAAGAAGGAGGACAATTAACCGAAAAAGTAAGACGCAAGCCCTACTCTATTATTCTTTTAGATGAAATTGAAAAAGCTCATCCTGATGTTTTTAATTTATTACTTCAGGCCCTAGATGAAGGTCATATTACAGATTCATTGGGTAGGAAAGTTGATTTCAGAAACTGTGTTATCATTATGACATCCAATGTAGGGACAAGAAAATTAAAAGAATTTGGAACAGGTGTCGGATTTAACACTTCTGCTAAACTTTCAGCAGCTGACGAACATGCAAAAAGCGTTATTACGAATGCATTAAAAAAATCATTTGCTCCTGAATTCTTGAATAGAATCGATGATGTTATTTTGTTCAACTCTTTAAGCAAAGAAGATATTCATAAAATTATCGATATTGAACTTGCTAAGTTATTTGCAAGAGTTGATGATTTAGGCTTCAAAATTCAACTAACCAATGAAGCAAAAGACTATATAGCAAATAAAGGTTTTGATAAGGAATATGGAGCTCGCCCTTTAAAGAGAGCCATTCAAAAATACTTAGAAGACGCTCTTGCTGAAGAAATATTAACTTCTAAGCTTGCCGAAGGAGATACTGTAAAAGTAGATTTCGATGAAAAAAGTTCTGAAATTAAAATGAAAGTAACTAAAGCGAAGAAAAAAGCAGCGAAGAAAGAAGATCAAGACTCAGCTGAGTAAATACTAATATAGTTCCTACTGATAGGCCTAGCAATCAAATGCTAGGCCTATTATTTTATAACTATTTCTGATACGAAGTATAAATAATTAAAAGTAGCGTAAAAGTGCATTTACCTAAATTTAGATTTAACTTTGTGACTTCAACTACATAGCATGATTTCACAAAGAGAACTTTTTCACTCTTATATAGCTCAAACCTCTCCAGAACCAATGGAGTTGGACATAATAAAAGCAGAGGGTGTTCATTTGATTGATAAAAACGGAAAAAAATATGTTGACTTAATTTCCGGAATTTCCGTTTCCAATGTAGGACACTGTAATCCAAAAGTAGTGAAAGCTATTCAAGATCAAAGTCAAAAATATATGCACCTAATGGTTTATGGTGAATATATTCAAACTCCTCAAAACAAATTAGCCGAAGCCATATGTAAAGAGCTGCCTATAGCTCTAAACAACATTTATTTTGTCAACTCAGGAAGTGAAGCAATCGAAGGCGCGTTAAAGCTAGCCAAAAGACACACAGGAAGAACTGAAATAATATCTTGCAAAGACGCCTATCATGGTAGTTCTCACGGCGCGTTGAGTATAATGGGTAATGAGGACTTTAAAAACAACTTTCGTCCGCTTTTACCGCACACACGACTCATAGAATATAACAACTTTGAGGAAGTTAAATTAATTTCTAAAAATACTGCAGCAATAGTAATTGAAGCATTTCAGGCTGAAGCAGGAATTGTTATACCTGAAAAAGGATATATCAAAGCAATTAGGGATAGATGTAACGAAGTCGGTGCCTTAATGATTGTAGATGAAATTCAAACAGGATTTGGACGAACAGGGACTTTATTTGGCTTTCAACACCACCAAATAACTCCCGATATTATTACTATTGCTAAGGGAATGGGAGGTGGAATGCCTATTGGAGCTTTTGTTTCCAAAAAAGAAATCATGGAAAAGCTTACTCATAATCCTGTTTTAGGCCATATCACAACTTTTGGAGGGAACGCTGTTTCTTGTGCTGCTAGCCTAGCATGCTTAGAAGAAATAAAAGAAAATGAATTAACTAAAAATGTTCAGAATCTCTCCTCTATTTTCTTAACACAACTCAAGCATCCCGCTATAGTCGAAACAAGGGGTGTCGGGTTTTTTATTTGTGTTGAATTTAAAAATCAAGCCTTTAACTTTGGGGTTATAAAAAAGTGTATTCAAAAGGGAGTCATAACCGATTGGTTTCTTTTTAATGACAAATGTCTAAGAATATCTCCTCCTTTAAATTTGCAAAAAGAAACAGCAATTGAATGTTGCTATAAAATTTTAGAGGCTGTAGAAGAACAAAACAATCTATAACTGTATCGTGATGCTGCTAATATCATTTAGCCTCCTTAAAACAGAAAACTCTCACGAAATCAGAGAGAATCGTAAGAGCTTTCATTACTAGCAAGAACAATTTTAGGCTTTTATCGCCAACACATAATTGACGAATATTTTTTCATTGGTTGCTTTACTTTATTTTATAAAAAATTAAAATGTATAAAAAAAGCCACTTCACAAGTGGCTTTCTAAAGTTGTTACACTACCTATTACTTTGCTATCCCGACAGCTCTAACTTCCCTAATTACAGTAACTTTAACTTGTCCTGGGTAAGTCATTTCTGTTTGAATTTTTTGAGAAATATCAAAAGCCAACTGTTGAGACTCTTTATCGCTTACCTTTTCACTTTCAACAACTACACGTAACTCTCTACCTGCTTGAATTGCATATGTTTTGAGAACTCCCGGGTAATTAGAGGCTAACTCTTCTAATTCTTTTATTCTTTTTATATACGACTCTAGTATTTCTCTTCTGGCTCCTGGCCTTGCTCCTGAAATCGCATCACAAACCTGAACTATTGGCGCTATTAAAGTGGTCATTTCTATCTCATCATGGTGCGCACCGATAGCATTACAAACATCTGGCTTCTCTTTTAACTTTTTAGCTAAATTCATCCCCAATATAGCATGCGGTAACTCTGGTTCATCGTCAGGAACTTTACCTATATCGTGGAGTAATCCGGCGCGTTTAGCCGCTTTTACATCCAAACCAAGTTCCGTTGCCATAATGGCACAAAGATTTGCGACCTCTCTTGAGTGCTGTAAAAGGTTTTGACCGTAGGAGGACCGGAACTTCATCCGCCCCACCATTCTTATCAATTCTGGGTGCAAGCCGTGAATACCTAAATCAATAGCAGTTCGTTTTCCTACATCAGCAATTTCTTCATCAAGGTTTTTGCTGGTTTTAGATACCACCTCTTCAATTCTTGCCGGGTGTATTCTACCATCTGTAACTAATTGATGCAAAGATAATCGAGCAATTTCTCTACGAATAGGATCAAAACAAGATAATATAATAGCTTCAGGAGTATCGTCAACAATAACTTCAACACCTGTTGCCGCCTCTATTGCCCGAATATTACGACCTTCTCTACCGATTATTCTTCCTTTAATTTCATCAGATTCGATGTGAAATACTGAAACTGAATTTTCAATAGCAGTCTCAGTCGCACACCTTTGTATACTTTTAATCACTATTTTTTTGGCCTCCATATTGGCACTCATCTTAGCTTCCTCAATAGTGTCTTGAATATGAGACATTGCCTCTGTTTTTGCCTCAGACTTAAGTGTTTCAATAAGCTCTTTTTTTGCTTGCTCTCCACTTATTCCAGCAACAGCCTCCAATTGTTCTACCTGTCTTTTGTGTTGACGTCCAAGATCTTCCTCTTTTTTTTGATTTCGGCTTATCTTCTCTTCTAGTTTTGTTTCTAAACGCTTTACATCTTTATATTTCTTATTGTAATCGTTCATTTTCTGATTTAAGCTATTTTCTTTTTGCTTCAGCTTATTTTCAGTTTGAGAAATGTGATGGTTTCGCTTATTTACAGTTTTTTCATACTCAGATTTTAGCTGCACAAATTTTTCTTTTGCCTGTAAAATCTTTTCAGTTTTTAGTTGCTCCCCCTCTTTTTCAGCAGCATCTAAGATTCTCTTGGTTTGCTTATTAGTAAGTACTTTTAAAATAAAAAAACCTCCTAACAATCCAAGCACTACGCCCACAACTACATAGGTTACTTCATTCATAATGTTATTTTTTTAATAGTTTAAACTAAACCATATAAAAAATTGATAATCAATAACTTAAGAAATCAAAAACTAGCTATTAAGATAATCAGAAACATATTCTTCGAGGATTTTTATCTTATCATGTAAACTACTACTTACAACCTCAGAATCCGTATTACTTTTTTTATTCGCCATCATGTATTGCAATAGTGACATGGCTAATAAATCTTGTTTATCCTTTACACCATAATCAGCCTGAAGCATCTTTAACTTATCCTTTATTTCTAACTCAACAGCTTTAACATCTTGCTCTTCAGCAGAACTCACCTTAAGAGGATACTCCTTTCCAGCGATATTTACTTTTATTGATACGCTATCCGACATTCTAACTATTTACTTGTGCTATGCATTTGTCAATTTCTCGTATTAATTGATTAATTTTCAATTTAATATCGGTCGATTTTCCTTCCTTGCCAGTTAGTGACTTTGCAAGTTTTAAAACTTTATTTTGTTCACTTAATTGTTTAACCTGGACTTTTTCTTGGGTTAATTTTTCTTGCAATAAAATATTCTCATCCCTTAAATTCTTTATATTAACTTTAGCTTCATTATGTTTGATAATGAGCTTTTCTACCTTAGACTCCAAACTTTCAAGAATTAATGAAGTATTTTTTGTTTCCATAGAAAAATATAACCTTTGCAAATGTAACTTTCCAAGTGCAGTTTAACAAATTAAAAATTTCCTGTTACTAACTTTTAACTGTTCAATCATTTAATCAATTAGTTTTGTACGATTTTTGTCAACTAATTAAAATGAAACAATTTATTTCTATCCTATTTTTAGCTTCCTATTGTTTGCTTGCAGGTCAGGAAAGTAATTATCCCATAGGTTACTTTCAGTCACCTATGGACATACCATTATATCTGGCAGGAAATTTCGGCGAATTAAGAACCAATCATTTTCATGCTGGCATTGATATAAAAACTCAAGGAGTTGAGGGTAAAAAAATATATGCATCCGCAAATGGATTTGTTTCTAGAATTAAAATTCAACACGGAGGATATGGTAAAGTAATTTATATTGACCACCCCAATGGGTATACCACAGTATACGCGCATTTAAAATCATTCTCTCCAAAAATTGATTCTTTCGTCAAAAAAAAACAATATAAAAATAAATCTTTCACTTTAAACTGGTATCCAGAATCGAATGAAATTATTGTTAAAAAAGGAGAAATAATAGCATTATCAGGAAATACAGGTGGATCTGCAGGGCCTCATTTACATTATGAAATTCGAGCAACTAAATCAGAGCATGCTCTCAATGCTCTCCTTTTTGGCCTCCCGATTGAAGACAATATTAGCCCTACTATACGTGGAGTCAGAATATACCCCATAAATGATGAATCAACAATAAATGGCCAACCTAAAGCCATTTACTTAGAAGCCATAAATAAACAAAATATACTCAAATTAAACTCTATCCCGATAGTATCGAGAAAAATAGGTTTTGGAATTGAAACACTCGATAAAATTAATGGTTCAAGGAATCGTTGCGGAATATTCAAAATACAACTAAAAATAGATCAAAAGGTTATTTTTGAACAAAAGATGGATGACGTTCCTTTCGAAGAATCTTTATACCTGAACGCACACACTGATTATCATTATAAAAAAACTCAAAATAAATGGGTTCATAAATCCTTTATAGAACCCAACAACCATTTGAGTATTTACAAAATTTCTGAGCAAAATGGAATTGTCAACTTCAATAAATCAGGCTTTTATAACTTAGAGTACATAGTTACGGATGTTGCTGGAAATACGACTAACTTGAAATTTCAAGTAAACGCAAAACCCTTAATAAATTTTGCAAAAAAACCCTTACACAAAAATTTTGCAAAAAAAATGATGTATCATCATGAAAATGAATATAATTCTAAAGGGTTTTTAATACAAATACCAGATAGTGCTTTGTATAATGACATCGACTTTAAATATTATGCTCAACCCCATCCAAAAACAAGATGGAGTGATATTCATTTTGTACACTCAGATCTGACTCCTCTGCATAAATCAGCTGAGATTTACATTAAATGCGATTTCCCATCAATAATTCCAGAAAACAAGCTCTTAGCAATTCGAAAAACATCAAAAGGAAAGATAAAGGTTCATGTAGGAGAATATGCTGTTGGCTACTATTCGTTTAAAACAAAATATTTTGGTGGTTTTTACATTTTCCACGACACTATTCCCCCTAAAATAAAACCATTAAATATTTATGAAGGAAAAGATATTCGATTTCAAAATAAGTTCGATTTTAGAATATCAGATAATTTAGCAGGAGTTAAAACATATAACTGCTATATTGATGATCAATGGGTACTAATGGAATACGATGCGAAAAAGTCCCGATTAACTCATTATATGCACGACAAGATTTCAAGTGGAAAACATAGGTTAAAGCTCATAGTAACCGATTACGTAGAAAACCAAAAGGTATATACTTGCTCTTTTTCAAATTAATTTTTTTATTTCATTAGTTCACTTAATCTCTTCCCTTTTCGTTTTCCTGAAAAGCCATATTTAGAACGAGTAATAATTTGTGAAGAGTAAATTCCTGTATGTCCACTCGAATAGTAGGATATAAAACACCCTAACACCAAATACAAAGGTAAAGAAAATCCAAAACTACCAGGTGTAAACAACTCTAAGCCCATTAAAGTACATGCAACCGGTGAATTTGTTGCACCAGAAAATACCGCGACAAATCCAACACCAGCCAAAAGCCCAATTGGTAGTGGAATTACAAAACTTAAAGCACTTCCTAAAGTAGCTCCAATAAAAAAGAGAGGAGTCACCTCTCCTCCTTTAAAACCGGCACTTAAGGTTAAAACTGTTACAGCTATTTTAGCTGCAAAAACCTCAAATCCTTGTTCAATAGAAAATGAGGCTACAATTGTATCTAGTCCCAGTCCAGAATACTTAAACCCAAATAAAAAAATTAATAAAACAACTAGTACTCCGCCAATAACGGGCCGCAAAAGAAAAGAAGAAATATATTTTTTAAACTGCATAGACAACCAAAATAGAACGGAGCTAAATACCCTTGAGGTAACTCCAAAAACAATAGCTGCCAATGCAATCCAACACAAGTTGATAAAACTCAATTCAGGTATAAACCCAATAGTATAATGAGTATGTTCAACGGGCCAAAAATCACAAACAAAATAGGCAATATAAGCTGAAAGTAGAACAGGAATTAAACCCTCATAAAGGAGTTTACCAACAAATACAACCTCAAGTGCAAATACTGCCCCCGCTAAAGGAGTTCCAAATAAAGATGAAAAACCTGCGGCCATTCCACACATTAATAATATTTTTCTTTCTTCGTCAGAAAATTTAACCACAAAATTTAATTGATCTGCGATTGAGCTACCCATTTGAATCGCCGTCCCCTCTCTTCCTGCTGAGCCTCCAAAAACATGCGTAATGATTGTACCTATCAACACCAATGGAGCCATTAATAAAGAAATTACAGCAGAAGGCTTCTGAACCTGCTCAACTATTAAATTATTTCCTTTATTTACAGACTTACCCCAAAGAGAGTAACTAAGAGCTACTAAAAAGCCTCCCAATGGCAATAAAAACAAAAGCCAATGATTGGACTCACGTGTTGTTTTTGCCCATTTTAGCAATAAAAGAAATACTGCAGAAGCACTTCCTGATAAACTACCTACAACAATACCTATGATTCCCCATCTCAATAAAAACCTAAAACGGAGCTGTGTTGTCAATCTTCTCAATGATGTGTCAAAAAGCATGATAGCAAATATAAACTTTTTATAAAGCACCCTATTTTAGCCACAAAAACTAAAATCAGCTTTTCAGTTCTCTAATAAAAATTAAAAGCTCACTGGCAAAATTGTTCCAGTTATGAATATCCTTTTCAACTTTAAGTTGAGTTGAATAGAGATCTAATCTTTCAAGGCATCTATTAATTCCCAGAGCAATATCTCTTGGACTTGAAGATTTACAAACAACTCCTGTTTGAGACGAAATAACTTCATTTGGTAATTCTCCAACAGGTGTAACGACCATAGGAAGTTCATAAAATTTTGCAATTGATGCAATACCACTTTGAGTAGCCGTCCTGTAAGGTAAAACACAAATGTCCGAAACAGAAAAAATATCTGAAACTTCAGAATTAGGAATGTATCGAACATTACAAATAACCCTATCTGATATATTATTTTGATTGATGATTTTCTGGTATTCGGAAAACTCACCATAACATTCTCCTGCAATCAATACCACAGTACTTTCATCACAATACCTAATGGCTTCTAATAACAAATCTAACCCCTTGTACTTTCTTATGAAGCCAAAAAACAATAATACTTTTTGTTCTTTTTTAATGCTGTACTTTGAACGAATGTTTAATTTCTCTTTGCGTTCTCCGAACTGATCATATATCGGATGTGGTCTAAGCATAGTCATAGCGCCAGGAAGTAGTGATTTTAAATCGTTTTCAACCGTTTTGCTCATCGTTACAAAACCTTTTTGCTGTTTAAAATAAAACGAAGACAACCACTTATCACTCCATCTTTTCTCATGAGGAATAGCGTTATGGACAATCGAAATGATTAAAGTTTTCTTATTTACTTTTTTACAGACCATACCCAGAGAAGGACCAAAAAAAGGCATCCAATAAGATGAAATTAAAACATCGGGACTAAATGAGTTAATCTCTTTTGCAGTTTTTGAAAAACTGAAAGGATTTATAGAGCTCAAAAATCCAGGTGTTTTAAAACTTGGAGCTACATCCGTTTGATCGACATACTGAGTTTTTCCAGGAAAAAGAAAAGCGGGGTATTGTGTTGTGAAATTAAATGCCTTAATTTCTGAAATTGACTCTAAAGCTTTAAAAAGCTCGGTATTAAATTGTGCTATACCGCCTCTAAATGGATGGAAAACGGATAAAAAAGCTATTTTAAGTTTGACCTTCTCCAACTAAATCCCTTCCGTATAAACTCGCTCTATTTGAAACGATAATTTGCGCAACTCATTCCCCCAGGTTTTATAATCCAAAAGTTGATTCTCAATCTCTTTAACTCGCTTTTTATTGAGGTTTGTTCTAAAGAAGGGAACAACCAGATATAAAAAACGAGTAAACGCTCCTTTTCTTTTTAGAAAATCACTCGTTGAAAGCGGTTTTTCGAAATAAAGTTTTGGAAGCTTTTTAAGCTCAATCCTCAAACCATCGTCGATCACTTCTTTTTCAGAAAGATGATTTTTGAGAGTAGAATAACTTTTCAACCACCTATCTATATCTTTATAAATCAACTCATTACCCAAAACACCCTTCCAAGAACTCATTGATTTTAAATCTTTTAGGGCTGTAAAAATTCTTTGCTGAAAAGTATCTAAATAATTTACCTGATTTTTTATAAATTCAATATCTTTTTCAATGGTAAGATGAGTCATAAATCTAATTTAACATATCAACATATCGGAAACGAATCATACTTAAGAAACTTTTGAGAAACCGACTGTTAATTTCTTCATTCTTACCAAAAAGTTAATAGATTGATATTTATTGATGAATATGTTTTCTAAACTTATCCGAAGCCATAAAAGAATTGATTTCATCAATTCTTTTTTCATCGCTTGGATGAGTTGATAAAAAAGCAGGAGATTCTTGTGAATTTTCTGCCATTCGTTCCCAAAATTCTGATGCATATTTTGGGTCATATCCTGCTAGAGCCATAAAAACCAACCCTAACTTATCCGACTCCAATTCATTTCGCCTTGAAAAAGCTAAACCACTTAAACCACTTGAAACCCCATAGGCCTGTTGAAACAACTCCTGCGCTTCACTACCCTTATTCATAACCGCAACGCTCAAGGCAATCTCACCTAATTGAGCAGCTATAGCTTTACTCATCCTTTCGTTTCCATGGCGTGCAATTGCATGAGCAATTTCATGACCCATAACTACTGCCAAACCATTTTCGTCTTGAGTATACTTAAGGATACCCGAGTAAAAACAAATCTTACCCCCTGGCATACACCAAGCATTGACCAAATCATCCTGGACTAACTTAAATTCCCAATTAAAACCCTTTAATCTTTTTTGTTGGTTGTTCCTTTCAAGATAACGTTCAACAGCAGCGGAAATTTCCTTTCCCACCTTCTCCACCATATTAGACTCAGGAGTATCTTTAATTACGAGTGCCTGATTAATAAATTGACGGTACTGCTGAGAGCTAATTTGAATCAAATCTGATTCCGATAGAAGGTTTAATTGTCTTCTTCCAGAAATAGGAACCTTAGCACAACCCAAGAAAAAGCAAAATACTATTAAAACACTAACCTTTTTCATTGCATGTTTTTAAAACAAATTAACAATTTTGATATGAATTAAAGCACATATTTATACTTAATAATTAGCACAACTAAACTTTTAAATAGATATTGTCGTATTAATATGAAGAAATGAATTTTAAAATACACAAAGTTCTACCTTTTTTACTACTTTTCACTGGTTCGCTATTTGGTGTAAATGTAAATTTCCAATACAATAATCATTGTATTAATAATATTATATTTTTCAAAGATATTTCCACTTCAAAAACTAAAATCATCACGTGGTTTTGGGAATTCGGAGATGGTGGTGTTGCGAATGAAATCGCTCCTGTTCATGTTTATTCGGAGCCTGGAAATTATAAAGTAAAATTGACTGTAAAAACAGAAAAAGGAGTCTCCTACTCACTCAAAAAGTATATTTTAATTAATGCTGCTCCATTTGCTTTTTTTTATCCTAATGCAAAATGTGATCAAACGGTTGGTTTTACAGATAATTCCTTTACAAAATCGGCACAGGTAACCCAATGGATTTGGAATTTTGGAGACGAAAACTATTCTTTAGAAAAAAACCCTAGTCACCGTTTTCAAAACACAAAAAAAACTAAAGTTCACCTTAAAGTAAAGGATCAAAATGGTTGCGTGGACTCTATCAGTCAAATAGTTACGATTAAAAAAAAACCAAAAGTAGGTTTTGACATAAAGAACGTACTTTTATCAAACCCTACATTTATCAAATTAAAAAGCCACAATATAAAGGACAGCATTACTTATTTAATGAATAATGAAATTATAAAAAAAGGAAGTCCACTACTTATGGCTAACCCTTATAAGTCAAGCCTAATTAAACAAAAAGTCAAAAATAACATGGGCTGTACGGATAGCTTAACAGCTTTTATATTTCCTAAAGAAGATTTTCAAATTAAACTCCCTGCTTATTTCCAACTAAAATCAAATAAAAACAGCTCAAGTTTCGGAATTAACAACCCCGACCTGGTTGTTAAAGAAATGAGTATATTTAATGAGGATGGTAAAGAAGTGTTTTATGCTTGTAATAATACATTATGGAATGGAAAAGATAAAAAAGGTGTTGTTTGTGCAAATGGAAATTATACGTATTTGCTAGACTACGAAAACATCAAAGAGATTCGTGTTATTCAAAAAGGCAGCTTTATTTTTAAACACGACTGAAATCTTACACTATAGTTGCTCCTTCAAGATTAACACCTTGTAAAAAACTCTTTACCAGCATTCTTTTTTTTCCGGCAAGCTGAAGCTCATAAATTTCAAAAGAACCATCTCCACACCCAATAAAAAGCTTAGTTTTACCATCTGTTTTAATCGCTCCTGAATTCAATACATCATCGTTTTGCTCTCCCTTAAATATCTTAAAAACCACCTCCTTTCCATCAGAAAACCTTAGCGTAGAAAAGGCTGTAGGGTAAGGACTTAACCCTCTAATATGGTTATGGACCTTATACGATTTTTGACTCCAGTCTATTCTGCACGATTCTTTAAAAATCTTACGAGCAAGCTTTGGTTTTTGTCCTTTTAAAATATCATCTTGTTTTTGAGTAGAAACAGAACCTTTTAAAATCTTACGGGTTGTTTTAATTACCAAATCTGCACCAACAATCATTAACCGGTCATGAACCTCACCTGCTGTTTCATTAATTCCAATTTTAATTTTAGCAGAGTCAATTATTTCACCTGTATCTATATCGTGCTCTAAAAAAAAGGTAGTTACTCCAGTTTCTTTCTCACCATTAATTACAGCCCAATTTATTGGTGCTGCTCCTCTATAATTGGGCAATAATGAACCATGCAAATTAAATGTCCCATATTTTGGTAACTGCCAAACCGATTGAGGCAACATTCGAAAAGCAACAATGATTTGCAAGTCTGGCTTTAATGCTCTCAGTTCTTCCTGAAAATAATCCTCTTTAAGATTTGTCGGTTGAAGAACGCATATCCCTTCTTTAACAGCGTACTTTTTTACAGCAGACTGCTGTAATTTCATCCCTCTACCTGATTTTTTATCTGGCATTGTTACCACTCCAACAACATCAAAATCATTTTCTACAAGTGCTTTTAGTGAAGCTACAGCAAAATCAGGAGTACCTAGAAAGACAATTTTCATACTTTAAAGTGGTATTTTTTTTTGAAATGAAATAAATCATTTATCTAAAACTCATCTTCGATTTTGTAAACTTTCTTCTTCTAAAATTAAATAAGTTATTCTCTTTAATTAGTCTAGCCACAATCGGAGGAACCATTTTTTCCCATTCCGTATTTCCTTCAATAATTTTCTCAAGAACTTTATGAGAAAAAATATCTAAGATTTCTTTGTCAAAATTTTCATAGTCTACAATCTTTTTAGAGGACTTGAGAAATTTAAATAAATAATCATACTTTTCGGGGATAATCATATTACCTGAGGAAATAACCTCATCTCTAAACTTATAAGGATATAAATAAAGTCTCACATCTTTATGAAATAGATAACCAAAAGCCTCCATTAAACCTCCATTTAAATTTTCATAAAATCGCTCATTGAAAACGTTTATTAATGAGTTAGCTCCTAAAACAAGTGCTATTTGAGCCCCTGTATTATAACGTGTTAGGTACTGAACCAATTTATAATATTCATGAAAATTAGAAACAAGTACAGTCTGACCTAAGGCCGTTAAGATATCAACGCGATCTAAAAAATCTTGATCGTTGATTCCTTCTTCACCGCTTAAATCTCTAAGAGTTAATTCCGTTATAGCTGTAATTCTTTTTTTGTCTGTTATGCGCTCATCTTTCTCAAACTGCTTCATTCCATTTTTGAGCATATCCAAATGCACCTTCGTCACAGGACGAAATCTTCCTCGTAAGGCCAATATCTCCTTTTTGTAAAGAACTTCTGTTGGATGAATAGTTGAACCATCGGGTTGAAACATTACAGCATCAGCCATTTTATTTTTGACCAACCACAAACTCAACAATCTATTATCTACATTTTTAAATAAAGGCCCTTTAAATTCAACCATGTCAATCTGCATTCGACCTGGGATTAAACCATCATTCATATGTTTTAATATACTCTCCGGTGAATGATGCAAATGGTAACAACCATAAAGCAAATTAACTCCCATTTTCCCTAAAATCTCTTGCTGCTGAAGATTTTCACGATCCAATAAACGAATATGAATAACTACATCGTTATAATCTTCACCCGGATTCAACTGAAAACGAACACCCATCCAACCATGAGATTTATTAGAACGATCATAATTAATAGCTTCTACAGTATCCGCTAATGCAAAAAATCTTTTCTCTGGCTTTTTAGCCGACAATTCACTTACAAGTCTATTGTATTCATAGGAAATCATTTGATCCAGACGAGCCTTACAGACGTATCTACCGGGGCGTTCACCATAAAGAGAATCGCTAATTGACATATCGTAAGCACTTAATGATTGAGCAATTGTCCCCGAGGCGCCTCCAACAACAAAGAAATTACGAGCAATCTCTTGACCAGCACCAATTTCTGCGAAAGTTCCATAAATAGTTCTATCCAAATTAATTGAAAGTGCTTTTTGGGAGGAATTTAATACTTGTCTTTCCATAAAGTTGGTTTAAGCTTACTTATACCTTATCAGTAATTACGTAAATCTAGGTAAATAGTTGGATAATTTTAGCCTTACCATAATTTAAATTAGGCATATTTCAATTAACTTTAACGAAAAGTTCAAACATCTTTCCTTTCGAAAAAAAAAGACAATTAAAACAATAAAGTCGAATCTATTATCAAATACCATTAAGATGAATAAATATCCAGAAAACCTAACTGAAATAACGACATTCATACTTGACATAGACGGTGTTTTAACCGATGGTTCAGTAATCGTAGAACCTACAGGTGAACAAACTAGAACTATGAATATTAAAGATGGTTTTGCTCTTCAACTCGCGGTGAAAAGAGGATTTAAAGTAGCCATTATTTCCGGAGGGAAAAATGAAATTGTTAAAAAACGATTTGCTGGACTAGGAATTCACGATATATATATGGGAGCTTCAGACAAATGGGAAGCATTTGACGAGTTAAAACTAACCTACAATCTTATCGATAAAGAAATCGCCTACATGGGAGACGATATTCCAGATTATGAAATTATGAGTACAATTGGTTTGCCGGTATGCCCAAATGATGCAGCGATAGAAATTAAGCAAATCGCCCAGTACATATCACCCATTCCTGGCGGAAAAGGATGTGTAAGAGATGTTATTGAAAAAGTATTGAGAGCTCAAAACAAATGGTTTAATCCAGAAAAAATAGACGAAGCCAAAATATGGTGAAAAATTTATTACAATTGATTCGATGGAAAAACCTTCTAATTGCTGGAGGTACTGTATTATTAACAAAATATGCGATTTTTGAACCTGCGATTAATACGCTCTTTCCTTTCAGTTCTCCTACCCTTAATTTTATAGAAACTTTATTACTGGCTATTTCTGTTATGGCTATTGCAGCAGGAGGATATATCATCAATGATATAAACGACATAAAAACAGACCAAATTAACAAACCTCATAAAGTGATTATTGGAAAGTATATTACACCAAAACTTGCTGAAGCTATTTATATCGCCTTTACTATTATTGGAATATTATTAGCCATATATATTGGAAATTTAGCAGGTAATTATAGGCTTGTTTTGCTTCATGTGTTAATTGCCTGTATTTTATGGGTTTATTCAAAATACGTTAAAAACACCTTCCTTATAGGAAATATACTTGTCGCTCTTGCCTCTGCTTTAGTGGCTCTTACCTATTTTATTTTTGAGAGTTTAGGATATATTAAAGAGTATGGAGAAATTCTTAAAATAAACTTCAAAAGCATTATAGGTGGCCCATTAAAAATACTTTGGTTATATTCAATAGGATTAACTGTTTTTGGTTTTATCTTATCAATTATTCGTGAAATCATTAAAGACTTACAAGATTATCAGGGAGACTTCAGTGTGGGAGCAGGAACTATTCCGATAGTGCTTGGGAAAAAAACGAGCAAAATAATAGTAGTTTTCCTAACCTTGACACTTGCCATTTCATTGATATATACTCTTCATTTTAAATTAAATACTGCGCCATTTAACGAATATTCCTTCCTGCTTTACACATGGTTGGTTGTAATTCTGCCTATTGCTGACGTTATTTATGGTGTTGTAAAAGCAAGAAAAAGCGAGGACTACCAACGCCCCAGTAGCACTTGTAAATTTATAATGATTTCAGGAATTTTAACTACTCTTATCTACTCCTTCAATGTGTAAATAATGATACAAAACAAAAAAATAATATTAGGAAGTCAATCTCCTCGAAGACAAAAACTATTGAAACAACTTGGTATTAATTATGATATTCAAGTACTGAGCATTGACGAAACCTATCCGCCTGATTTATCGCCCTATGACGTTCCTGAATATTTAGCCCGATTGAAGAGCGAACAATTCAATGCAGAAAAACTTGAGAACACCTGTATCATTACTTCAGATACGGTAGTTATCTACAATGATAAAATATTAGGAAAACCGATAGATAAAACAGATGCTCTAAGTATGATTTTAGAATTAAGTAATAAAGAGCACTATGTTGTTACGGGTGTATGCTTACAATTTGAAAACAAAAAAAAATCATTTAGTTCAATTTCAAAAGTTGAGTTTGAAACAATTTCAGAAGCGGAGGCTAATTATTACATCAACACTTTTGAACCTCTTGACAAAGCAGGAGGCTATGGAATACAGGAATGGATTGGACAAACTCGAATAAAAAAAATAGACGGATGTTATTATAATATAATGGGTCTACCTTTGAACCAACTTTACAACAACCTAATAAAAGAAAAAGTCATCACTCTTTAATGAACAATCCAAAATCTTTACAATTCATAGATGAACTAACAGGTTATTTTAACGCTCTTCCTGGAGTAGGAAAAAAGACAGCTCAACGTTATGCTCTTCAATTACTTAAGCAAGATGATGATTTCCTGCAAAGTTTTGGAAAAACAATCTCCGAGCTAAAAAGTAAAATACATGAATGTTCAATATGCCATAATCTCTCTGAAGAGAAAATTTGCAGGATTTGTTCCTCTTCACTTAGAAAAGACAACTTAATTTGTGTCGTTGAAGACATTAGAGATGTAATAGCTATTGAAAACACAGGTCAATTTAAAGGAAAATACCATGTTTTAGGCGGTATAATATCTCCTATGGATGGAATAGGCCCAAGTGATCTTAATATAGATACCCTAATTGAAAGGATATCAAAATCGACAGAAACAAAAGAAGTGCTTCTTGCCTTAAGAATTACAATGGAAGGTGACACCACTAACTTTTTCCTTTACAAAAAACTAAAACATTTAAATATTAAAATAACTACAATTGCTAGAGGAGTTTCTTTTGGTGAACAAATTGAGTACACTGATGAGATAACACTAGCTAAAAGCATATTAAACAGAGTCCCTTATGAGACGTAATACGAAACCTTAAACTCCATTTTAACATAAAAGATAAAAATTCCTGTATGGGCGAAGAATTTAATAAAAACGAAGAAAGAATGAAAATGATGGTTTCTGACTTAAATCGGAAACTTCAAAAGATTCATAAAGGAGGAGGAGATGACAAAATAAAAAAACATCAAGCAAAAGGAAAGCTAACAGCTCGTGATAGAATACTTGAGTTATTAGATACTAATGAACCGCAACAAGAAATAGGAGCTTTTGCAGGATATGAAATGTATAAAGAATATGGAGGATGCCCTAGTGCCGGAGTTGTTGTAATCATAGGTTCAATACAAAAAAAGCAAGTAATAGTTGTTGCCAACGACGCAACTGTCAAAGCTGGAGCCTGGTTTCCAATAACTGGGAAAAAAAATTTACGAGCACAAGAGATTGCCATAGAAAACAAAATACCTATTATTTATTTAGTAGACTCAGCGGGGGTTTTTCTCCCTTTACAAGATGAAATTTTTCCCGACAAGGAACATTTCGGAAGAATATTCAGAAACAATGCAGTAATGAGCTCAATGGGAATACCTCAATTAGCAGCAGTAATGGGAAGTTGCGTAGCAGGAGGTGCCTATCTTCCAATTATGAGTGACGAAGCACTTATTGTAAAAAAAACAGGGACGATTTTTTTAGCAGGTTCTTACTTGGTAAAGGCCGCTATTGGAGAAGAGATTGATAACGAGACATTAGGGGGGTCTGAAACACATTGTGAAATATCAGGAGTAACTGATTACGAATGTGAAAACGACATTGAGTGTTTAAAAACCATTCGTGAACTTGTTGATAAATTTGGAGAAACATCAAAAGCAGGATTTTCAAGAAAGAAACCTGTTGAACCGAAATACTCATCCTCAGAAATATACGGAATACTCCCTTATGACCGAGCAAAACCTTATGAATCAAAAGATATCATACAACGTTTAGTTGACGATTCTAAGTTTACAGAATATAAGGCAGGGTTTGGAAAGTCAATTTTGTGTGGATATGCTCGAATTGATGGCTGGAGTGTAGGAATAATCATGAATCAACGAAAAGTAGTAAAAACAAAAACAGGCGAAATGCATTTTGGAGGAGTTATCTATAATGATTCGGCCGACAAGTCAGCTCGGTTTGTTATGTCTTGTAATCAAAAGCGAGTTCCTCTGGTATTTATTCATGATGTTACAGGTTTCATGGTTGGATCTCGATCGGAACATTCTGGAATTATTAAGGACGGAGCAAAAATGGTAAATGCTGTAAGCAATAGTATTGTGCCTAAGTTTAGCATTATAATAGGAAATTCCTATGGAGCTGGAAATTATGCAATGTGCGGAAAAGCCTTCGACCCCAGACTTATAGTTGCTTGGCCAACTGCAAAAATAGCAGTTATGGGAGGTTCACAAGCCGCAAAAGTGTTGCTTCAAATTCAAATAGGATCAAAAAAAGCAAAAGGAGAGAAAGTATCTGAAGAGGAACAAAAAAAGATGCTCAAAAAAATAAAAGACCGTTACGATAATCAAACTACACCAGAATATGCTGCAGCTCGTTTGTGGGTAGATGCAATAATTGACCCTTTAGATACGCGGAAAACAATTAGTATAGGAATAAACGCAGCTAATCAATCGCCTATCGAAAAAGTATTTAATCCTGGTGTTATTCAAACCTAATTTTAAATAAAAATCCTTCCTTTTAATATAATAGTGTTAAAAATTATTGAATAATGAAAAATATCATCACTTTAATAATCAGTGGAATATTATTAAGTTGTGCGTCTGGAGATGCTACTGAAGAGATATTTCAAGACTCAACTGATAAAATAGAAAACTACGAAGTAAAGAACTCTTCTTTTGACTATGGAAATGCGAAGAGCGGGATATACACAAATGATTACTTTAATTTTGAAATCAAATTCGACACATCATGGTCTATACAAAGTCAAAAAGAGTTAAACGGAATCGTAGAGCAAGGTAAGAGGATGCTAAATGACAATAGCGCCTTAGAAAAAGCTATCGAAGCCGCAGAAATCAACACGGCCTATCTTTTTGCTATGTTTAAGCATGAAATGGGAGCTCCTGTTTCTTTTAATCCTTCTTTAATC
>MDSV01071363.1_pt1 | contig 22081 bp, 20 predicted proteins | sample 810851 | NCBI WGS metagenome assembly MDSV01 (sample SAMN05326640, study PRJNA326480) | marine metagenome | isolation source: seawater | place: Atlantic Ocean: North East | collected 2012 | reverse complement strand
TCGTTAAATTGCACGAATGAATTGGGAACAACTACTCTCTCTAAAAAGACAAGGCGATACATTAAAAAGATTAAGGCTAGAGCAAGACGAAACAAGAATCGGATTTGAGGTCGACTATGATAGAATAATTTTTTCTTCTTCTTTTAGATCCCTTCAAGATAAAACACAAGTAATTCCATTTTCTAAAAAAAGTTTTGTTCACACAAGACTTACCCATAGCTTAGAAGTTTCAGTTGTTGGCAGGAGTTTAGGCAGAAAAGTTGGAAAAATTTTAATTGAAAAACATCCTCATTTAAAAAAATCGTACGGATTTCAAAGTACAGATTTTGGAGCAATAGTTGCAGCTGCTAGCCTAGCACATGATATTGGAAATCCTCCATTTGGTCACAGTGGGGAAATGGCAATTGGCGATTATTTTAAAAACGGTGAGGGATCAAATTTTAAATCACAATTAAGTTCTCAGCAATATCAGGATTTATGTGATTTTGAAGGAAATGCAAATGGATTTAAAATTCTCTGTGAAAATAAGGTTGGAATTCCAGGCGGATTAAGACTTAGCTATGCAACTTTGGGAGCATTTACTAAATATCCAAAAGGATCAATTCCAAAAAAACCATCTTCACATATTAAGGACAAAAAGTTTGGTTTTTTTGAACCACAAAATGTTTTTTTTCAAGAAGTTGCTAATGAGCTAGGAATGAAAATAAATGATAAGGAGTTTTTTAGACACCCCTTAGCTTTTTTAGTAGAAGCAGCAGATGATATTTGCTATACCTTAATTGATTTTGAAGATGGAATAAATCTTGGATGGATAAATGAAGAATTTGCATTAGAATATTTAATAAGACTTGTAAAAGGAAGTATAGATACTAAAAAATATAACGCTTTAGAACATAAATCTGATAGAGTAGCATACTTAAGAGCGCTTTCAGTTAATACTTTAATAAATGATGCTGTTGATATTTTTATAAAAAATGAAGATGCAATTCTAAATGGAGAATACTCTAGGTCTTTACTTGATAATAGTATTTATAAAGCGCAAATGAAAGATATTTTAGATATAAGTATTGAAAAGGTTTATAATTCAGAAGAGGTAGTTGAAAAAGAATTAAAGGGATATCAAGTTATAAATCATTTATTAAATGTTTTTATTAAAGCAGCTGTAAATAACCAGAAAAATCAAACAACTGCTTTTGATAAATTAGCTTTAGCTTGTATTCCAAAATCATATATACACAAAGATGGAGATCTGTACATACAACTTCTAGATATTAGTTGTTTTATAGCTAGCCTAACTGATGGTAAAGCATTAGAATGGTATAAAAAAATGAATTGACTATGTTAGAGCTATATGATGATAAATATTATATGAGAAGAGCTATTGATGAAGCAAAAATTGCTCTTGAAAAAGGTGAAGTTCCTGTTGGGGCCGTCATTGTAAGTAATCAAAAAATTATAGCACGGTCTCATAATTTAACTGAAACCTTAAATGATGTTACTGCTCATGCTGAAATGCAAGCAATTACTAGTGCAGCTAATTATATTGGAGGAAAATATTTAAAAGATTGTACTTTATATGTTACCCTTGAGCCATGTCAAATGTGTGCAGGAGCATTATATTGGTCTCAGATTTCTAAAGTTGTAATTGGAGCGAGTGATTCTCACAGGGGTTTTAGAGCTATGAAAACTAAACTGCATCCAAAAACTAAAATAATAGATGGAGTTTTATCTTCTGAGTCAAAAGTTTTAATTGATGAGTTTTTTGAAAAGAAAAGAAAATTAAAATAAAAAAACCCTCACTTTTATGAGGGTTTTTTATCTTTTTAAAAATAAAATACTATTCTTCTATAAGTTTAACTTCTGTTGCAACTTTCCCCTTTTTCCCATCCTCTTCTGAATATTCTACTTTGTCTCCTTCGTTTAGCCTTATACCGTCTAAAGAAGTTACATGAACGAAAATGTCTTCGCTCGTTTCGTCGTTTGTAATAAAACCATAACCTTTGGCTCCATTAAAAAATTTTACTGTACCAGTCATTAATAAAAATTGATTTAATTTAAGTAACAAATGTAGCAATAATATATAAAGTATTGTTATTTGAGCTTAAATCATTTAATTTACTTAGTTGATTTTGAAGATTTTGACCTCATTTTTTCGATATTTTCATTGCTTAGAGTGTAATCGCTTAGCTTTTTACCCTTCCAACCGTTGTAGATAAAAAGAGGCATAAAAATAAAAACTAAAACCAGTATACTAAAACCAATAATCTTATTTCCCAGATCTTCATTACCTGCCTTGAAATAAAAACCTACGGAAAGACTAATAATTAGACATATAAATAATAAAAAAATGATTTTTTTCATTTGGAAAAGGCCTGTCTTATTTCATCTATTATTCTATTGGGTTTATTTGTTTTAGAATTGATTAAACACCATATAGTTTTTGAAGTCACAAGTAATTTATTAGTATCCTTATTATATATCTCTACTATTCTGCTAGATTTTATTCCTTCAGTTTTATCAATATATGTCTTAATTCTAATTTTGTCATTTAATAATGCAGGATTTAAGTATTTTAATTGATGTTCTAATAAGACCCAGTAATAATTTTTTATTATTTCATTTGAAACAAGACTTTTCCAATGTTCTTTAGCAATTTCTTGTATCCAATGAATATAGACAACATTATTTACATGATTTAATTCATCTAAATCATTTTTAGAAACTATAATTTCTTTTTCTAAAGTTTTCATTTACTTTTTAAGCTTAATGAAAGCTCATCAAGCTGTTCCTTGCTAATCGGAGAAGGGGCATCAATCATTATATCTTTTCCACTGTTATTTTTTGGGAAGGCTATATAATCTTTTATGGATTCATTCCCATCTAAAATAGCAACTAGTCTATCAAGGCCTAGAGCAATTCCTCCGTGAGGAGGCGCCCCATATTCAAAAGCATTCATTAAAAACCCAAACTGTTCTTTTGCTTGCTTTTCAGAAAACCCTAAATGTTTAAACATTAATGATTGAATATTTTTATCATGAATTCTAATGGAGCCTCCACCGATTTCATTTCCATTTAAAACTAAATCATATGCATTAGCTTTAACTTCACCTGGTTTACTTTTAAGTAAATCTAATTGATCTAATTTTGGAGAGGTGAAAGGGTGATGCATAGCATGAAAACACGAAGATTCTTCATCCCAGCTTAGTAGAGGAAAGTCAGTAACCCATAATGGAGCAAATTCATTTGGATTCCTTAATCCAAGATTTTCAGCTATTTCTAACCTTAATTCACCTAATTGACTTCTAACCTCATTCTTTTTACCGCTCATAACAAAAATTAAATCTCCACTATTAGCACCAGTACTTTTTGCCCAATTTCCAAAATCTTTTTGATCATAAAATTTATCAACAGAAGACTTATATGATCCATCTTCATTACATCTAACATATACTAATCCTTTTGCCCCAATTTGAGGTCTTTTTACCCAATCAATATATTTATCAATTTCTTTTCTTGTAAAATTATTACCATTAGGCACAGAAATTCCAACAACTAATTCAGCAGAGTTAAAAATATTGAAGTCTTTATTTTGAGCTGTACTATTGAGTTCTCCAAATTCCATATCAAATCTTATGTCTGGTTTGTCAGAACCATATTTTGAAACAGCTTCTTCATATGAAATTCGCAGAAATTTATCAGTTGTTACATTCTTTATCTTTTTTAATAAATGTTTTGTTAATCCCTCAAAGGTGTTTAAAACATCATCTTGATTTACAAAGGACATTTCACAATCAATTTGGGTAAATTCTGGCTGTCTATCAGCTCTTAAATCTTCATCCCTAAAACACTTTACAATTTGAAAATAACGATCCAATCCACCAACCATAAGCAATTGTTTAAAGGTTTGAGGGGATTGTGGAAGAGCATAAAACTCTCCTGAATTCATTCTTGAAGGAACTACAAAATCACGAGCACCTTCAGGAGTTGATTTAATAAGACATGGAGTTTCGACATCAATAAAATTTAAATCACTAAGATATTTTCTTATTTCAGAGCTTACTTTATTTCTAAAAATTAATTTATCCTTAATAGAATTTCTTCTAATATCAAGATATCTATATTTCATTCTAAGCTCTTCGCCTCCGTCAGTATTATTTTCAATTGTAAATGGCGGGACTTTTGAACTATTTAATGTTTTAAGATCAGAAACTAAAATCTCAATTTCACCTGTTGGGAGATTAGGATTTTTTGAACTTCTTTCAATCACTTTTCCTGTGATTTGAATAACAAATTCTCTTCCCAGATCTTTTGCATCTTTGATAAGATCTTTAGAGCTTCTTTTTTCATCAAAAATTAATTGAGAAATACCATATCTATCTCTCAGATCAATCCAAACCATAAATCCTTTGTCTCTAGATTTGTGTACCCATCCAGAAAGAGTTACCTCTTTGTTTAAATCGGATATTCTTAATTCTCCACAATTATGAGTTCGGTACATTTATTTTATTTAGATAGTATAAATTTAGTAAGATATTATCTATATCTAATTCCAATCCACAATTTAAATTTTTCAATCATTAAAAACAAAGATGGCACTATAAATAAAGTTAAAAATGTAGCAATAAATAAACCTGATATAACAGTAGTTGCTAATGGTCCCCAAAACACAAAATTATCTCCACCCCACCATATATTAGGATTAAAATTACTGAACAAGGTATAAAAGTTGATATTCAATCCAATTGCTAATGGCATTAAACTAAGGATAGTAGTAATTGCAGTTAATAGTACCGGACGCAGTCTAGATTTACAGGATTGAATGATAGATTCAAATTTTATTTCTATTAATTTTTTGTCTTTGTTGGCTGAATCCATTTTTTTTCTATTAATCAATATCTCACAATAGTCTAGAAGAACAACACCATTATTAACAACAATACCAGATAGTGCAATAATACCCATCATAGTCATTAAAATAACAAATGAATTTCCTGTTAATGCCAAGTATCCAAAGACTCCAATTAAACTAAGAATGATAGCAATCATAATTATAGCTGGACTACTGATCGAATTAAATTGATATATTAACAATAAAAAAATTAATAATAAACCAATAAAAAATGCTTTTAATAAAAATTCTTGATTTTTATTTTGTTCTTCAATTTGTCCTGTATAGTCTATATTAATCCCTATTAAATCTTCGGGGAAACTTTTCATAGCATTTTCTATTTGTGAAACTATAGCTCCAGCATCTGTGTACCCAGAAGATAATCCAGAATAAATTGTAACTATTCTTTTAAAATTTTTGTGTTTTATTGCGCTAAAAGTTCTAGAAAGTGAAGTAGATGTTACTGAAGAAATAGGGATTTCTTTTATTGAACCAGTTGAAGCATCTCGAAAAATCAAATTTTGATCATAAAGTTTATCTTCCGAATAACGATCGTTTTTATTAAACCTTACATTAATATCATAATCTTCACCATTCTCTTTATAAATTCCTGCTTTTGTTCCAAATAAAGATGTTCTCAATTGTTGACCAATTTGACCTGCACTTACTCCTAATTCACCTGCTTTTTCTCTGTCAATATGAACTAAATTTATAGTTCTAGATTTATTTACGTCTATTTTTAATTCTTCAATTCCAAGAATATTTTTTGTGTTTACAAATTCAGTTATTTTTTCAGCTTTTTCAATTAATTGGGTGTAATCTTCGCCAGTAATTTCAATATTAATAGGGTATCCAACGGGTGGCCCAGATTGATTTTTTTCAACAGCAATAGAAACGCCAGGGTATTTTTCCTTTAAAGCAACTTGAATTTCTCTTCTTACATCTCTAGAACTAATTCCTTTTCGATATTTAAAATCTCTAAAAGAGGTGGTTATTTTAGCTCTGTTGGGCATTTCAGATAATGATCCCAGTTCAAACTCTGGGTTTTCAGATCCTTCTCCAACTTGAGATATTGTATTTTGAACCATAAAATTATAATTGGAGTCATCTAAATATTTTTTAGAATTAATAATTTTTGAAATATCATACTCAATTTCTTTTGCTATTTTATTAGTTTTTGAGATATCAGTTCCCTCAGGATATTGTATATAAACTATAATTTGTTTTGGATCTTCGTCAGGAAAAAATTCTATACTGGTTCGCTGGGATTCTATGGACCCTCCAAAACTCATAAAGGAAAAAATTAAAAGAATTAAGCTGGCTAAAACTATTAAGTACGGCCGTTTTCCGATCAGTATTTTTTTAAGAATTTTTTCATAAAAGTTGTCAATTATTGGTAGAAATTTTAATTGGAAATTATTAGCCAATTTCCTTAAAACCAATCTATATATCCAAAAATTAATAGAAATAAATATTTGTATAGATCCAAGGAATCTGCAAAATTCTGCAGTTTCATTATTAGGTATTAATAATCCATATATAAGAAATAACATTCCTGAAAAACCTAAAAAACCACTTATTCTAATAATTCTTTTTATAGGCATATTAGTATCTTCAATTTTCATCATTCTTGATACTAAAACAGAGTTAAAGAAAATAGCTACAAATAATGAAGAACCAAGGACTACTGATAGAGTTATAGGAAAGAACACCATAAATTTGCCTATTCTTCCAGGCCATAAACCCAGTGGAATAAATGCTGCAATGGTTGTTGCTGTGGAAATAATTATAGGAAATGCTATTTCAGAAATTCCTTTTTTAGTGGCTTGTATTCTACTCATTCCTTCCTTTTCCATTAGCCTGTATACATTTTCAACCACAACTATACCATTATCTACTAACATTCCTAGCCCCATGATTAAGCCAAACAATATCATTGTATTCAATGAATAACCTAAATTATCTAAAATAGTTAGAGACATAAACATGGACATTGGAATTGCAAAACCAACAAATAATGCATTTTTAAAACCTAAAAAAAACAGTAAAACACTTACTACCAAAACAACTCCAAAAACTATACTATTTACTAAATCAGTAACTTGGTTTTTAGTGAGTTCAGATTGATCATTAGTAATACTTATTTTAAGATTTTTGGGAAATATATTGGCCTTATAGTTTTCCACAATTTTTTGAATTTTTTCAGCCGCAGCAATTGTATTTTCTCCGGATCTTTTTTTGATATCTAACATCACTACTGCCTCACCATTTTCTCTAGCATAAGTAGTCACTTCTTTTTCTTTAAAACTAATAGATGCAATATCTTTTAAAAAGACAGAATTATTATAGCTAGATTTTACAACGAAATTTTCTAAATCAATGGGTGAATTAATTTCTCCGAGTATTCGGATTGTTTTTCTTTTTCCATTTCCTTTTATGTTCCCTGCTGAAATAGAAATATTCCCATTTTGTATAGAATTTACAATATCATAAAAACTTACTTTCGCTGCCATCATTTTATAGATATCTACAGCTACTTCTACCTCTCTATCAAGAGCACCTCTAATTTCAGCCTTTTTTATTTCAGTAAGGTCTTCAATATCATTTTGAATAAGTTCAGAGAATTCCTTCAATTTTTCAGAAGTGTAATCTCCTGAAATATTGATATTTAATATTGGCATTTCTTCAGTAAAAGTTAAATTAAAAACACTAGGATCCACTTTTACATTATTGAACATTGGCCAATCTTCGCTAGAAACCGCAGCATCAATTTCATCCTTTACTTTTAGTTTAGCTTCTGTAAAACCAATTTTATCATTAAACTCTATAATTATTATAGAAAAATTTTCTTGAGAAGATGAAGTTATTTTATCAATATTACTAACGGATTTTAATTTATCTTCAAGAGGCTCTGTGATTAATTTTTCAAGATCTTCTGAAGTATTTCCTGGATAAATTGATGTAACAAACACTAAATTTTCTTTAATTTCTGGATAATCTTCTCTTGGCATATTAAAATATGAACTAATCCCAAGAATTAATATTAATGTCATTACAACATACATAGTTGTACTGTTATTAATAGCCCAAGATGATGGGCCAAACTCTTTTTCAATATTATTATTCAATGTTGTATTATTTATTAATTATTTTTACTCTTGAATTATCAACTAGTTTTCTCATTCCTTCAACTACAATTTCATCATCTAAAGAAAGTCCAGAAATTACTTCAATAGAATTGCCATCATTTTTCCCAGTCTTTATTATTGCTTTAGAAGCGTAATTTTTGTTTTCTTTACTATAGATTTTATACACATATTTTTCATTATTGCTATCTATACTAATAAAACCTTCTTTAATTAAAAGAGCATTATCATTGGAATAGTCATTAACACTTACTTTTGCATTTAAATTAGGTTTGATATTTAAATTATTTTTTGGCAGGTCTAATTTTATTTTATAAGTTCTTTTTGTAGGGTCAATAAAATTTCCTGCTTGCTTAATAGAAGTTTCTAAAAATTCATCAATGAGAGGAAATAAAACTTTAGCATTTTTCCCTTTATAAATTGTATTTATGTAGCGTTCAGGAACATTACATTCAACATACATGTTTTCCATATTTAATAAAATCATTAAGTTAGATTTTCCTGGGTATACAACCTCACCTTCTTTGGCAATTATATTATCGATGGTTCCATTAAATGAAGCTCTAATAACGGTTTTCTCTAATTGTTTTTTTACTTGTTTTATAGCTTCCTTTTGGGCTTCAAACATTGATTTTGTTTCTAAAAATTGAATTTCACTCCCAATTTTTTGTGACCAAAGCCTTTCCTGTCTTTCATATGTAGTTTTGGTTAAACTAAAAGCTATTTCTAACTGGGAAAGTTGTTGTTTAAGCCCCCCATCATCAATTGTTGCAAGAGCTTGTCCTTTAACAACTTTTTCTCCACTCTTAACATAAATTTTATTTAAAACACCAGAAAATTCAGGATAAATTATAATTAATTGATCTGATTTTACATTGCCTTGTAGCTCTACAAAATGTTGAAATTCATTACTTTTTATAATTGTAGTTTCAACTATAGGAAATTTAGAATTTGTATTTAATTCTTCTAATTTACTATCAATCAAGCTTAGTGTATTATAAATTTCTTGCTGAGATTTTATAATTTCTTTCCTTTTTTGAGAAATAAGGTTAGCATCATTAGTTTTTAAAACTTGCTCAATGGATGAATTTGAATTATTACACCCATTAAACATAATCAATGTAATTAAGCCAAAAAGAATAGTTTTTAATTTTTGAATATTTTTATTTTTCATTTAAAAGAATTTCAAGATTAGTTTTTGTGTTAATGACTTCTGACATTGATTGTAAAAGTTCATTTTGGATAGTATAAAGTTGGTTTTGAGCTTGCCTCAGGTCAAAACTTGAAGCTAGGCCTTCATAAAATTTAATTTCATTTTTCTTTTCTATTTTTCTAGCAAGCTCCAAGTTTTTTATAGTGTTATTGTATTGATTAATAGCAAACCGATAATTTGTTTGTGCATTTTCGATTTCTACTAGTATTTTTTGTTCAGTTTGTTTTAAATCAACTTTAGCTTTTTCAACTTCAATTTTTGCTTGCTGTGATTTAGCAGATCTTTGAAGAGAGCTAAAGATTGGAATAGACATTGTGAATCCAGCTAAAGATGAACCATACCATTTTTGTTCAGAATCTAGAAATGTAAATGATTCACTGTTTCCAGTATAAGTACCATTAATAAAAGCAGACAAAGTTGGAAGAGCCTTAGATTTTTCTAACTTAAAAAGTACCTCTTGAGATTTTTTATTAGTTAATGCAATTTGATAATCTATATTTTGATCAATCGAAATAGGCTGATTAATTTTATCAAGATTTATTTTTTTTATGGTCAATTCATTTAAGCCTTCTAAAAGGACTATTTTTTCATTTAATGGAATTCCCATTACCATTTTTAAAATATTTCTTGAAGTTTTACCAAATTTTGTAGCATATTCCAAAGAGTTTTGTAGGCTAGAATAGGTAATTGTTAGTTGTTCTACATTTTCCAATTCGGTTAATCCATTTTCATAAATCTTTTCGATTTCCTCAAGATTTCTTTTAACATTTTTTAGATTTTCATTTAGAAATTTTACTCTTTCTTCACTTACAAGAACATTACCATAAGCTGAAATAACATTTCTTTTTACCTCAGAATCAGTTTTTGTTTTGTTTATGTCGGCAATTTCCAAATAGAGTTTTATAGACATGAGTCCAACCAAATAAGAACCATTAAAAAGTAATTGATTTAGCATAGCTGTTCCATCAAATGTTTGTTTAGTTCCAAAAGATATTTCAGAAAACTCACCTGGATTGCCACCAAAAAATTCAGCAGGAACAAGAGATATAGGTTTTTTAATATTATTTGAGTATTCTAAAAAAGCACTAATTTGAGGGAGTCCTGTTGCAATTGTTTCCCATTTTTTAGCCTGTGCTATTTTTAAATCGTTTGAAGCATTCTTTGAAGCACTGTTATTTTCTAATGAAAAAGAAACAGCATCCTCTAGAGTAAAAGATTTTTCTTGTGCATTGGTTTTTGTAAAATACAAGCCAATTATAAATATTAAAAATAGCTTTCTCATTAATTTCTCTTTATGAATTGATTTAATTTTTTTAATCCTTTTTCAGTTACTATTGCTCTTAGGTGGTACTCAATATAATTTTCCATTAAAAATGTAGGATTGTATTTTTCAGCTGGAAAAATTTCTTGATCTTTTATTCCAATCATTCCATTAAAGTAAAGTCTTGAAATCAAGTTCACATTGATATCATTTCTAAAAAGATTTAGTTTAATTCCATTTTTTAAACTTGTAATAACTGTAATAATCATAAACTCAAATTGTTTTTTAATAACTTCCTTATGAGTTTCAGGATAATATTTTTTAAGCTGGTACAATGGAGCAGTTTTCTCACCTTTTAGATATTTAATTAAGAAGCGTTTTATATCATATAGTTCGCTAATAGGATCATTGGAATCTTTTTTTATTTGTTTGATTCCTCCAATGATATCATTAAACATAAAATTTGTGACTCCATTTACAAGTGTATTTTTATTTTTAAAAAAATTATAAATTGTTTTTTTAGAAATTCCTAATTCATTGGCAATATGATCCATGGTAACACTTTTAAATCCTAGTGTCAAGAAAAGTTCTTTCGATTTTATAATAATTAAATCTTTCAATACCAATTTTTTGGGGTGCAAATATAACAAGGAAACTTTAAAAACCAAAAAAGTTTCCAAAGTTTTATATTGTATTAAAATTTATTTAAAATCTTAATAATGTATTTTTGTCAAAACTAAATTGATGGAATCAATAATAAAATATAAAGAATTGATTGAAGGAGGATTAAAAAATCTCTCTTTTGATTATAAACCAGATTCTTTGTATAATCCGATCAAATATTTTTTAAATATTGGAGGGAAAAGAATACGTCCAGTTCTTACATTAATGTCTTCTTCTTGTTTTAAATGTGATCCAAAATTAGCTTTAAATGCTGCTTTATCTATTGAACTTTTTCACAATTTTACTTTAATACATGATGACATAATGGATTCAGCTTCTTCTAGAAGAGGAAAAGAAACTATTCATTCCAAGTGGGGAATTAATTCTGCAATTCTTTCGGGTGATGTTATGCTGATTATGGCTTACGAATTACTTGAAAAATATGACAACAAAATTTATAAACATTTAAGTAAACTATTAAATAAAACTGCTCGACAAGTATGTGAAGGACAACAGATGGATATAGATTTTGAATCTAATTCTAATTCTACATTTGATCAATATATTAAAATGATAAGTTTTAAAACATCGGTTCTTTTGGGCTGTGCATTAAAAATGGGAGCTATCATTGCAAATGTTTCATCCGAAGATCAAGACAATATTTATGATTTTGGTATTAATCTTGGATTAGCATTTCAACTACAGGATGATTACTTAGATACTTTTGGCTATGAAAATTTAGTTGGAAAAAAAATAGGTGGAGATATTATTGAAAATAAAAAAACAATTTTATTTCATATGGCAATGATTAATTCAAATGAAACACAAAAAAAACATATTACAGGATTATATAATTCAAAAGATATTTCTAATGAAAATAAAGTCTATCAAATAACCTCACTATTTAAAGAATCCAAAGCAGATATTTCCTCGAAAGAATTAGTTAATGAATACACTAAAAAAGCAATAGATTCGCTTAATAAGGTAAATATTGATAAAAATTTTAAAGATCAATTTATTGTATTTGCCAAGAATCTTATGAAAAGAGAGTTATAATTTAAATATTCTTTTAATTATAGTTTTTACAAAAATTCCAATGGAGAAGTTAGCCATAATGGACAATTCCTCAATAAAATTACTTTTTTCATCTAAAAATTTAAAAATCAATTTAGATCTATTGTTCTTAAACATTTGAGTAAAGAGTTTTTTTCCTAAATGATTATTTTGATATAGTACGTCTAAAAAAATTATATCGTAATATCTAAACCTGGATTTTTTATAAAATTTTGTAAAATCATCATGATTTTTTAAAAAATCAATTAATAATTTAGTTTTCCTTTCAATATTTTTAAATGTAAATCCAGTGCTAGGTTTACTCCATCCTCCAGCTGATCCAATATTAATTATGTTTTTAGAATTTAATTTGTGAAAAGGGAAACCTGTCATTGGAATTCTCCCATTCTCTTTAGAAACTATTGAATAATTTGTTATTCCTAAACTGTTTAGGTAGTTAATTAAAAAATTTTCATATCCCTTCTTGTCTAAAACATTTTTTGAAAATAAAGTATATTCAACTAAAGCCTCTTTTTTTGAAAATGGGAGGATATACATAAATTTAGTACAAGAATTTTGCTCAATAGAAAAATCCATGAAAGTAGCTTGATCTGGATTAAAAAAATCTTCTTCTGTTTTTATAAACCATCCTTCAAAATGTTGAATTAATAAGGGATATTTTTTATTAGACTTTAAAGTTTCCCAATTTAAAATACTATTAAATATCTTTTTAGATTTATATGTTCCTAAATTTGTTTTTACCTCTCCATGATTTTCCTTTTCAACTATATCAATAACTTTTTCATTTAAAATTTGAATGTTAGAATTTTTAGAAATTATATTGTTAGTGTAATCGTAATAGGGTGTGCTTTTAAGCATTTTATAGCTTAGGGGACTTAAAGAAATAATTTTATCAAAATTATCACTCTTAAAAATTATATTATTCCAATTATGAAATGTTAATTCTTTCCAATTTGAGCTTTCATTATTTTCCCAAAAACACCAAGTCCTATCATTGATTTTTTTAGGAAATTCAGGGTCAATGATTAATATTTTTTTTGTTGAAAAATAATTGTCTAAAGATATTGCAGATGCTATAGAAAGTCCCGATGCTCCACCACCACAAATTATGTAATCATAATCAAATTCCATTCTAATCTTTGAATTTTAAATATACAAAATTACTTTATTGATTAATTTTTAGACTAACCTAAAAATATTTTTATTTAAACCTAAAAAATATGTATATTTGTGTGATGCTTTCATTTACTGAAGAAAACCATTTAAAAGCTATTTTTCATCTTTCAAATATTGATAATAAAGATGTGAGTACTAATGCAATAGCAGAATCTTTAAAAACCAAAGCACCTTCTGTAACTGATATGTTACAAAAACTTTCAGATAAAAAATTGGTTACTTATAAAAAATATCAGGGTTCTTTTCTAACACCAATCGGAAGAAAAACAGCTTTGAATATTATTAGAAAACATAGATTATGGGAAGTTTTTTTAGTAGAAAAATTAGGATTTAATTGGTCTGAAGTTCATGAAGTAGCTGAACAACTAGAACATATTAAATCAAAAAAATTAATTGAGCAGTTAGACAAGTTTTTAGATTATCCAACAAAGGATCCTCATGGAGATCCAATTCCTAATACTGCAGGGTTTATAAAGTATACTAATAGAGCATTATTATCAGATCTTGAAATAGGTGAAAAGGGAAAATTTATTGGAGTTAAAGATTCCTCCTCTGCTTTTTTGAAGTTTTTAGATAAAAGAAAAATAGCTTTAGGCACTAATATTGAAATTATTTATATAGAAGATTTTGATAATTCAATTCATATAGGACTTGATGAAACCAATTTAACAATTTCAATAAAATCAGCTCAGAATATTTATGTAAATAAAATTTAGTTATGTATCAAGAAATTATTATTTTTTTTGAAGGACTGGATCCAATTTTAGGAGCTTTAATAGCAACTTTATCAACTTGGGCATTGACTGCATTAGGAGCATCGTTTGTATTTTTTTTCAAAACAATGAATAGAGCTGTTCTTGATGGGATGTTAGGGTTTACTGGTGGAGTTATGGTTGCAGCAAGTTTTTGGAGTTTGTTGGCCCCGGGAATAGAAATGTCCCAGGGAGAAGGATTTATAAAAGTCATTCCAGCTGCAGTTGGATTTGGCTTAGGGGCATTATTTATTTTTGGATTGGATAAAATTCTACCACACATTCATATTAATTTTAAAGAATCTGAAGGAATTAAAACACCTTGGCATAAATCAACTTTACTTGTTTTAGCAATTACCTTACATAATATTCCTGAGGGTCTTGCTATTGGAGTATTATTTGGAGGGGTAGCTGCTGGAATTCCAGAAGCTTCAATAAGTGGAGCTGTTGTTTTAGCTATAGGAATTGGAATCCAAAATTTTCCTGAAGGAATAGCAGTTTCTATGCCATTAAGAAGGCAAGGAATGAGTCGATGGAAAAGCTTTATGTATGGTCAATCATCTGCAATTGTAGAACCAATAGCTGCTGTAATTGGAGCATTAGCTGTTACTTTTTTTACTCCAATTTTACCTTATGCATTAGCTTTCGCAGCAGGAGCAATGATATTTGTAGTTGTTGAAGAAGTTATTCCTGAAACTCAACAAGATAAAAATACCGACATAGCTACACTTGGCTTTATTGGAGGGTTTATAGTGATGATGATTTTAGATGTAGCATTAGGCTAGCTCTTACAAATTTTTTGATGAAAAACTTATTGTCTTTTTTTATTTTGATTCCTATGATCATGAATTCTCAAACTGTAGAAATTTATGGATCAATAAACTCAGAAGATGAAAAATTAAGTTATGCTAGCTTAAGTATTTTAGATTACAATATTGGAACTATTGCTGACGAAAACGGAAATTTTAAATTAAAAGTAAATCTATCAAAACATAAAATACTTTTCATTTCATTTATAGGATATATTTCAAAAAAAATTTATTTGGATGACCCCAAAATTGATTTGCAAAATTTAAAAGTAGTTTTAGTTGAAGATATAAATGGATTAAATGAAGTTGTTATTACAGGCACATTAAAAGACGAGTATATTACAGAATCCCCTGTAAAAGTTAATGTAATTACAAGCAAAAAAATAAATTCTTTTCTTCCATCTGCGGGAGCAAATATTACTAAAATTGTTCAACTTGTTAGTGGAGTAAAGGAAGTAATCTCTTGTGGGGTGTGTTATACAAATTCAATTAGTATCAATGGTTTAGAGGGCCCCTATACATCCATTTTACTTGATGGCATTCCTATGTATGGGAACTTAGCATCTGTTTACGGTCTTAATGGAATTCCTAATATGATAGTTGATAGATTAGAAATAGTAAAAGGTCCAAGTAGTACATTGTATGGTTCAGAGGCTGTAGCTGGAGTTATAAATATAATAACCAAAAATCCAAAAGAACAACCCTTGCTATCATTAGATATTCAAGCCGTTTCCCATAAAGAAAGTTTTACTAATCTATCATTTACACCTGAGATCGGCCGTTCATTTGGATATTTTGGAATTAATTGGGATAGAAAAAATAATTATGATGATTACAATAATGATGGTTTTGGAGATGATATTAATCTTGATAGATTTTCTGTTTTCAATAAATGGAACATATATAGAGATTCAGCAAAAGAATTTATTGTTTCAGCTCGTTATTATTTTGAGGATAGAAGAAATGGAATAAAAGATTATTTAAAAAATAATAATTATAAAAAAATTAGAGGAGATGATAAGATTTATGGAGAAAGTATATATACAAATAGGTTTGAAATATTTGGAAAATATGAATTTGCTTTTACTGATGGTTTTGAATTAAATTATTCTTATTCAAAACACGATCAAAACAGTTATTACGGATCTGATTATTATGAAGCAAAACAAAACATTTTTTTCTCACAATTTACATTGGACCGAAACTATGGAAAACATGATTTACTATTAGGGTTATCAATCAAAAATAATTTATATGATGACAATACAATAGCTACAGAATCTGAAATAAATGGAGTTATAATTGATCAAGAATCTAATCAATTTGTTCCAGGTTTATTGATTCAGGATCAATATAAACCATCTAAAAAAATATCTCTAATTGGAGGTTTAAGAATAGAAAATTATAATGAGCATGGATTTATCTATGCTCCAAGTTTTCACATAAAATATAATCCTGGACAATGGCTTTCTATGAGACTTAATGCTGGAACAGGTTTTAGAATAGTTAATTTATTTACTGAGGATCATGCCTTTATTTCTGGCCAAAGAGAAGTTAAAATTTTAGAAGATTTAAAGCCAGAAAGATCAAAAAGTATAATTTTTAATACAAACTACATATATACTGGATTAAGTGGTTCGGGAAATATAGATCTAGATTTTTTTTACACCCATTTTTCTAATAAGATAATCCCCAATTACTATAATCAAAATTTTATTATTTACGAAAATTCAGATGGATATGCTTATTCCAAAGGAATAAGTGGAGCCTTGAATCATACCTTTTTAAACGGAATAGCCTTTTCGCTATCTTTTAATCATCAAATAGTTAGATATATCAAATACAATAACAATATAAAGTCTTTGAATTATATGGAACATTCACCAAAATGGAGCAGTGGTTTAAATTTAAAATTTCCAATAAATAAAAGATGGTCTTTAAACTCATCATCAAATTATACTGGTATTATGCAACTTCCTACAGTCTATGAAATTAATAATATTGGACTAATAAGCTCTAAACCAAGGGAAACTAAAAGTAAACCGTTTATTATACATAACATAAATATAAATGGTTTACTAAAAAATAAAAATGAAATATATTTTGGAATACTTAATGTATTTAATTTTAGACAAAAGGAATCGCCTTTAGTTGGATACAATGATCCAAATTTTGACAAAGGATTTAGTCCATTTTTTGACACATCATATTCGTACGCTCCCAATAATGGAAGGAAAATATTTATTGGCTATAGATTAATGATTGGGAAAAAAAATTAATCTTTTTTTAGTTCACCGATTTCCGATATCATTGAATTTGCTGAGACAGCAGGAGGGTACATTTCAATTGCTTTATTATAATACTTTAAAGCATTTTCCATGTCTCCCTCATTAAAATAAAATTCACCCATTGAATCATAAGAGTTATAACCGTTAGGATACAGCTCAATATATTGTTCAAATAAAGCCTTAGATTTTTCTTTATCACCAAGATTATAATAAAAATATCCTAAAGTATTTATAACGGGAGCAATCATAAACGCATGATCTCCACTTGTAGGTAAAGAGTTCTCATCTCCTGTTTGATCTTTTAGTTCAGCTAATAAACCTTCCATTTCCTTTATTTTATTTTCCATTCCAGGAATGGTAAAAGCATAATAGTAGTGAATTAACTTTCCTTTTTGTTCAATTTCTCTCATAGTTGCCCATTTATCATGAGCACCTTCAGTAATCATTGGCCAGTTAGCACCTTTCATAGGCAAATCAAGTAAGGAAACAAAAATTTTAGATGTTTCGTTGTTGTCTTTTACAAGTTCTTTCGCTTTTGAAATATGCATTTTTTGTTTTTCAGATCCATCAATTGATAATCCAGCTAAAACTACGTGAGGACCAAAGAGCGAAGAATCGTAATCCAATACTTTCTCAAACATTGTCATAGCTTTTTCTCTTTCAACATTATATAAATGAATAAATGCATTATGTAGCATTTCATTAGCAAGTTCATTATCACCAGACCACTGGATGTAAACTCCATCGGATGGATCAAATTGCCATTTGGCATTATCTCCCTTTTCATTAGTTTCACAACCTAAAATTAGAATTGATATAATTAAAATTATTTTTTTCATGATATTAAATTTATTCGTTAAATATTGCTAATCTAAATACAGTTTTTCGAGATAAAATTTCTCTGTTCCCAGCGACTTTACTAGCAAAAACTTGAAACTCTTTACTGCTAAAAAGTTCATCCAAACCATTAACTAAGCCTACCATATCAGTAGCCCCTATAATAGCATGATGGGTAGCTCCAGAATCTTGTTGACCACCTGAGAAAATTTCACTTAATCCATATTCTGTGAATAGTTTTGATTTTCCATTTTCTTCCATTTTATCTGTGAGTTCTTTATAAGCATTTAGATAGGAAGAAGGATTTTTAACTTTCAGAATAAAAACCATAGTAACTCCAGTTTTACCCATTCCCTTTCCTCCAATTATATTTCTAAGTAATGTTTGAGAATTTTCTTCAACTAATGGCTGAATTATTTCATTTATTTTTCTAAACTCTTCGGAGCCATTTGCTCTTGCATATTCGTCTTGCATTTCTTGAACGTCTTTAAACTTATATACAAAAGATAAATTAGACTCTTCAATTCCATTAAAATGTTCATCAACAATTTCTATGGTACTTGATCCTGCTTTTGCAAAATCAGTTTCAAAATGTTTTGTCATTTCTACAATAATTGTTTGGATATCACTGGGGTCTTCTACTTCTAAACTATATATAGATGTTATCCCCTGAGAATAGGATGACAAAGAAAAGCCTAAAAGGATAAAAGAATAAAAAATGTTTTTCATTGTTTTTAGATTTTAAAAGTTGAATATAATGAATATTTATAACTAACATTCTATTATGGATGTTATTTCAATATTAAATGTAATATTATAAGAATATTAATTTCTTGAAGCATTAGCAATTTCTTCAAAATCTACATTTTTATAGATAAAAAAACTTTCATTGAAAAGTTCTTCTCCATGATTTTTTAACCAATCATTATGCAGGGCAAGTTCAATATTAGTTGGAGGTATTACACGGAATTCTACTGAATAAAGATCATTAATTTCACCAGGAAGGGAAATGTTTCTAGCATAATGAAAGTTGTCAACTAAATTAATGTGAGGAAGTAAATCTATAAAAGTACTTAAGCTTTTTTTTTCGTTTACTATTTTGGCTGTTATGTGTAAATAAGGTACAAATCCTCCTTTGGGCGTTCCAACAGGAACATTATTTATGTCCCAATTCACTCTCGCCTCAATGTGAATATTGGTTTCATTTTCTTTTAAATGTAATGAAGATGGCATAATGTGATCCTTAATACCACCTTCAAAAATAAATACAATACCTGGCTCAATTCTTTCTTCCCCAATAACTAACTCTTGAGCAGTTATCCAAAAATTTGCACCCAATAAAATACATGCACTAAAAATTAATTTTTTCATTTATTAAATTTTATATAAATTTTCAAGTATTTGAATATCGTTCAACAGTTTATCCATTTCTTCTTTGTTTGTGCCATCATAAAACCCCCTAATTCTTTTTTCTTTATCAACTAAAACAAAATTTTCAGTATGTATCATATCATATTTGCTACCATCACCATCATTTTTTGCTACTAAATATGATTTTCTGGCAAGTTCATAAATTTCTTTTTTATTTCCCGTTAATAAATTCCATTTATTATCATTAACTCCTTTTTCAATTGCATATTTTTTTAATTGAAGAACTGAATCTATTTCAGGTGTTACAGAATAAGAAACTAACATAATATCTTTGTCAATAGTTTTTTCTTGTATGTAAAACATATTTTCTGTCATAATAGGACATATGGATGGGCATGTTGTAAAAAAGAAATCTGCAACATAAATTTTATTATTATAATTTTCATGAGTTACAGTTTCTCCATTTTGGTTTGTTAATGAAAAATTGGAAATTTTATGGTATTTCTTGATAAACTGGATGCTTTCATCTACAAGTTCAGTAGAAACCATGTTTGGACTGTAAATAGGCAATGTGGGTTTTGGCTGTAGGATGTAGTAAAAAGAGGTTAAAACAACCACAGAAATTACTGTCATTATTATAATGAGAGGAGCATTCCTTTTTAAATTTTTTTTAAACAATATATTTTTTTTTGCAAAATTAAATCATTTCACAATCATATCAATACATACTTTAAAATACTTTTTTTAGGTTAATTTAAAAACGTATTTTTGCGTCCTGATTTTTATATATGATATTTTTAATTAAAGCAATACAATTAATATTAAGTCTTGCCATAATAGTTATTCTTCATGAACTAGGGCATTTTATTCCTGCTAAATATTTTAAAACTAAAGTTGAGAAATTTTATTTGTTTTTTGACTGGCCATTTAGTTTGTTTAAAAAGAAAATTGGGGAAACAGAATATGGAATTGGAGCACTTCCGCTAGGAGGATATGTTAAAATTGCAGGAATGATTGATGAAAGTATGGATACAGAACACTTAAAAAAAGATCCTGAACCATGGGAATTTAGATCTAAGCCTGCCTGGCAAAGACTTATTATCATGCTTGGAGGTGTTACAGTAAATATAATTCTAGGTTTTGCTATTTATATGATGATTGCTTTTGTATGGGGAAAAACTATTTTAACTAATGATGATTTGCCTGGAGGATTTGAGGTTTCTGAATTAGTTCAACCATATGGATTTAAAGATGGAGATAAAATATTACAGGTTGATGGTGAAGATCTAGAAAATATAATAGACATTAATAAATTTTTGTTTTTAAGGGATGTTAGTCAAGTGAGGGTACAGCATTTTGATGGAACAATAGAGAATATTTCAGTCCCTGAAGACATTGGAACAATAATGTTTACAAATGGTGTTATGCGTCCTTTTACTCCTTTAGTTCAACCTATTTTAGATTCAATAATACCAAATTCTCCAGCCGAAAATGCAGGATTAAAATCTGGCGATAAAATTGTTAGAGTTAATGGAAATGAGATTATTAAATGGCAAGATTTTTCAGAATTGGTAAAAGTCACTACCTCATCCAATATCAATATTGAAATAGAACGAAGGAATGAAATTATTTCCAAGATTATTCCACTTAATGAGGAAAATAAAATAGGGGTTACAGTTTTATTGCCTAAAATAGTCCCTACAAAATTAGAATATTCTTTTTTTGAAAGTGTTTCAGAAGGTTATAATATTGCTTATTGGACTCTTACAGATTATATAGGACAATTTAAATATATTTTTACCCAAGAGGGAGTATCTCAACTTGGAGGTTTTGGAACTATTGGTAAATTATTTCCAGCTACTTGGAATTGGCGTGGTTTTTGGGAAACTACCGCATTGTTGTCGATAATTTTAGCCTTCATGAACGCACTCCCAATACCTGCCCTTGATGGTGGACATGTAATGTTTTTATTCTATGAAGTAGCTACTGGTAGAAAACCAAACGATAAGTTTATGGAATATGCTCAAATCTTTGGGTTTTTCTTGTTAATTGCTCTAGTTTTATATGCCAACGGAATGGATCTTGTTAGATATCTTTTTTAATTATTTATTTAAATTAATAATTTGACTACAATAAAATATAATTTATATTTGCCCTCGCTGTAAAAGGCAAAATTCCTCCTTAGCTCAGTTGGTTAGAGCATCTGACTGTTAATCAGAGGGTCCAAGGTTCGAGTCCTTGAGGGGGAGCAAGTGAAACCGTTACACCACACATTCTAAACCTTCGAGAAATCGGAGGTTTTTTCTTTAGAGACATTTTAACAAAGAACTTACTTAAAGGTATAAAATCTTGGCAACTATTTGGCAACTACAACTTCTCAATTAAATTTTAATACTGAAAACACAAAATCAAAACTCAAATCCGTTATATATATAATATGAGTTTAAACTTGGTACATAGAACTCATTAAGACGTTTAGAGAACCAAGATATTTTCTACAAAGAACCTTTAGTTTCCCAATAGGGTTCAACGTTATAAACTCGGATAGAGTGTGTAAGTGGGTAAGCACAGCAGTTTTTCCTGTGTCAGTAGTAATAGACACC
>MDSV01099122.1_pt1 | contig 22092 bp, 27 predicted proteins | sample 810851 | NCBI WGS metagenome assembly MDSV01 (sample SAMN05326640, study PRJNA326480) | marine metagenome | isolation source: seawater | place: Atlantic Ocean: North East | collected 2012 | reverse complement strand
TTTAAAATTATATTTTTCTAGTTGTTCACTTAAGCCTGTTGAAGGTTTCTCATCATATCTTCCGGCTGGTGTTCTTTCGTCACCTATATGTATCAAACCATTTAAAAAAGTGCCCGTTGTTAGTATTAACTTGGAACATAAAACTTTTTTACCTTCTTTAGTATCAAAACTACTTATTGTGTTTTTAATAAAATTAAACCTTACTACTGGATCTGAAAAAACGCTTAAATTACAATAGTTTAGCAATTTTTCTTGCATATATTTACGATATAGTGATCTATCTGATTGAGTTCTTGGTCCTCTTACTGCTGGACCTCTGCTTCTGTTTAATAATCTAAATTGTATCCCTGATTTATCTGCTATCTCACCCATAACACCGTCAAGGGCGTCAATCTCTCTTACTAAATGACCTTTACCCAAACCGCCTATAGCAGGGTTACATGACATCTCACCTATTGTTTCTATTTTATGAGTGAATAGGGCAGTGTTAACTCCTAGTCGTGCAGAGGCTGCTGCTGCTTCACAACCTGCATGGCCACCGCCTATTACAACAACATCAAATGATAAATCATTTTTCATAATTTAAATTTATATCTGATATTATTATTTACAAGATTTCAGTTTTTTTTGTTTAAAAAGCTATATTTATCAACGAAAATTGATAAAAAAGAGTGAAAAAACCAGTAAAATAGACTATTATTTTCCAATACAAAAATCGTTGAAAATACTGCCTAATATCTCTTCTACATCTACTTTTCCAACAATCATGCCTAAATGTCGTGTTGCTAATCTTAAATCCTCGGCAGCTTTATCGAAATCCTCAACTCTATTTTTTTTATTAAAATTTTGAATATGACCCAAACATTGTTCAAGATGTTGTCTATGTCTTTCTCTTGTAATTAAAATATCATCATTTGTTATAAATTTATTTTTTAAATTGTTTTTTATTTTTAATATTAATTCATCAATATTTAAATTTTCTTTAATTGAAATTAATACATAATTAAATTTTTTAATTTCATGACTGATGTCTCCAACTAAAAGATCTGATTTATTTATAACTAGAATCGCATTTTGGTCTAACAAACTCTTCAAAACCTCAGTAAAATCAAGGTTTTTTGCATCAACAACTACAAGCTTTAAATCAGCTTCTTCTGCTCTACTTAAAGATAGTTTAATACCTTTATTTTCAATTTCGTTTTTTGATTGTCTTATACCTGCCGTATCAGAAACTATTACTGGGTACCCATCAATATTTAAATGTGTTTCTATTACATCTCTTGTTGTGCCTGCAATCTCAGATACTATTGCAACATCTCTATTTGATAAATGATTCAACAAACTAGACTTACCAGCATTGGTTGCTCCAAGAATTGCAATCTTGAAACCCTCTCTAATTCTTTCTCCAACTTTTTGATCGTCTAAAATTTTTTTAATACTCTTTATAACTTCGTCAGAACTTTTTTTAATCTGTTTTAAGATATCATTTGGTAAATCATCCTCAGGAAAATCTATCTTAGCCTCAACATAAGATAAAATTTTCAATAGTTTTTCTCTCAAAAGATTAAATTGATGAGCAGAGTTTCCCTTCATAATTTTTATTGCTTGTTGTCTTTGGATTTCTGTTTCTGAAGAAATTAAGTCAGCAACACTTTCGGCTTTAAGTAAATTTATTTTACCATTTTGAAATGCAAGTTTTGTAAATTCACCTGGTTCAGCTAATCGGCAATTATCTATTTTTGATATAGAGCTGTGTAATGCTTCAATAACTGCTTTGCTTCCATGAATATGGATTTCTGCCATATCTTCTCCTGTGTAGCTCTCAGGGCCAGGAAACCATAATATTATGCCCTCATCAATTAACTCAGAAGTATTGATTTTATTGATTTTTCTGAGAGATGCTAATCTTGGTGGTGGAACGCTTTTTCCTGTCAGTAGTTTAACCACAGATGCAGTTTCTTTACCTGATATTCTAATAATTGCAATACCAGAAACTCCTGGGCCTGAGGATAATGCATAAATTGTCATCAAAATAGTATACTTAGATTTTAGTAAAATAATTAATTAATTATTTAATGAATTAAATAATTCTGACAAATATTGTGTGTAATTATTGTTAGAGTTTAAAGATGAGCTGTATATTGGTTGTCTAGCTTGAGTTACACTGACGGTACTAATTGGTGTTTTGTTATTTTTATGATGATTTAAACATGCTGAATCCCACTCTAAACCACAAAATTCTATTATTTTTTTAATTTCAGCTTCTTTATCATTTACAATATTTTTATAGTTTGCATTATAAATTTCATTTGGAATCATTGAGCTCCAAAATTTCATTAATTCAAAGTATAAATTGTAGTAATCGGCAATATCTTTTTGGCTAAAACTCCAATCCATATGTGTTGAGGGAAAATTATTTTTAAATATTGATAAACAATTATCTTTGGCATCTCTATTGCAATGTATTATTTTGCAATTAGGAAAAAATATTTTCATAAAACCAATCCATCTAAAATTTTGGGGTGCTTTATCAGTAATTATTCTTGAGGCATATTTGTGAAAATTTAATAATTCTAAATATTCATTTTCAACAATATTTTTGATGGATGAAGCTTCTTCAGTGACTTTTATTTTATTTATCTTAAAATTTTCTACAAAATTTTTCTCTATTGAGTTTTGTAAATAAATTAATTCTCCTGCTCCACTAACTTCATTATGTGATGCAATAATTTGTTCTACAAGTGTCGTTCCTGATCTGGGCATTCCACAGATAAAAATAATTTTTTTATCACTTGCTTTCTTTTTAAACTTACTAAAATCTATATCTTTAAAAGTTTTTATAATACTGTTAAAAAGTTTTTCTTGATTTTTAATATTAAAATCAACTTTAGTTTTTTTAATTTTATTTGCTCTTTCAAGGTTTTTATAGGCTTCTTCATAATCGCCAATATCTTCAAAAGCCTTTCCTAAAGCAAAGGACAAATCCACAATCTGTTCTTCTCTCAAAGATTTGTTCTTAAGTAAACTTTTCATCTCTATAAAATGATCATTATTTTTTGTATATTTTATCATTCCACTAAGTAATTTATGAACTGAAGCATTATTGGGCTCAATAGATAAAATTTTATTAGCAATTTCCTTTGATTTTTCTAAATCTCCTGACTCTTGATAAACGGAAGCCAAACTAAACATAACATTCATTTGTTTTGGATTAATTTCGAGTGCTTTTAGATAAAGTTTAATAGAAGTATTAAAATCTCCTATCTGCTGCTTTAAGTTTCCATAATTGTTTAATGCTGAAATATAATTGGGATTAATTTTTAATGCTTTTAAATATAAACTCTCAGCTATATCTATTTTTAATAAAGCTTTATACGAGTTAGCCAAGTTATTTACGGCAGCTATATTTTTTGGGTCAAGTTGTGATGCTCTAGTAAAAAAACCAATTGATAATGAAAAATTATTTTTTCCTTGCAGAGCAAGGCCGCATAGATTTAGTGCATATGGCAAATCAGGATTTGTCTTTAATATTTTATTGCAGCCCTCTATTACTTTATTATAGTTTTTACCAATTAAATGATTATTTAAAATTTTTAATTTTTCTGATAAATCCATAAAGGGATATTAAACAATGAATAAAAATTTTATACTAAAATTAAACAGGTTTATTCATTGAATTAAAGAATTCAGCGTTATTTTTTGTATCTTTTAACTTTGAATTAATAAATTCGATTGCATCCATTGTTCCCATTGGAGCTATAATTCTTCTAAGAACATTCATTTTTTGAAGGTCATTTTTATCAAAAATTAATTCTTCTCTTCTTGTGCCAGATTTTGTTATATCAATAGCTGGGTAAATTCTTTTGTCAGCAATTTTTCTGTCTAACACCGTTTCACTATTACCTGTACCTTTAAATTCTTCAAAAATCACTTCATCCATTCTACTACCTGTATCTATCAAAGCAGTTGATATAATTGTCAAAGAACCACCTTCTTCTATATTTCTAGCAGCACCAAAAAATCTTTTAGGTCTTTGAAGGGCGTTAGCGTCAACTCCACCAGTTAAAACTTTACCTGAACTTGGAATAACAGCATTATAGGCTCTACCCAACCTTGTTATGGAGTCTAATAAAATAACAACATCTTTTTTGTGTTCAGTTAATCTTTTAGCTTTTTCAATAACCATTTCGGCTACAGCAACGTGTCTTGAGGCTGGCTCATCAAAAGTAGAACTAATCACTTCTCCTTTAACTGTTCTTTGCATATCAGTAACTTCTTCAGGCCTTTCATCAACTAACAATACCATTAAAAAACATTCTGGATGATTTTTAGCTATTGAGTTTGCAATACTCTGTAAGATCATTGTTTTACCAGCTTTGGGAGGTGATATAATTATTGATCTTTGTCCTTTTCCTATTGGACTAACTAAATCAATTAGCCTTGGGGTTAAATCAGGTTTTTTTTCTATTTTGGTTGTTTCAACTTCCATTACTAACTGCTTATCAGGGTACAAAGGTGTTAAATTTTCAAAAGCAATTTTGTGACGTATTTTTTCTGGATCGTCAAAATTTATTTTACTAACTTTCAATAAAGCAAAATATCTTTCTCCTTCTTTTGGAGCTCTTACAGGTCCCTCAACTGTATCACCAGTTCTTAAACCAAATCTTCTAATTTGACTAGGACTCACATATATATCATCTGGTCCAGGTAAATAATTTGACTCCATGGCTCTTAAAAAACCAAAACCATCCTGAAGTAATTGTAAAACACCAGCTCCCGTAATCTCTTCTTTTTCCGCAACTTTTTTTAAAATTGCAAATAAGATTTCTTGTTTTCTTAGTGTGTTGGCATTTTCAATACCCAATTCCTCTGCTTGAGTAATTAACTGCTCAGATGATTTTAATTTTAGTTCTTGAATGTTCATAGTGTGGGATTGTCTTTAAGATAGTCTAAATATATATACTCTTTTATATTTTTTCAAGCCTAGATAGGTTTAAAAATAACAATAAAAACAATAAAAATAAGAAGTATTGTGGGTATTTCGTTTATAATTCTAAAAAATTTAGCTGATCTTATATTAGTATTGTTTTTCAAAGAATATACACATTTTCCTAAATATTCATGAAAAATTGTTAAAAAAATTACCAAAATTAATTTTATCTGTACCCAAAATTGTGAAAATAATTCTATCCCATTTAAGTAAATTAAAATGATTCCAAATAACCAGGTAAATATCATGGCTGGTCTCATGATATAAAAATACAATCTCTTTTCCATAACTTCAAAAATATCTGTCGCTTGTTTTTTTTCATTATTTTCTACATGATAAACAAAAATTCTAGGTAAATATAATAGACCGGCCATCCAAGAGATAACCGCTATTAAATGTAAACTTTTTAATAACAAATAACTATTCATGATTTATGCAAGGGCATTTTTTCAGATTAGATGGACATTTAATTTTTGGCGGATAAAGATCTTCATTTAATTTATATTCTTCTTTTTTAATAATTAATTCTGACATAGCTTTAATGTAATCTTCATTTATACCAAGAGCAGGAACTCTTGTATAATGTTTACAACCATTGTCTTCTGCTAGCTTTTTATATTCGATATCTAATTCGACCAAAGTTTCCGAGTGTTCAGAAACAAAGGCTATAGGCACCAGAACTATATGTTTTTCATTTTTTGAATTTTCTATAATTATATCCTCTGTTGATGGTCCTATCCATTTTAAAGGACCAACTCTACTTTGATAGCTTAAAATCCAATCTAAATTTTCATTATTTAAACTTTCAACTATTTTTTTAACTGATTGTTCAACTTGCCATTGATATGGATCACCACTTTTAATATTTTTCTCAGGTAATCCATGAGCAGAAAAAATTAATTTATAATTTTTTAGATTCTTAATTTTTTTTATTATTTGCTTTGTATGAGCATTAATAAAATTTTGATCAGTTGGATAACAACAAATAGTACTTGTTTTAACTTTATAATCATTTTTTTTACAAACGTCCTTCCACTCCTTAATCGATGACCCAGATGTTGCTGCTGAATATTGTGGATATAAAGGCATTAAAATAACCTCTTCTGGGCTATAATTTTGTACATCATTAATTACTTTAATAGCCCTAGGGTGCCAGCACCTCATAACTATAAAACATTTGTAAGTATCTATTTTTTGCTCACCATTAAGTTTCAACTCAAGAGCATTGGCTTGATCTTTAGTTAGCCTTAAAATTGGAGATGACCCCCCTAATTCTTCATAAATTTTTTTTGCTATAGGAGCTCTTTTTTTTGAAATTAATTTTGCTAATGGAAATCTAAAAAAACTTGGTAAATTCAATATTGCGGGATCGTTGAATAAATTAAATAAAAAAGGTTCTACATTTTCTATTTTGTCTGGACCGCCAAGGTTAAATAATATTACCGCTTTTTTCATTTAATTATCTTTTACAGTTTTTACTAAATACTCAACCATATTAGGTTCTGTTTCAGGAAGCACACCGTGTCCTAAATTAAAAATATAAGGATGATCTTTAAAAATATTTAGATATTTTAATGTTTCTTTTTTTAAATTTTCTTTATCCGATAATAATATTTTTGGATCTAATCCTCCTTGTATTGGTATTTTTACGTCTTTTAAAATTTTAGATGGATCGATATGAAAGTCAATATTAACAGCATCTGGCTTAACTATTTCACAAAATATTTTATAATCTTTGATATCTTTTGGGAAACAAATTACAGGAACATTTAATGATTTTATATAATTAACTAAATTTAATGTAGGCACATAAACATAACTAGGTAAATCTTTTTTATCTAACAATCCGGCCCAACTATCAAAAATTTGTATTACAGTAGCTCCATTTTTAATTTGATGTTCAATATGTACTTTTAAAAATTTTTCTAAGATTACTAAAATTCTATTTATTAGAAAATTGTCTTTGAAAAAATCTTTTACTAATTTTTTTTTTGGAGAATGTTTATTGATCATATAAACTAAAAGTGTCCATGGAGCGCCAACAAATCCAATTATGTCTTTATTTTTTGTTAAGCTACTATTGCTAACTTTTTTAATTGATTTATAAACCGGGTATAATTTTTCTAAAAAATCTATTTCATCTATTTGTGACATTTCTATTAAATTTAAAATACCTAATGCTGGACCAAAATTTTTTTTAAACTTTACTTCTTGATTTAGTCCATAGGGTACCATTAAAATATCTGAAAAAATTATAGCTGCATCTAATGAAAATCTTTTTAATGGTTGAAGTGTAATTTCTGATGATAAATTTTTATTTAAACATAAATTAATAAAATTAGGATTTAATTTTCTAATCTCTCTAAATTCTGGTAAATATCTACCTGCCTGCCTCATTAACCATATTGGGGTATTATTAGTTTCTTTATTTATTAAAGTATTTAAAATTGGTGTCATAATAATAAGTAAATATTTAGTTATAGTATTAGTTATATGTCTTGTGAATAAAGAGAATTATTAGATTTTAACATTTTATTCACCTATTATTAACAATTAATTGTTAATAAAATTAATGTATATTAGGTAAATTGAAGCTCTATTTAATTTTATTAGATTAAATGTATATTATTAGTTCACATGTTTAATATTGTTAATAAAAATAAGGTTTTATACTGAAAAATGAAAAATAACTAAATGAAGAAGAATAGTAAAAATAATACATAGATTATAAACATTTTATTCATGAATAGTACATATCAAATATATTTAGTATCAGACTCAACTGGTGAAACTTTAGATAGGGTTTTTTTAGCAATTAAAGCTCAATTTAAAAATATTGATTACGAAGTTAATTCATATTTTTTTACTCGGACAGAAAACCAAATTATTAAGATTTTAGAACATGCAAAAAAACAAGAGAAATCAATAATTTTATATACTATTGTAGATAGTGGTCTTTCCAAATTTTTAGCAAGCAAAAGTGGAGAAAAAAAAATTCCATGCTTTGGAGTTTTGGGAGACTTAATATTAAGTTTTTCAAAATTATTAAATCAACCAGCCTCACATGTGCCTAGCGGACAACATGTTCTTGATGATGAATATTATAAAAGAATTGAGGCAATTCAATTTACAATGAATCATGATGATGGGAGGTTGATTAATGAAATAGAAAAGTCAGATTTAATATTATTAGGTGTTAGTAGAACAAGTAAAACACCCACATCAATCTATTTAGCGAATAGAGGGTTTAAAACATCTAATATTCCACTTGTTAATAAAGATTCTTTACCTCAAATATTGAAGGAAAAACCAAAACTATCTTGTGTTATAGGACTAATCACAGAAGCAGAAAGGCTGGCAGATATTAGAAAAAACAGAATGACCACACTTAAAGAAAAAGAAAAAAGTAATTATACCAATATTGATGCTATTAGAGAAGAAGTAGAAAAAGCTAAAGAAATATTTAAAAAATATAACTGGCCTACCATTGATGTTACCAGAAAATCTGTTGAAGAAACAGCTGCTTCAATAATTAAAATTCATGAAATATATAAAAACAATGATAAATGAAATAATTTTAGCCTCAAAGAGTGGTGTTAGAAAAAAAATTTTGAACGAAAATAAAATCAAATGTATTGTGGAGCCATCAAATGTTGATGAAGATTATATTAAAAAAAGTTTACTAAAAGAAAAAAAAGGTCCCGAAATTATTTCTAAAAATCTTGCAGAACTAAAAGCAAACAAAGTAAGCCAAAAATGGGGTGAAAGTTTAGTTCTTGGTGCAGATAGCGTTATTGATTTGAATGGAAGGATAATTTCAAAACCAATGGATAGAAAGGAAGCTTTAGAAATACTTTTAGAATTGAATGGTAAAACTCACTATCTAATTAGTTCAGTTTGTATATCTAGGAAGGGTTCAATGATATGGTGTCATACTGACAAAGCTTCTCTGACAATGAAAAAAATGAGTGTAGACGAACTTAAAAATTACTTAGATAAAATAAGCGATGAAGCATTATATGCTTATAATGTATATCAAATTGAAGGGGAAGGTAAAAATTTGTTTTCAAATATTGAAGGAGATGAAAATACGATAATGGGTTTACCTATAAAAAAAATAAAAGAATACTTAAGTAATTACAAATGAAAAAATATTTAGTTATTGGAAATCCTATAGAACATTCTTTATCGCCACAATTACATAATTATTGGTTAAAAAAAAATAACATTAATGCAGTTTATGATAAGAAAAAATTAAACAGTGATGATTTAAAAGATTTAATTTTTAAAGTAAAAAGTAAAGAAATTAGCGGTATAAATATTACTGTTCCTTTTAAAAAAGAAGTTATTTCTTATTTAGATAAATTAACATTTGATGCTGAAGCAACACAATCAGTCAATACAATTCTTTTAGTTAATGATAATATTATTGGTCATAATACTGATATAAGTGGATTTAAAAGTGCCATCAAAGATACAAAATACAATTTTGTTGGAAAAAAAATTTTAATTCTGGGGGCAGGAGGAGTTGTACCATCTATAATTTTTGCATTATATAAGATGAAAGTATTTAGTGTTACATTATCAAACAGAACCAAAACAAAAGCTGAATATTTTAAAAATTCCTTTAATACCACAATAAACAAAAAAAATGGTTGGAATAAGATTATAGTAGTTGATTGGGGGGAGATACCAGAATTTGATATAGTTATTAATGCAACTAGCGTAGGTTTAAAAACGGATCAAAAATTAGGTTTAGATTTTTCAAAAATTGGAAAAGGTAAATTCTTCTACGATGTTATTTATAATCCTAAAGAAACAAATTTTTTAAAAGTAGGTAAAAATTTAGGAAATAAAACTGAAAATGGAACAAAAATGTTTATTTACCAGGCAGCAGATGCCTTTAAAATTTGGCATGATATTCAACCTGAAATTAATGAGGATGTAATTAAGATTTTAGATTAATGAAAAGAATTGGGATTTTAGGAGATATAGGATCTGGTAAAAGTTATGTAGCTAAGAGCTTTGGTTATCCAGTTTTTAATGCAGATAACGAAGTAAGTAAATTATATAAAAGGGATATAAAAATATTTAATAAGTTAAAAAAAGTTTTACCAAAATATATTAATTCATTTCCTATAAATAAAAATGAAATTTCAAATGCCATATTAGCAAACAAATCTAATCTTAAAAAAATTGTAAAAATTGTTCATTTAGAAATAAGAAAAAAAATGAATATATTTTTAAAAAAAAACAAGAAGAAGAAAATAGTTATTTTAGACATTCCTCTTTTATTGGAAAATAAAATTAACAAAAATAATGATATTTTAATATTTGTTCAATCAAAAAAAAAGGAAATTATTAAAAGATTAAAAAAAAGAAAAAATTTTAATTTAAAATTATTAAAAAAATTTAAAAATATTCAACTATCACTAGATTATAAGAAAAAAAATTCCCAATTTGTTATAAATAATAATTTTACTAAATTGAAAATCAAAAAAAATATAAGTAGTATTTTAAAAGAAATTCTACAAAATGAATGAAATTATTTTAGATACAGAAACTACTGGCCTGTCAGTAAAAGAGGGCCACAGAATAGTTGAAATAGGATGTATAGAAATTGAGAATTTATCGCCTAACTCAAAAAAATTTCATTGTTATCTTAACCCTGAAAGAAAAGTTTCAGAAAAAGCTTTAGAAGTTCATGGATATACAGATGAATTTTTATCAACCAAGAAAAAATTTAAAGATATTGTTGATGAATTTTTGTTATTTATAAAAGATAAAAAATTAATAATCCATAACGCAGAGTTTGATCTTTCACATTTAAATAATGAGCTTTCTATTTTGGGTAAACAAAAAATTAAATCTGATAATGTTATTGACACACTTTCTCTAGCTAGAGATAAATTTCCCGGCTCATCTATTAGCCTAGATGCTCTTTGTAAAAGATTTAGAATTGATAATTCAAAAAGAGTTCAACATACTGCGCTCATTGATTGTGATTTACTATACAAAGTTTATATTAATTTGATAGATCAAAAAGAACCGTTATTAGATTTTAAGAATTTAGATAATGAAAAAAGTCATTTGAATTTTGCAAAAAATAACAAATATTTTAAAAAAATTATTAAAGCAAATCCAAAAGAGCTTACTTTGCATAAAGCTTACTTAAAAGATACTCTAAAAAAAAATTTTTTCTAGTTTTTTCTTTCACTATAGAGTTTATTAAAATCAATTTTTTTTTCTAATTTAACTCCTGCAAAACCAGAATCATTTAATAGATTCAGAAAAGCTTTTTCTAAACTTGGGTAAATTTTGTTTTGTACATCACAAAGTATAATTTTTTCTAAGTCCTCTTTTTCATTAATTTCTTCATTTATTTTTACAATCGATGAATAGATTATTTCAAAGTGAGATTTTTTATCATTAGGATTTTTATCTTCGAATCTTAATGTTGTATTAACTTCAATTAACTTATTTTTTAAAGCTTTAGAATTAATATCAATATTTAGATGATATTTTGAAATATTATCTTTCACAAAAAGATAAGTTTGAGCATCAGGTGTTTCGCTCGACATATCTTTGATGAATTCAGTTAAAATTTTAAATTTTTCTGTCATCATCCTCCTCTATATCTTCAAATTCTCCATTAATAAAATCTTGTTTTTCAGTAGATGTTTTTTTGTACTTTACCGATACTTTTTTTATTAGTAATTTTCTAGTTGGAGGAAATATTATTAAAAGTCCAATAATATCAGTTGCAAAACCTGGTAGGATTAAAAGCAAAGCTGCAAAGGCTAGTGCAGCTCCTGATAAAATTTCATAAATAGGCATTTCATTTCTTACTAATTGTGTCATTCCAGATCTCAAAGTATTAAAACCTTCATATCTTGCGTAAATAATTCCCAAGAATGCAGTTAAAAATATTAAGGAGATTGTATTAAATGCACCTATTTGAGACCCTACTTTAATAAATAAATAGATTTCTATGATAGGAATTCCAATTATTAATAACAATAATGTGTTCATTTGTCTTTAATGTAAATTGCTAGTTGAAATTAAGCAATATACTAAATATTATTTAATTATGAGCCAGAGTTTTGAATATATCGATATTATACTTTTAGCAATGATAGCTGGATTTATATTCTTGAGATTAAGGGGAATATTAGGAAAAAGAACTGGGTTTGAAGGAAAAATTTCTAGAGAATTTAGAAAAGAGTTTCCAAAGAATATTTTAAAGAAAAAAGAAAACCAGCAAAAATTTGATGAAGATGCCAAAAAGGATTTTTTAAAGGGTGCAAGAATTGCTTATGAAACAATTATTACTGATTTTAGTGATGGTGACAATAAATTAATTAAGAGTAAGTCTCTTCTTGGTAAAAAAGTTTATGATCAATTTAAATCAGCTTTGGCTGAGAGAGTATCAAAAGGTTATTTTGCAGAAATAACATTTATTGGAATCAATTCGGCATCTATAAAAGATCACAAAATAGTAGAAAATGATTTAGAAGTAACAGTTGATTTTGTAAGCGAAATAATAACTTGTATCAGAGATAAAGATAAAAAAATAATATCAGGTGATCCTGAAAAAATTAAAAAAGTTTATGATAGCTGGAAGTTTTCAAAAGATATAAGATCAACAAATCCTAATTGGTTACTAATTGAAACAATAAGATAATTGAGTAAAAAACTTTCAGATAAAGATAAAGAAGATTGGGAAAATTTTTTATCAAATAAAGAAAAAGTTATAAATAAAGATTTTGTTACTCAAACAAAAATTAGAAAAGAAAAAATAAAAAAAATAGATCTTCATGGACATTCTCTTGAGCAATCAAATAAATTTGTAGAAGAATTTATTCTGAGATGTTTTGATGACAATGTTACGAAAATCATTGTAATCACAGGTAAGGGTTTAAGATCTAAAAATATTTCAAACCCCTACTTATCAAAAGACCTAAGCATTTTAAAATATTCTGTCCCAGAATTTATTAAGTCAAGTAATTTTTTGATGAACATGATAATTGAAATTAAGGATGCTGAAATTAAAGATGGTGGTAGTGGAGCTTTTTACATATATCTTAAAAATAAATCTAAAATAAAATAATGAAAACAATTAAAAGAAAAATAAAAATTTTGAAAGAAAGAAAATTAAAAAAAAAGATTAATAATTTTTTTGAATGGGTTAGAGGTGCAGAATTAATTGAACTTAAATCTTGTAATATAAAAGAAGATCCGGTTCGTCCAGAATTAGATGTTGTTTTTAGAAGAAGTTATGGAAGAAAAATTTATGGAGTAAAATATAATAAAGAAATATGTGCGGTTATGTGTTTCGGTTTTACTGAAGATGTTCCAAAAACAGTTAAAGAATTAGATCTAATGACAAAAGACGCATATTTAAAAAGTGCTCAAAGAGATCAAAATATTGGAAAAATAGCAATAGCTTATACAGTCTGGTCAAAAAAAAAAGGTGGAGGAAAAATGATTGTTAAAGAAGTTTTTAAGATGATTAAAAAGTCAAATCACCTTAATAGATTAATTACTCTTTCTCCATTAACAGAAATGGCGAGAAATTTTCATTTAAAGAATGGTGCAAAAGAGCTTCAAGTAAATGAAGAGACGCAAAATTTTGAATATAAAATTTAAAGAATAAATTTTGATAAATCTGTGTCTTTCACTAGTTCATCTAGATTTTTTTTAACATAATCAGCATTAATAATAATTTTTTCTCCAGCTCTGTCGGTTGCGGTAAAACTAATATCATCTAAAATTCTTTCAATAATGGTATGTAATCTACGAGCTCCTATATTTTCTATAGTAGAGTTAACTTCTGAAGCCATATTAGCAATTATATCTATGCCATCGTCAGAAAACTCTAAATCTATATTTTCAGTTTTTAAAAGTGCTACATATTGTTTAATTAAACTATAGTCCGGTTCTTTTAGAATTCTTTTAAAATCATCAGCAGTTAAAGCTTCAAGCTCAACTCTTATTGGCAGTCTTCCTTGTAACTCTGGTAATAAATCTGATGGTTTTGCTAGTTGAAAAGCTCCAGAAGCTATAAATAATATATGATCAGTTTTAACTGGACCATATTTTGTACTTACGGTTGTTCCTTCTATTAAAGGTAATAAATCTCTTTGGACACCTTCTCTTGAAACATCTCCACCAGTACGATCAGATCTACCAGAAATTTTATCAATTTCATCTAAAAAAACTATTCCATTATTTTCTACAGTATTTTTTGCTGATTTAATTATTTTATCATCTTCAATTAATTTGTCAGACTCTTGATTAATTAAAATCTCATGAGACTCTTTTACTGTCATTTTCTTTTTTTTTTGTTTACCTCCTATTGATTTTCCTAACATTTCACCAATATTAATCATTCCTATATTAGCCCCAGGCATTCCTGGAATTTCAAAAGAAGGAGATGAATTATTTTCATCTATAGTTATTTCAATTTCATTATTATCTAAATCACCATTTCTTAATCTTTTCCTAAAACTTTCTTTAGTAGCAACAGTAGCTTTACTCCCTACTAAAGCATCAAGAACTTTTTCTTCAGCCATTTTTTGTGCTTTAGTTTTTACTTCTTCTCTTTTTTTTACTTTTTCCATTGCAATTGCAATTTCTAACAAATCTCTAATAATCTGTTCAACATCTCTTCCAACATAACCAACTTCAGTAAATCTAGTGGCTTCAACTTTTACAAAAGGAGCTTCAGCTAGTTTTGACAGTCTTCTTGATATTTCTGTCTTTCCAACTCCTGTTGGCCCAATCATTAAAATATTTTTTGGTAAAATTTCGTCTTTCATTTCTCCTTTTAAAGCTTGCCTTCTCCATCTATTTCTTAATGCAATGGCAACAGCTTTTTTTGCTTTATTTTGTCCAACAACGTATCTATCTAATTCTGAAACAATTTCTCTTGGAGATAAAGAACTAGCTAATGAATTATTTTTTTCAGTTTCAGAAGTTTTTTCTTTTGCCATTAATTGGGTAACGTTAGATTTTTCCATTAAATTTTTTCTATTTTAATATTATCGTTTGTGAATACACAAATTTCAGAGGCAACTTTAATAGCTTTTTTTGCAACTTCTTCTGCGCTTAAATTAGAATCCATTAAAACTTTAGCTGCGGCTAAAGCATAGTTACCACCTGAACCTATACCTATAGCTTTTCCCTCAGGCTCTAAAACATCTCCAGTACCAGATATAATATAACTATTTTCTTTATCTCCAATAGCCATTAATGCCTCTAATCTTCTTAAATATTTATCTGTTCTCCAATCTTTAGCTAATTCTACAGCAGCTCTTGGAAGGTTGCCCGCATGTTTTTCAAGTTTTGCCTCAAGTCTTTCAAATAAAGTTAATGCATCAGCAGTTGATCCTGCAAAACCAGCTACCACATTCCTTTTTTCTATTTTTCTAACTTTAGCTGCAGTACTTTTTATTACAGTATTGCCCATACTTACTTGGCCATCTCCAGCCACTACTACTTCATTGTTTTTTCTAATAAGAACTATTGTAGTCATGCAATATAGATGGATATTAATTTTTATTCTTCAAGTAGTTGATTACTAATATTGATATAGTTCATTAATCTATGTATACCTTTAAAAATATATGGTTAGAAAAGGAAAAGTATTAAGAAAAACTAAAGAAACTAGCATTAGTGTTGAAGTTAATGTTGACGGTAAAGGTAAATATAAGATTGATACAGGAATAGGTTTTCTCAATCATATGCTAGAACAATTATCTAAACATTCATCAATTGATATAAATATAAAGGCTAAAGGAGATACTCATATAGATTTGCATCACACAACTGAAGATACAGGAATTGCACTTGGGGAAGCATTAAAAAAAGCTTCTAAAAAATTTATTGGAATTAGAAGATATGCACATGCAATGATACCAATGGATGAAACATTAACAAGGGTAGCAATAGATGTTTCAAACAGACCTTATTTAATTTGGAAAGTAAAGCTTAAAGTTGAAAAACTTGGTGAAATGGATACAGAATTATTTAAAGAATGGTTTCAGGCTTTTTCACAAGCCGCAGGTATTACTTTACACGTAGAAAATATTTATGGGGACAATAGCCACCATATAATTGAGTCTTGTTTTAAAGGACTTGCTAGATCACTTAGAGCAGCCCTTGAAATAGACATTAAGAATAAAAAAACTATACCGTCTACTAAAGGTTCTTTATAACTAAATTAATTAATGAAAGTAATAATTGTCGATTATAAATCAGGCAACATAAGATCTGTGATAAATTCTTTTAAGGAAGTTGTTAAAGATAAAGTAAATATCGAAGTAACCTCTGATTTAAATAAAATTAAATCTAGTGATAAAGTAGTTTTACCAGGGCAGGGTTCATTTAAAAGTTGTGTAGATGCTCTTAACAATATTAATGGATTGGTTGATACTTTAAATGAATTTGTACTTGGTAATAAAAAACCTCTACTCGGAATTTGTGTAGGACTTCAAATGTTTGCTGATATTGGATATGAGGAAATCGAAACCAAAGGCCTTGGTTGGATTCCAGGAAAAGTTTTAAAGATTGATAATAAAAAAGGCAAGTATAAACTTCCTCATATTGGCTGGAACCAAATAAACATTGTTAAGGAAAAAAAAATTTTTAAAAACATAAAAAATAATTCTCATATGTATTTTGTTCATAGTTATGAATTTATTCCAAATGATAAAACTGTAATTTCCGCAACTACAGATTATTCATCAAATATTGTTTGTGCAGTTGAAAAAGAAAATATTTTTGGAACCCAGTTTCACCCAGAAAAGAGTGACAAAATTGGACTTAAAATAATTGAGAACTTTATAAATTTATAAAATGAAAAAGCTTATAGGAATAATAATCGTATTTTCAATTTATTATAATCCCTCATTTTCTGATGGACATAAAACAAAATTTAAAGACATCAAAGGATTTAAGAAACAATTTATTTCTATGTCTGAAAAAAAAATAAACAGAATTAAAGAGGTTAAAAAGTCAGATGGTTTTCCTGTTTACGAAGGTGAAACCAGTCTTCAATTTATTGTGAATAGAGAAGATGCAGGCTGTGGAAAAGGAAAAGCACAAACAACACAAATTCAATGTGATGGTAAAGGCAACAGAAGCAGACAAGAAATTCATTTGGGTGAGATGAACTTAAAAAATAAAGAATATATTTATGAATATGCAGTTTACTTTGACGAAAATTATAAAAGTTTAGAGAAACGTGCAGTTGTTATCATTGGGCAAATGCACACAGACAATAAAGCTAAAGGCTGTCATAGCTGTTGTCATTTTTGGGCACAAGATACAAAATATAAAGGAGAAAATTATTATAGCTGGGCAAGTAAAGCTGCTTACTCATCTGATCCAGTGATAATTGGAAAAATTGAAGACTTAAAAGGAAAATGGACTCATCTTAAATTTCATGTTTTGTGGAAGCTGGATGAAACAGGTAGATTTAAAATATATAAAAACAATGAAGTGATTGCTGATCTAAAAAATATAAAAACTTTGGCAGAGACGTGTACGGGTGGATATATGAAAATGGGGATATATAGACATAGAACTATAGGTTATTGGAATTCTGATTGGGAAAGCTTACAAGATCAAAGAATTTACTTGGATAGTATAGTTTTAAGAAAACCAAACAAAAATGAAAAATTTAAAAAAAATTAATGAAAATATTTCCAGCAATAGATATTAAAGATAAAAAGTGTGTAAGGTTGATTAAAGGGGACTTTGCTAATAAAACTGAATATAAAATTTCACCAATTGATCAAGCTAGTAAATATAAGGATCATGGTTTTATAAATTTACATATTGTTGATTTAGATGGTGCCTTAACTGGAGAGACTGTCAATTTAGATATTATTCAACAAATAGTCAGTAAATTTGATATGAAAATTGAGATAGGAGGGGGTGTTAGAGACTTAGAAAGTATTCATAAATATACTGATACAGGTGTTGAAAAAGTTATTTTAGGAAGCGCTGCAATTAAAGATAAAAACTTTTTAAAAGAAGCATGTCAGAAATTTCATAACAAAATTGCCATAGCCCTAGACTCTAAAGATGGATATTTGTCAGTATCTGGTTGGAAAGAGAAAACTAATCAATTAACTTTAAATTATTTGGAAGAAGTTAAAAATTTTGGTGTAAGCAGATTAATTTATACAGATATAAATCGAGATGGGATGAAGCAAAGTCCAAATTTAGAAGAAACAGTGAAAGTTGCAGATATATCAAATTGTCCAGTGATAATATCTGGTGGAGTGTCTTCAATAGAAGATATCAAAAAAGCTAAGGAATTAAAGAATAATAATATTGAAGGTATAATTGTTGGAAAGGCAATTTATGATGGTGATATCAAATTAGAAGAATTAGCGAGAGAAATAGATGCTTAAAAATAGAATTATACCCTGTTTAGATGTCAATAAAGGACGTGTAGTTAAGGGTATTAACTTTGTAGATCTAAAAGATGCTGGCAATCCAGTTGAGCATGCTAGAATTTATTCTGATGGTGGAGCAGATGAAATTTGTTTTTTAGACATTACAGCGTCAAATGAAAATAGAGATACTATTTATGAGGTAGTTGAGGAAACATCTAAGAAATGTTTTGTTCCTTTGACAGTTGGAGGTGGCGTTAGGGGAGTTGAAGATGTGTATAAATTATTAAATTGTGGTGCAGACAAAGTCTCAATCAATACTGCAGCAGTTCAAAATAAAGAAGTTGTTTTAACTAGTTCTAAAAAATTTGGGTCTCAGTGTATTGTTGTTGCAATAGATGCTAAAAAAAATTTTGATAAATGGGAAATATTTACTCATGGTGGAAGAAAAAATACAGGTATTGATGCAATAGAATTTGCAAAAAAAATGGAAGATAGTGGAGCAGGTGAGCTCCTTGTGACTTCTATGGATAGAGATGGAACTCAAGTAGGATATGACATAGAATTGATGTCAAAGATATCATCGAAAGTTAATATTCCGATTATTGCGTCAGGTGGGGTCGGGAATTTAGATCACTTGGTAGATGGAATCAAATTAGGAAATGCTAGCGCAGTTTTAGCTGCATCTATATTTCATTATGGAAAACACTCTGTAAAAGAAGCTAAGGAATATTTGGATTCAAAGGGAATACCTGTTAGAATTTAAAAATGTTAGGCACATTAGAAAGTTTAATCAAACTTGCAAGAGAAAGAAAAGCTAACCCTATAGAGGGATCTTATACTAATAAGCTTCTTAAAGATAAGTCATTAAATAGAGCAAAAGTTTTAGAGGAAATAAATGAATTGATTGAAGCCGTAGAAAAAAATACTAATAAAATTCATGAGACTGCAGATGTTTTTTATCATTTACTGATATATCTAGAAGCTAATGACATAAAAATCGAAGAAGTAATGCTAGAATTAGAAAAAAGAAAAAATGAGTTACGACGATAATAATATTTTTGCAAAAATTTTAAGAGGAGAGATTCCTTGCAATAAAATTTATGAAGATAAATATGTTTTATCTTTTCATGATATTAACCCGCAAAAAAAAATTCATGCTCTAGTAATTCCAAAAGGACAATATATAGATCTAGATGACTTAAGCTTAAATGCACCCTCTGAAGAGATAGTTGGATTAATAAAAGGTATTAATATAGTAGCTAAAAAACTTGGTATTTCAACAGAAGTAGGGAAAGGTTATAGAGCTTTGGCAAATATAAGTGATCATGGTGGTCAAGAAGTCCCTCACTTACATTTTCATTTATTTGGAGGTGAAAAAGTTGGAAAAATGGTGAGTGAATAAAGATATTTTAAGAAAGTATTTAGAAATTAGATCTATAAAAGATTTAAAGGAGTCTAAATGTCCAGATAAAAAATATACTTTAAATTTAATTGAAAATAAAGATTTTCAGTTAAATAAGTTTTTATACAAACAAATTGGAAAGAAATATCATTGGATTGATCGTTTAGAATGGACTGATCAAAAATGGATAGATTATGTATCAAATAAAGGTCTTTTAACTTTTGTTTTACAAAACAAAGAAGATGTAGTTGGTTACTTTGAATTATTAGTTCATTACAATAAAAAAGAAATCGAAATTGCTTATTTAGGAATTTTGGAGGAGTATTTTGGAAAAAAGCTAGGTGGATATTTGTTAACAGAAGCCATAAAAAAATCATTTTCTAAAGGCATCAATAGAATTTGGCTCCATACTTGTTCCTTAGATCATAAAAATGCATTGAACAATTATTTATCACGAGGAATGAAGATTTTCAAAGAAGAAACTTTAAAAATATAGAGATGTTATTCCATTTTAGGAAGTTTAAAAATATTTTTATCAAGATTTTGATTTAATTTAATATTCGAAATAAATGTAATGACTAAATTTTGATAAATATCCTCAGTTTGCCAACCAATTAAATTTAAATTTTTTTTATCAAAAAAAAGATTAATTTCGTATTTTTTATCTATTATTTTATAATTTATATATTTTTTATTTATTGTTCTACTTTCAAGATTTTTAATTTGATTAATCAAATATTTTTTATTTAAAATTAATTCCAAAGGTGTACTTTCGAGTGGGTAAAGATAATACTGATTTTTATTTTTATTTTTAATAACTAAAGATTTTCCATTAGAAACAATTATTTTTTCATTCAAATCAAAATAGGAACAAAATATTTTTTTTGGGTACTTGATGACACAACTACCTTTTTCACTTTTATCATCAATTGTTTGTTTAAAGTTAAATGTTAGATTATTTATTTTTTCTAAATTTAAAATAATTTTTTCTTTTATTGTTGCATTGCTAGATTCTATAAAAAAAAAATGAAAAAAAATAATAGTTATAATTTTTTTCATTATTAAAGAACTTCTCTTTTTCCCACATGATTTGCTTTACTAACAATTCCTTCTTCTTCCATCATATCAATTATTCTTGCAGCTCTGTTATACCCTATTTGTAATTTTCTTTGAAGAAACGAGGTTGAAGCTTTTCCTTCAGATTTAACAATCTCAATAGCAGTTTTATACAGTTCATCTTTATTTTCACTATTTGATGAATTATCTTTAATCTCTTTATGATCTACAAAATTTAATATTTCATCCACATAATCGGGCTCAGCTTGGGACCTTAAATAATTATTAATTTTTTCAATTTCATTTTCAGAGACAAATGGCGCATGTATCCTCACAATCTTGTTAGCTGAAGACATATATAGCATGTCACCTTTACCAAGTAATTGTTCGGCACCTTGTTCCCCAAGTATAGTTCTACTGTCAATTTTTGAAGTAACTTGGAAGGATATTCTTGTAGGGAAATTTGCTTTTATAGTTCCAGTAATCACATCAACACTAGGTCTTTGAGTGGCCATGATAATATGAATACCTGCAGCTCTTGCCATTTGTGATAGTTTTTGAATATAATTTTCAATTTCTTTTCCAGCAACTAGCATTAAATCTGACATTTCATCAACAATAACAACAATGTAAGGCATGGTAAGTTTATGCTTGATATTATAATTGTCTATATTTTTAACTCCCTCTTTAGTCATTAAGCGATATCTACTTTCCATTTCTTTTACAACCCAACCTAAGACTGATGCAGCTTTTTTAGCTTCAGTTATAACGGGGCACAATAAATGAGGAATGCCTTCATATGTAGATAGTTCTAACATTTTTGGATCAATTAAAATAAACTTACATTTTTCTGGAGAATGTCTGTAAAGAAGAGAAAGAATAATTGTATTTATACATACGGATTTACCTGAACCAGTTGTTCCGGCAATTAGCAAATGAGGCATAGACGCTAGGTCACCAATTATAGGGATGCCTGAAATATTTTTACCCAAGGTAATTGGAAGTCTAATATCTTTTTTTGGAAAATCATCATATGAGATTAATTCACTTAAATAAACATTTTCTCTAAAAGAATTAGGTAGTTCAATGCCAATAGTATTTCGGCCAGGTATAGTTGAAATTCTTGCTGACTCGGAACTTGTATTACGTGCAATATCTTCAGATAAATTAATTATTTTTGATACTTTTATTCCAGCTGCTGGTTCAAATTCATTTAGTGTAACAACGGGACCATG
>MDSV01017384.1_pt1 | contig 22092 bp, 12 predicted proteins | sample 810851 | NCBI WGS metagenome assembly MDSV01 (sample SAMN05326640, study PRJNA326480) | marine metagenome | isolation source: seawater | place: Atlantic Ocean: North East | collected 2012 | reverse complement strand
TTTATTCAACTCACTCCAAATTAAAGTTGATGAATAGCCTTTACGAGCTAAATAATCATATATTTTCTTCTTTCGTTTTGTTGTATCTGAACGTATAAACTTAGCCCTATTTTTACGTAGTAAACTGTACATTTGTTCTTTCCATATAGCCTCATCGAAGCCATCAAATAATTCACTAATGATGGATTTATTGACTCCTTTTTTACAGAGTTCAAATTTGATTTTATTTAGGCTCCACTTTTTGAATTCAATAGTATCATGTATAAAATTTGAAGCAAACCGTTGATCATCAAGGTAGTTATTTTTTTGTAACTCGTGAGTCACACGCTCAAGAACGTCTTTGTTGAATCCTTTTTTTATCCCTTTTATAATGAGTTCTTGCACGGAGTGATCTCTTCGTGACAGTATACCTAGAGTGTATTCTTTGGCCCTGCTGTATTGTTCGATGCCAAGAATAGAATCCAATTTTTCAGAAGTTAATAGATTCCCCTTTTTTAGTGAGCAGGAGACAAGGGTTTGAGTGGATACACCTAATAAAAAACGATCTTCATGGTATAATGAAAATCGTTCTCTATTCTTTTTCTGTACTTGAATTGCAGTAATAGTAAGGGGTAATAATGGAATTAACTCATCGTATTCATTAGGATCTGATTTCTTCATAATGAATATGAAGCCTTACTTTTCTACTTTTACAGAGGACTGATCTGCTTCAGCCATCTCGGCTGTTGCTCCTTTTATTTCGATGTCTAACCCGTTTAGTTGAGCGCGAACCATTTTTTCGATTTTGTCCAACAAATCAGGATCTTCTTCTAGGAATTGCATAGCAGAATCCGCTCCCTGTCCAATAGGCTCCCCATCATATCGGAACCAACTGCCACGTTTTTGGATAATATCATACTCTACTGCTAAATCTAGTACCTCAGCTATTCGCGAGACTCCTTTGCCATACATAATGTTGAATTCAACCACCTTGAAAGGAGGGGCAACCTTATTTTTTGCCACTTTAACCTTGGTTCTGTTTCCTATTACTTCATCACCTTTTTTAATACTACCTATACGGCGTATATCCAAGCGAACTGATGAGTAAAATTTAAGAGCCCGTCCGCCCGTAGTAGTTTCAGGATTACCAAACATGACCCCAATTTTTTCACGAACCTGGTTGATGAAGATACAGGAGGTTTGAGTTTTATTAACTATACCAGTGATTTTCCTAAGTGCTTGTGACATAAGTCGAGCTTGTAAGCCCATGTGTGAATCGCCCATTTCTCCTTCAATTTCAGCCCGAGGGACTAAGGCTGCAACAGAATCGACCACTATGACGTCCAATGCCCCTGAGCGAATCAATGTTTCGGTAATTTCTAACGCCTGTTCGCCGCTATCCGGTTGAGATACCAGTAGCTCTTCGGTATTAATACCAAGAGCACGAGCATAACGTGGATCAAATGCATGTTCAGCATCGATGAAAGCCGCATATCCACCATTCTTTTGCGCCTGTGCGATAACCTGTAGTGCTAAAGTGGTTTTACCACTTGCTTCAGGGCCATAAATTTCAGTGATTCTTCCCCTTGGTACTCCTTGTACTCCGAGTGCATAGTCCACTAAAATTGAACCGGTTGATATTATTTCTACATCTTGGGTTGCCTTATCCCCAAGTTTCATGATGGTCCCTTTTCCATGCTGTTTCTCGATTTGACCTACGGCGATATCGAGTGCTTTAAATTTTTGGTTGTCTGCCATATGTATAAGATGAAATTAAAAGTTTAACAAAAGGTAATCCGTTAGGGTGACACATCATGTCACTGTATTTCCATACAATTTTATATATGTTCAATATATGTAAATTTAGCATAAGTTCAACATGAATCTGTGATAGCATTTACATCAACAAGTTTAGACTAGCGTACTGTTTGTGATGTACTGATTTAGTTTTTAAAACAGTACAACAAGAAAGTCTACTTTAGTAGGTGAAGCAAAATCGAATTGGTCAAATGAAAAAGAAACTAACACAAAGAAAATACTTAATACTTTTGATCTAGTAGAGTCTTAAATTTTGTATTAATTACCTATTTAACTGTGCATTTCTGATAGAGTCTCAGAAAGTAAACCAATCACATCAAAAATCTGCTTAGAGGTCGTATATGGTGCAGGACCCAATCGAAGTATAGTATCTCTAGCATCTGTAAAAACTTCTTTTTCTAGTAGTCGTTTTCGGATAGCAACAGCATGTGCTGAATACAATGAAAGAAAGCCGCCATTCATACTTACATCTTCGTTATGAGTAAGTCGTAGAATGGATGGGTCGATATCTTGTTCGAGGAATAAGCTTTTTAACAGACCAATTTGTTCTTGATATCCTGCCCGTAAGACCTTAGAGCTTAAAGATTGTCTTTTGAAAAACTCTACTACTTTAGCTGCTCTATATTGAGAGCTAGGATCATAGGTTCCACTTGCAAATCGTTGATCCCCAGGATCAAATTCAACGGGTTTACTAAAATCTTGTTTTTTTTGAAGGGAGCCGAAAGAGGCAAACCAACCCGTAATAACCGGACGAAGGTTGCAGTCTTTAGGGAAGCGAAGAAAACAGTTAGCTTCTCCCCATTGTAGATATTTATACCCGCCAATTAGAATAAAAGCATTCTCAAGACCCTCATCTCGGATGGATAATGGCACTACATTAGTCCCATGATAGTCATCTATAACCAAAGCCACACCATGCTTATGGCATAGTTTAGCAATTTCAGTTAAATGAGGATTAATAAGACTACTTTGGAAGTAAACTCTTGAGATCATTACTGCGGATGTTTTGTCATCCAAATTCTTTCGTATGTTCTCAACAAAGTCGTCACTAATTTCAGCTGGTATTTTAACAATATCCAGACCTGTTTCTGAAAGTCGTGCTAGTTGTCTATAGAGTGAATAAAACTCTCCTTCGGTTGTAATGATTTTCGGCTTTTGAATTAAATCCCAAGCACTCATCAAGCTTACAAATAGGAAATGAGTACTTTCCTCACGACAATACAGACCGTTGGGATCGTCGTAAAATTCCCTGAGATATGATCTAAGAATCTCTGTTTTTTCAAAAGCTGCATCCCATTTTTTATCAACTAAATTGGCAGATGCATGGTAATATTCAGTTTGTCCTTCAAGAGCTACATCTGGCCAAGCTTGATGTGAATGGCCGGTAAAAAGTAACCGATTCGCCACGTTAAAGTGTGTGTAGTGGGGGAGTAGCTCTTGGGCTTTAATGTCAAAAGAATAACTCATCGAAAATTTTTAATGGTACAATATTGAAACGGTCAATTTATAAGGCAGAGCAATTTAGGGATCTGCCCGCCAATGAAACAATTAGGTTACATACTTGGCTCTAAGTTGTATTCACAGCCTAAGGAAAAATAAATGTAACTCTGTCCTGCCCTTTGTAACTTCAAAGCATATTACAATCGTTCACATAGATGATATGACACAACTTATTGCAGAGAGTGGATCGACAAAAACAACATGGAGTTTAGTAGAAGGTGATAAATTACTGTGGTCGAGCCGCACTTTAGGCCTAAATCCATATTTTGTGGATTTCAAGAAGTTGTGTATGATATTGCGGAGTTTACGTAATGATTTACCTGATCACTCATTTGAGCAGATATATTTTTATGGATCAGGATGCTCCAACCTAGCTATGAAGAATCTAATTTCAGAAGCTTTTTCGTCTGTATTTCCGAAAATTAAGATTGAAGTAGACACTGATTTGATAGCTGCTGCTCGAGCTCTATTTGGATCAAATAGTGGGATTGTTGCGATTTTAGGAACAGGGGCCTCTTGTGGTTTATTTAATGGGGAGTATTTTAGCGATTACGTCCCATCACTGGGGTTTAGTTTGGGAGATGAAGGAAGTGCAGGTTATTTTGGAAAGTATATAGTTCGCGATTATTACTATAAAATATTGCCTATTGAAATATCAAGCTATATTGATAATCATTTTGATATGAATATTGATAATACCTTAAATCGACTATATAAAAAAGAACAAGGTAATGCCTATATAGCATCTTTTGCTTCCGTTTTAGCAGAATTTAGTACACATGTTTACACAAAACATTTGATAGAGAAAGGCATAAAATCGTTTGTAAAGTTGCAACTTGGCTATTTTGATAGCATTGAGCTAAAGGAAATTGGAATAGTTGGAACTGTTGCTGCAATCCATCAAAAAACAATAAGTGAAATTTTATCTAGAGAAGGATGGGAGTTAGTAAAAGTAATAAAAGAGCCCATGGATTTACTTATTACCTATCACATGCAATCCAGATAGCGAATTTATATCACTTAATAAGCGTCATTTTTTTTGTTGTAGCACCTTCTGATGTTTTAAGTTGATAAACATAAGTCCCGCTTGATAAATTAGTGGCATTGATTGTTATGTTGTGTTTACCTGCTGTAAAATTACCCTCGACAATGTCCATAACTTTTTGTCCAGATAAATTGAATAAACTAATATTGATATATTCTGTTTTGGGTAATGAAAATTCAATATTTGTTGTTGGGTTAAATGGATTTGGATAATTTTGATATAGTGTTATTTCATTTGGTATAACATTTTCAATATCAGAACTAACATTAATGACATCTATACTAACTTCAAATGGTATCAAAATTGTTGTATCATTTTTCTCATCATACCAAAGTCTAGTCTCTAAATTATCTTTAATAACTAAAGATGTACTAATATTTGGCACAAAGAATTCTATTGGTATGATCAAACTATCAATTAAAGTGCCGCTAAGTTTAGTCGTGTTATTTTGATTAAATGGAATATTAATTTCCCAATTTATATCAGTTTGGCTGAGATTTTTGATAGTTAATTTTTCTTCAATAAATAGAGTATCATTCAAATTAATCTCTTCTTGCAATACATAACTACTTGGTTCAATTAGAACATTAATTTTAGTTTCTTCAATTACATCAACATTGATTTGAAATGGTACTATTACAGTCGTATCGTTGTTTTCATTATACCAAAATCTAGTTTCTAAATTGTCTTCTATGATTAGAGATGAATTAATATTTGGCACAAAAAATTCTATTGGAATAGTCAAACTGTCAGTTATAGTTCCGCTGATTATTGTTGAATTATTTTGATCAAATGGAATATTGACTTCCCAATTTATTTCAGACTCACTAAAATTACGTAAGACTAACTGCTCTTTGATGAATAGAGTATCATTTATTTTTATTTCCTTTTGCAAATTAAAACTATTCGGCTCAACTGCTATGTTTATTTTTGGTTCTTCTGGTTGATATATAATATCTAGTGTTAAAGGAATAGTAATTAATGTGTCATTGCTATCATCGTACCAAAATCGAGTAACAATGTCTTCTCTGATTGTCTTAGACTCATTTACGTCATTGAAGATTATTTCAAAAGGTAATACCAAACTATCAGATAATATACCACTAATGGCTTTTTTCCCTTGGGCTTGATCAGGTAATAAAACACTCCAATTAACCCCTGGTTGCCCATTATTTTTTAGGACTATTTCTTGTTTATATGAATAACTATCTTTGGATTTAATTTCAATAGTATCGGAAATACTATCTGGTTTTACGTCCACTAAAATAGTTTGTGGGGATTGATCTCCTTCTATATTTATATCAATTACAATTGGGATTTCCAGTGTAATCATCTCTTCTTTTGGATAGAAAAATTTATACGATAGCACTGTATCCATATAAATTTTTTCTTGTACTTCAGCAAAACTTAATTTTATTCTGACGTCCTGTTTTGTGTTGAATTGACCATTAAATGGATTCGACTGTGCAAATGAACTTAGCGATTGAACATACTGAAAATTTACTCCTGGGGTCCCAAGATTATTAAATGTGATATCGATAAATTCCTCAAAATTTTCACCTATTGCTAACGTATCTGTAACAAATAGTTGTGAAGGAGAAATATCGATTTTAGGTAATGGATCTGTATCTTCGCCTGTTATGATTAAACGAACAGGAAGTTCAGCTTGTGTTTGCTCTTCAGAATCATCAAAAAAAGCAGCTGTGGTTATTTTTGCATTTTTAAATCCAATTTGATCATTTGGTCTTAGTCTGAAGCTTACAGTTACTTCTACAGAATCTTTAATTTTTCCACCAGCTGGTTCTAAACCTGTTATCCAGCCTTGATTTTTAAAAGCCATCCAATTTATAGAGTCACTACTTTGATTGTATAATACAAATGTAGCTGTTCCGGTGGAGTTTTCATTTGGCCTTTGAAAAGTTGCTTTTAGTGTATCAACATTAAAGCTAATGACGGGTTTATTTGCAGTAATATTTACAGTTATGGGCACTTCATGTGGGGTTTCTTGTCCGCCTTCATATCCAGTGTAAACAGTTAACAGTCCTGTTTTAGGTCCTATGGGATCAGTGCTATTAATATGAAGTACAATTGGTATAACTTGCGTGCCAGTAGATATTGTTCCACTTTCGCTTTCAGGTGCTATCCATGGCTGGTTATCATTGATTCTCCATTGAAGATTTGGATCTCCAAAATTTGAAATACTTAGATTTTTTGTTATTTCAATATTTGTAAAAGGTTGTCTTGTTGTTACTTCGATTGAATCTGGACTAACTACAACATCAGTTACATTTTTTGGCACCATATTTACTACAAATGGTATTTCCGTAGCAGTTTCATTCTCAGGGACTGTTCCAGCAAATAAGACTAAAGTAGCTCTTTTACTACCCTCTGGATCATTAGCTTTTAATACAAAGGTAATAGTTACATCGGTTGAAGTACCTGATTGGACTGTACCGGATTTAGGAGATAACCCCATGATCCAGCCTTGATTTTTTGACATTCTCCAGTTTACTGCATCACTATTGTTGTTTGTTAGTGAGAGTGTTTTAATTATCGTGGAATCTTGATTAGGTATCTTATAAACTAGACTTACTGAATCTTCTGATAAAGTTAACCAGTCAGTCTCACCTGTATCGAACGTGATTTCAACAGGTAGACTTCTAAGAGTTGGTCTAATTTCATTACTGTTAATGGTTATACTTCCAGTATGAGAGTTTATTTCATTGGATAGATCCCTAGAATCAAAATAAATTGTAAGATTTTTAGTTTCTCCATTAGCGACAGTGAATGGAACATATTTACCGTCAGCATCTAAATTAAGATCTAAGTTAACCCATCCTAAGTCTTCCTCTAATTGTAATACTAGATCAGTAGAACCATTATTTGTTATTTGTAACGTATGCTCGCTGTACCAATTGCTAGTATGATCAGCACTCAATGATGAAAAACTATAAGAAGCACTAGGTGAAGAGGTTTCGGGAAGTAGTTGAACTACATTTGAAAACTCAGAGGTAACCAGTCTATCATCTGTAAAAGTAGTCGAAATATATAAATTGGAAGAACCAGTATAGGGTAATGCTAATGTTTTTGTAGAAAGATCATCCGAAGTTATAGACAGTTTTGATATTATAATATTCTCGCCTTGTGGAATAGCAGGGGAGCTTGAATTAGAAAATATATCTACTAAGAAATTTTCTGAAGATGTTTCGGAAATACTTGAATGATTAATAATTAGGCTATCGTTAGTGCTATTGACATAGGCTGAATATAAAGTAGGTGATTCTAATTTTTGAATGTTGGAATATTGTCCGATTGATCCATTAGGATTATCAAATATTTTATTGCCAATAACAGGATTACCAGTCTCTGTATTAACTAAAAAACTAACTCCATACCCATTAGTACTGATGGTATTACCTTTATCTGAATCACCCACAAAATTACCTTTACTAGTCCCTGATACGTGTATTCCTATTCCAGAGTTATTAGAAATTACATTTGAATAGATTTTATTATTGTCTGCACCATTTAGAAAGAGCGCTGCTTCACCTTGATCACTATTTGTGGATTTTATTGTGTTTCCTTCAATAAGATTATTTGAGGCACTTGTAAGTTTAATGCCTGCACCTTGATTAGCCAAAGAAGAATTTGACCATGGTAAATAACCGATATGGTTGTTTATGATTTTATTGTCATCACTAGTTACATTAATAAGTATTCCATTATCCTTGCCTAGAATAACATTAGATTCTAAAGTATTGGTGTATCCCATATTTACACCATATTTAGTCATTAAAGAATTACCATCATGACCAATATGATTACCCCTTACTACATTACCAGTACCCTTGAATATAACTTCTCCAATAATATTTGCAGAATCAGCCGCAAAGCCACCAACTTGTACACCACTAGTGTGTGCATTGTTAAGTGTTAGGCTATTTATTTTTGATTGAGTAATAGAGACTGATGATGTTTGTGATCCATCCTCACCGCCACCTACATCTACACCTTGTACATCAATTCCTTTTAACTCATGTCCTTCTCCGCTTTCAAAAATAAAACCTGGTTTGATATGAACCCCATATGTTCCGTTCCAACCATTTTCAATATCTAGTGAGTTTGCAGAGAAATCTTGATGTGCTGTACCATCAATTATGGTACGTTTTTTTATTCTTGCCAAATAGTCTTCAGTCAACGTGTCTGGAGCTGAGTCTCCTATCTTAATAGTTAATGGAACAGATTTATCTACCCACCATGGCCTACTTTCAGATTCAGTGATAGCAGTAATAAGAGAACACCTGCCATAGCCATTATCACAATAACCATCACCTGGGTTTGGATCCTCAGGAATATTTAAATTTGTATGAGTCACTTCAAATGATGAAACACTATGTGTATCAAAACTAACTGGAATATAGTTTATATCTCTAATATGATTTGTAGTTGGACTCCATGCATTGTTAACTAAAGGATTTACATAAACTAAATATGCATCTTTCCCAATGGTTCCACTATAACTTCCAGGTGTTACTTGATCTATAATTGCTGGGTACCAAATACCCCAGTAAGGTTCACTATCCCCAGGATAATTAAATTTTGTAAAATTACCTTTAAAAGGTAATAAGAGAGCATTACCACTCCAATTAAAACCATCATCCGATAGATAGTAATAGATTCCAGGTTTAACTTCTGGAGCAAAGCTATAACTTCTAAGTCTAATTGTTATATACTTTTCAAAGTAAGTACTATATACAAGCCCTTCAACTGCCTCATTATTGGGATTGAAATTCAGAGGATAATAGTTATCAATCGGTGGGGGGAGATGGCTAGCAGGATCGGTTACATTATCGAAATAAGGGTTAACATTTGGTATTGTGAAGTCTTCTCCGTCAAAATATCTCCAACTACTAGCATCTGTAATATCACTTGTACGGGCTATAGACCCAATTTTAAAGCCTTCTCCCCAAAACTCAACATGTATGTAAAAATAATTACCAACTTTCTTTAATCCATACATATCACTACCTATTTCTGTATTAGGGGGGAATGCACCATGTCTCTCACTATTATTTTGTTCTCTATATTTGTAAGGAGATGTTGCAACAACATATTCGCTTGGATGATCACCAGCCTTGTCCCATGTTAGTCCACCATCAGTCGATTTAACAAGTATGGCAGAACTCATCCAGCATTCAAAAGCTATTGCATTATAATTTTCAGATGGGCATTCAGTTGTATTATAACCCCATATAGACCATCCAGTAAATTCTACATATCCTATGGCATAGAGATGACCATCATTCCCTTCAAAGCTTTGCGTATGAGGCCAAACTAAATAATCATGGTATCCGGGATCGACATTTTTTGTGCCTTTGTAATGAAGGCCTTCATCACCTTTGTCAACCTCAATGTTAACCTTGCTAGGATCTTTAAAATCTTCAAAGTAAGCAGCTTTTATTTTTACTGAAATATCACTGTGGCCAAAGAAAGCTACAATGCTATCTGACTCCACTTTAAACTGAATAGCGGCATCTGGACCAAAATCATAATCAGGATATATAGCATTATATGACTCAAAATCAATCAAGGTTGAGAGGTTATTAATATCAAAAGTAGCTTTGTCAGGATAGACTATTTGGGCCTTTGAATGTTTATTGGCAAGTAGCACTAAAAATAAGGAAAGAAAAAGGAGGGGTATTTTTTTAAACATAACTTTAGGGACTTATTATAAGTATCCTCAAAGTATATAAGTAGACAGTAAAAATCTAACGTTTATTATTAGCTATAATGACCAACTCTTTCCGCCTGTAGCTTCATCTAAATCTATACATCCAATATGACGTCCAGGAATTGGATCATATGCAAGAAATTGCTCACCAACTAATTCGCTACCACGGTAAGCTCTTATCATAAGAGATTTTAAATTTGTGAGGAGTGCAAAAATGGCTATTTCGTCAGATAATTCACTTTTTTGTCCCTGTTTAGTTGATTTTTCAAAATTGTTGATTTCATCATGCCACTGATCTCTAGTATCCCACTCAACTGAAAATGTATTTTGGACCCAATATTCTGTTGGTTTCTCTGGGTTAATGGCTTTCAAATATTGTTGCATGAATGCTCTTAGCTGCTTTTGTTCATCATCCTCGACGATATCTGCTACATAATGGTCAACATATTCCGCAACACCAACATCGGATGCTTTGGGTAACACGTTGCTTCCAGGAATTATCATATCAGAGGTCTCTATAAGTAACTGTAGTTCGAGTTCATTAAAAAAGTAAGTAGTAGATTTTTTTCCGCAGGAGGCATGAAACAACACTGGGCTAGCAATGACCACTCCAAAACTAAGTCCTAATTTTTTTAAAACTTCTCTTCTGTTCATAGTTAAGTTCCTATAAATTCATTTTTTTTAGCTCTTCAACAGCATGAGCCACAGCTCTAGCAGTAAAAGCCATATAAGTTAAAGATGGATTCTGGCAGCCAGATGAGGTCATGAATGAACCATCGGTTACAAACACATTTGGGACGGAATGCACTTGATTGTATTTGTTTAGGACACTGGTTTTAGGGTCTTTACCCATTCGAGCTGTGCCCATTTCATGAATTCCCAACCCTGGCCCACCAGGATTATCAAAGGTTGATATAGAACTAAAGCCTGCTCTATCTAGCATTTCAGCCGCTTGATTCATCATATCTTTACGCATGTTGAGTTCATTTTCTTTAAACTCAGCGTCAAAGGTTACTGTGGGTAATCCCCATTTATCAAGTTTTTCATAGTCGAGTGTCATTTGATTATCGTGATAGGGCAAAAACTCTCCGAATCCACCCATGCCTATCGACCATCCTCCAGGTTCAAGAAGAGCTTCATTAAAGGCCTGTCCGTACTGATATTCTTGAATATTTTCCGACCAATTACTTCTTGAGCCTCCCCCTTGGTATCCATATCCCCGAATAAAACCAGTAACCTTAGTCCCCAAGTCTAAGTTTCTAAAACGAGGAATATAAAACCCATTTGGACGGCGCCCGATATAATATTTATCCCTAAATGAATCTGTATTAGCAGATGCACCTACCCCTAAGTGGTGATCCATGATGTTATGGCCTAATTCACCAGAATCATTCCCCATTCCATCAGGGAAACGAGTGGATCTAGATTGCATAAGAATACTTGCTGATGCAATTGTAGATGCACACAAAAATATAACTTTTGCTTGGTACTCATAGTGCTCCATAGTTTCGGTATCAATAACCCGAACCCCAGTAGCTCTTTGAGTAGCCTCATCATACATAATCTCATGAACTATAGAATTAGGCATCAAGGTCATATTTCCTGTTTTTTCTGCAGCGGGAAGGGTAGAAGAATTACTACTAAAGTAAGCACCATATGGACATCCGCGCATACATCGGTTACGGTATTGGCAACTAATTCTTCCTAAGCCTTCTTTGGTACCCTCTGTAATATGAGCAGCACGACCAATAGTAAGTAGACGGTCAGTATATTTTTGACTTAATTGTTCTTTTAATAATTTTTCTACACAATTGAGTTCCATTGGTTTTAAAAATACTCCATCTGGAAGTTGTTTAAGCCCTAGATTTTCTCCACTTACCCCAATGTATTCTTCTACATAATCGTACCAAGGCTTTATTTCGGCATATCTAATGGGCCAATCAACTCCAAAACCGTCCTTTGCATTAGCCTCGAAATCCATTTCACTGAGACGATAGGTTTGCCGACCCCACATCAGGGATCTACCACCTACATGATACCCACGCAACCAATCAAATCGTTTTTTTTCATTGTATGGATGTTCAATATCATCCACAAAAAAGTGACTATGAGCTCGATCAGTAGTGTAACCTGATCGATTCTGTTTATGTTGTGTTTTCAGATCATTTTTAGTCGGCCTTCCTCCATGATCCATATCCCAAGGATCCAAATGAGCAGTATGATAGTCTTTGACATGCTCAATCATACGTCCTCGCTCTAAAACGAGGGTTTTTAATCCATTTTCTGTTAACTCCTTTGCTGCCCAACCTCCACTAATACCAGTTCCTACAACAATTGCATCATACTCATTCATATTCATTGTGAACAAATTAAGTTTAATTTCACTCTATAACTTTGGGATAATAGAGCCCTGAGTGGAGCTATGCAAGTGCTTTTATTGAAAAAACACTAACTACCAAAATTTACCATCTAGTTCAGCTGTTTTCTCCCATTCACTCATGGGCTGGGTAAGGGTTGCGGTTAATTGATCTAATAATAGTTTGGATTCTGGTAGATCATAATGATACCAGCAATGAATCATTTTTTCATACTCATAATAATTAAAAATAACCGGTTCTGAAGCGGCCTTTTGGCGAAGCTTTACTGCGTCTGCTTTGAAAATGTCATATTCCGCTGTGTATACTCGAGTAGGTGGGGTCTGCCGGAGATCCATATAAATAGGAGCTAGAGGGTTAGTGGGATTTTTAAGAATGCCTTCATCTGTTTCATTTTCTAAAGCTGAGGGAATTTGATTTTGCCAGATTTCTCCTAAGCGTGTCCATTCTGATCGATTGTTAATGGGATCCAAAACTTCGATTTCATCAATCCAAGGATTACTTAATGAAGCATCCAACCAGGGGCATAGTAGAATTAGTTCATCAACTTGAAGTAGGTGCTTTTTTTCAAAACTATGCAGCATGTTATAGGCTAACCAGGCACCTGAGCCCTCACCTAGCACTTTTAATCGTGTTTCTTTAATCATGAGTTCATTTACCATCTCCATGATTGTTTCTAGGCACCAATTCAATATGTAAGATATCGTATGAGAGGGAAACAGAGGGGCTTCTACTAGTACAATTCTTGGAACGCCACGTTGCAGTAAGTCCTCGATACATTTCCAATGTTGTTTTCTTGGTCCTTGAATAAGTCCACTTCCATAAAAATAAAATATTGTGGAATCATCATCTTCGGCAGTTTGGGTCTCACAAATCCATATCCTACCTTCGGTATTTTTTTTTAATTCAATGCTGTAATGTGAGCATAGTTTTTTCGGGGGATGTGAAGAGATATTTTCTCTAGCAGGATCAATAGGTTTTCTATAAGTAGCTTCGGTATGCTTAAGGTAATAATAGAGCATACGGCTAGTTAGACTAGATTTTGTCATAAATCGTGAAGCTAAAAGGTTTATTGAGTGAGTTCAGGAAAAAACAAGTAATACAACCACTTTATTCCAAACAGTATTCCGGCTATATTGTTTTATTTACTCCATTATATCAAATTACTCTTTAGTGGCGCTTCGTTCCATAGCATCAAAGTACCACCATTCAGACTATAAGCTCAAAAAACTAGATGAAGTCATAACCTCACGAAGGAGTAGTCTATTTTTTTACCTAAGTAGGTTTTAAGGCGCCCACACTTAATAATGAATCTTCTAAACCACCATAAATGTCAAAACCGAGTATATTATTGGTATTGGAGTAGGCTAAACTGACCTTTATGGTGGAATCAAGTTTTTGAAAGTTAATCATTCCCGCTTCATTGAATGTGGCATTCCAGTCATATGTTTTTGTTCAAGAAAGACTGACTATGCAGCCAAATAATCCAATTAGGAGTATTGGATGATGAGAACAAAACATAGGTGCTTACTTTAATAACTGTATGACGATAGGTTTTAAGGTAAATATTGTAACTTTCGCCAAAATCTACACCAAAGCAAAGTCAAAAAAAAAGCCGCAGGATATGCGGCTTTTCGTGAGTAATCTCAAAATGGATTAGGCTTCATTTTTCTTAGATTGAATCTCTAATCGAATATCCTGAGCTAATTTTTTCAGATCTTGAAGACCTTTTCTTGCTCTGGTACCAGCTGCTTTGTTTCCTTTTTCGTAGAACTTTTCCATTTCTGATGATACTGATTCTACTAATGTTTGTAATTCACTTACTCTACTCATTATTACTCCGTTATGTTTTAGTTAATGAATATTCTTTAAAGAATGACCTAAGCTATTGATTCAGAATCATTGAATCAACAAAAAAAATACTTTTTCTTTATAAATAATGGCAATTATGAATAATAAACGCAGATTTTATGTGAATTCATACAAAATTTGAACAATTAGGTTAAATAATCTCAATTCATAAAAAAATGAGACAATATTGTGCTTTAATTTTGCCTAAAACTTAGCTAGAGAATCGGTATAGAAGGGGTGAGGGAGTAAATCATGAATAAAATATTCCGACCAAGTGTGATCTTTATGGAGACAAAACAGCTTTGAAAATGGCATATGTTCACTCAAAATTTGACGGCAAGATCCACAAGGTGTACTAAAATCGCCGTCAATGGCATGAACGAATATCCCAAAAAACTCATCAGCACCGTAGCTTAAAGCGTTTATTAAAGCCGTTCTTTCAGCGCATAATCCCAGTGACCAATCTTGAAATTCAACATTTACCCCTGGAAATAACCCAAGATTAGTCCAAAGTAGGGCACCCACTGGGAAATTTGATTCAGGACATACTGCAAGATTGCACACATTAACCAATGCATGCTTGAGTTGTTCCATTTGACTTTTTGAGAAAATGGGACGGGATTCACTATTTTCGTTACCTAAACTATGTAGTTGTTTAGAAAGCTCTAAGAGACTAAAGTTCTCAAGTGGTATCGGTTTAACAGAATTAATAATTGTTTTCTTACTCGAATCTAAGGTGTTCGAGTGTAACAATTGCTGGTTTTTATTCTGAAGCTCTGCAACTTCTTCCTGAAATTTCTGTTCAGGTATTTGCTCAGGTTTCAATGAAAGAGTGTTTATCCAGTTCTCAAGACCACTTAATGACGGATTGGCGTAATATATTACGGATGGTTGTTGGCCATGCATTAGACATTGGACAACTCCTGCTTGTACTGCGGAAATAGTAGTAGGAAAGGAAGCTGATTCTATTCTAAAGCCTAGATACAAGTCGCCTTCTTGGCTTTCAATAAGACAATGTCCTGGTTTATTGGAATAGGGCTGATAACTATAAGGTAAGGAGCTACTCATTTTATTGCTCCATGGATTCGTAAACTGCATCAGCAACTGCTGCCCGAATTCTACTTATTCTTCCCCCATATGAGCGGTAAGGATGGATCCGGTTTGTTAAGACAATGACTCCTAAACTGTGCTCTGGATCTACCCAAAAAGAAGTCCCGGTAAATCCAGTATGTCCAAATGACTCTAGACTCATACGAGTACCTGCGGAGCTAAATCCTGATCTAGATTTTTTGTCAAATCCTAAGCCTCGTTTACTCAAGGATGCTTGTGTAGAAGTAAACTCATCGATACGTTCGGAAGAAATAAAGCGTTGCCCAGCATAAAACCCTTTGTTGGTCAAAAAAGTGATGTACTTTGCGATGTCAATACTATTTGAAAATAAGCCAGCATGACCGGCTACACCATCCATGTAATAGGCTCTTTCGTCATGAACATCTGCTTGTACCAATCCCATTCTATAGAGGGTATCTATCTCAGTGGGGGGTATGGATTGCGCGTACCAGCGTCCTACTTTCTTGGGTGTAAAAAAGGTTGAAAACATGCCCAAAGGATAGTGTAACTGAGAACGAACATAGGAATCAAGGCGTTGACCGCTCACTTGTTCTATAATTTCGGCCAAGAGAATTAATCCTAAATCGCTGTAGACATACTTTTGATTTGGGGTCCATTCTAAAGGCTCATGCTTAATGGCCTGTATAATGGATGCTCTATCCTGTAATTCGTCCACATATACTTTAAAAGCAGGTAGTCCTGATTCGTGATTCAATAAATCTCTAATGGTAATGCCTACCTTATCATCAACCCGAAATTCAGAAATGTATTGACTAACAGTAGTGTTAAGATCAAGTAAACCACGATCCACTAGGTGCATAATAGCTGTTGTGGTAGCTAGTATTTTTGTGACACTTGCTAAATCATAGGGGGTGTTGGTTTGCACAGGTGTTAGCTTTTCATAGTCAACATATCCAAAGGCTTTATTGTACACTAAAATACCATCTTTCACCACTGCAACGACTCCTCCTGGAAATACCGAATCTTTTATTGCATCATGCATAATACCATCAATTTTAGCAAATTTTTCAGAAAGCATTCCCGCTTCCTCAGCCATGCCAAAATGGAGGGTGCTTTTTGGAATATGTATTCCATCTCCTAGTTCAAAGGTAGGAGGAATGTCAATAGGTAACCGGCCGTTAATATCCGTAGCTCCAAATAGACTTGCGGCAGCGGCTTCGCTTTGCACAGAGGTATTGGACCAGGCAATAACTTGCACCTCAGATTGCTTTATTGAATTGATCAGATATGGATTACCAAACAGAACAGTAACTATAGGTGTACGACTAGCAAGAAGTTTTCGCACAAAATTGGCTTGCGTTGAATTCAATTGTAAATCCTGCCCTACTCGGAAAAGGGTAAAAGCTCCCAGTACCACAAGGTCTGAATTTCTGGCCTGTCGAATGATTCTGAGTTCTTCTGAATTAGTCGTTCTGGAGTCATGCTCGAAGTAACTAACATCGGGATGATGTTCTCTGAATCCCCGTATAAAACTACTCTCAGGACTTCCTATCTCTGAATCACTTAAATTTACTAGGGTTAATTTTGGGTAGCGTGAGGGATTAATAGGTAGGATATTAGACTCATTCCGGAGCACGGTAATGCTTTGTTGTGCAATTTTCTTGGATTCCGCTAAGTGTTCTGGCGAGGAAATGATGTCAGCCATCTTGTCCAGTGCTACTTCACCATTAGATTCGAATAATCCGTGGGATACTTTCCAATTAAGAAGCTTTATAACGGATTCATCAACCCGTTCCATTCCTAACTCTCCAGCTTCAACTGCTGCCATTACTTCGTCAATAGCCGTAGTTACGTCAGGGCTCATTAGCATGAGATCCGCACCAGCTTTTAATGCAGCTACGACTGCTTTACCTGGCGAAAAGTAGTTGGAGATACCTTTCATACCAAGGCCGTCAGTCACAATAACGCCTTCAAACCCTAAAGAATCCTTGAGTATATCGGTCAAAATGTGAGGATCTAAGGTACCGGGTAGACCAACACTATCCGATAACTTTGGGAAGGATATATGAGCAGTCATAATACTTTGAACACCCTCTTCAATAGCAGCGGAAAAAGGAATTAGTTCAACCGAGTCTAATCTAGCATAATCATGTGGCACTACTGGAAGGTCTAAATGGGAATCTGTTTCGGTATCGCCATGACCTGGAAAGTGTTTTGCGGTTGCAACTAAACCCTCAATTTGTATTCCTTGAATAAAGGCCGTCCCATATTCGGATACAAGTTTCGGGTCGGACGAAAACGAACGTATGTTAATGGCTGGATTTTTTGGGTTATTGTTCACATCCAGTACGGGTGCAAATATTTGATGTACACCAGCGGCCTTTGCTTCTTTGGCGGTAATTTTACCCTTCATAAAACCATTCCGAATATCTCCTGTGGCTGCCACACCCATTGCAGGTGTTATTCGCGTCGAGCCACGAATACGCATTGCCGCACCAAATTCCATATCCTGTGTTATCCACAATGGAATACTACTCAAAGTTTGCAGGTCATTAATCAAGGCCGCCTGTCCATAAATATCTCCACTCATCATTATTAGCCCACCAATTTCTTGCTCGGTAATTAAGCGTTCAATAGCCAGTCTAGAGTTACTACCTTGTGCCATATAAATCCCATAAACAGGCGCGAAAAAGAGTTGAGCCACACGTTGGCGTGGGGTCAGCTGTTGGAGTAAAATTTCAGGGTCAATTTTTACTCCAGATGCAGATAGGGAGGGATCTTGCTGAGTTCCTTCTCCATGGGTTAATGGGCTTGGCTTGTCTTGCGCTGGACTAAAGCTAGCCAGTAGAATGAATACAATTAAGACGACTGAAAATGAGTATAAACCTTCTTTCATAAGGGGGTAACTGGGTATGGGTAATTGTCTGTTATTCTAGTTATAGACAATAAATAATTACTGAACTGGAATCAATTTCATATGTCGCCAATTACTAAGTTTAACGTAGGAGCTATCTTGTACTAATTCTTTATAACGGCCCACTAGCCATAATGAGGTTTGATCACCAAAGTGAGAAGAAAAAGGGTTTCCTGATTGCCCAGTTGGTAAAATACTTCGGGAAAATCGTAGGTCGGCAAGGTTGACTATTCTTCGAACCGAGGCTCCTAGTACCATTTCAAAGGGGGTATCCCAATTGTATTGTCCGTTATTTATAGACATACCATGCCCTGGTACCTGAAATGGTCCATGGCTTAGAATGTTATCGACCACTAGTTTGAGGGCCTTGGGAGCAGAAGAATCTTGTGCTGCTTCTTTGAATAAGGGTGGAGAAAACCGAATGGTATGTAATTGTTCCCATCGCCACTCAAAAGGTTCAGGACCATATAAATCACTCAGATAATAAATAGCCTCCTGCATACTCTTTATTAATATATCTTCAATAGTTTCAACTTCGTTTGTTAATACATTATCAAATAGTCCGCTGTTGGTTTCAATTAGAAAAGGTATCACTCGAACCGGAATTAACTCATGACGAACAAAGTGGCGGAAGCTATCATCGCCAAATTCATCTAAGAGGGTATTTTTAGTAAATCGGAGGAAAAAAACATCAAATATAGATGCAGCGGTGGAATTCTTTGTATAATTATAATCCCAATTTTTAAGGTAACTCAGCACAATGCTAAAATCATACTCCTGTTGAGATTCAATGTAGTTAACTATGGTGGGTGTAAGAGACGAGGCGAAATGAGAAAAAACATCGGTTTGATGCTCAGCAACTTTATCCATGGAAAACAGGCTATCTGCTTTAAGTAATTCCTCTATTCGTTGGATGCGTGAAGGGGGTTCCCAAAAGCTTGCAATGTAATGAGGGTAAGCAGCGGTCGTTATTTTATTGTTGGCATTGGCAATCCATCCTTTTTCTGGATTGATAATGGAAGGAAGTTTCTCAAAAGGTATCCAAGATTGCCAATCATAGTCTTGATCCCAACCTGGTCGTAAGAGCAAGGGGTCATGTTTTCGAATAGGTAATTTGGCCGCGCTAAACATGGCAATATTACCGCTATTATCTGCATACATAGTGTTTTGCCCTGGTACGCCAAAATCTTTTAAAGCATTTTGGAAGCTTTCTATATTCGTTGACCAATTAATTCCATACATACTCTTTATTTCATGACTAATCTCGTGTCCAGTCCATCGCATAGAAATTACCTGATTGTTCACTATAGCATCTGTAGGGTAAATATCACTAATAACTGGACCATGAGCCGTAGATCGAATATCAAAAAATTGATCATTGGCATCTTTTATTTTGATTCGCTCTCTTCTCACATCAAACGGTAGATAAGCCAAGCCTTCAGGAGTATCTCTTCTGTATTGACCTCGATCTTGAGGGTTCACCATTTCCAAATAGAAATCGGTATCATCGGCCATAATATTGGTAAAGCTCCATGCCAAATCATCATTTTGGCCAAGTACAATACCCGGTAAACCGGCTAAGCTTACCCCAGAAACATTTCTTCCATTTAGGTGAGCGTGAACTTCATACCATTTCCCTGGCATATCTAAGCCTAGATGTGGATCACCTGCTAAAATTGGATATCCCGTAGTTGTCTTAGATCCATCAATAGCCCATGCATTACTTCCAATAGCAGACCCACCAACTTCCATTAAATCTCGCCGTTGCCATTCCAAGTCTAACAGTCCTAATAGTGACTGACTTTCTTGATTATTTAAGGTAGTGGGTAAACCTTCGGACCACGCTACCATGATCGCTTTTAAATCGTCAGGGGGTAGTTTTTGAGACAAATCTTGATACATAAGCTCACTCCACCAGCTCAGGTTTAAATCCCAAGCCATGAGTCGAGTTAATCCAATAGAATGTGTAATAGTCCAGCTAATGGGGGTCATTTCAGTAAGGGCAAATTCCACTGGTAGACGGTCGCTATACGTTTGGATAAAGGTGTTCACGCCCTTTGAGTAAGCTTCTAGAATAATTCTTTCTTTATCACTTAGTTGTTGTTCAATTTTCTTTGCTGTATACCAAAATCCTAGTGTGCGCTGGTACTGATCCAATGGAACCAAATTTTCACCAAAGAATTCAGCAAATCTTCCCTCCATAGCAAGTTGGGAAAGGGTCATTTGCCACAATCGATCTTGTGCATGCACATAGCCCATTGCATAATACAAATCAGTTTCATCCGTAGAGTAGATATGTGGGACACCAAAATCATCCCAAAATATATCAACTGTATTGGTTAAAGCAATATGTTCGCTACTGCTTTCATAATTGGGTAAAGGCTTCCAAAATGTCCAATAAAATGCGGTAATTGATACACCTAAAAATAGAAGTGCGATGAAAAGAGCAAATTTAACAAGCGTATTCATAGGTAAAGATAAAAAGGTTGAATTTGACGGACTATTTGAATAGGATTAACAGCTAGAAAGTAGTGAGTCTAGGTATGAATAAAAATGTATGGTTTGTTTCATATAATTTAGCAACGCATAAAACATAGCCTAAATCGCACACACTGAATACATACACTTAGCATTATTAATACTATACAAATTCAATAAAAATTGGTGAAGCGTAAATGCATAATCAATATATACATTCCATAACAATTGTTGGAGCAGGTACGATGGGTAATGGAATCGCGCATGTATGTGCGATGGCAGGTTTTCCTGTAAAATTAATGGATATTAGTGAAGAACAGCTTAGAATGGCTCTTCAAACTATCGAAAAAAATTTGAACCGCATGGCTGAAAAAAAGAAGATTAAGCCAATTGAGGTGGGCTCTAGTCTAGCCCGTATACAGACATACACTGATACAAAGCAAGCTATATCTGATGCTGATATGATTTTAGAGGTAGTTCCAGAACAATTATCACTAAAAAAACAGATTTGGAGCCAAATAGAACAGGGCATTGACCCCAAGCGCCTCAAAAAAACTATATTTGCCACAAATACTTCCTCGATATCCATCTCTGAATTAGCAGAGGGCATAACTCACCCAGAGAATATGATTGGAATGCATTTCTTTAATCCGGTTCCTATAATGAGTTTAGTTGAAATAATACTTGGGAATAAAACAAGTGAGCAGACGTTCAAAAAGGTAGAATCACTTACAAGGAAGCTAGGCAAGACCCCGATTAGAGTCCATGACTTTCCCGGGTTTGTCAGTAATCGAATACTCATGCCTATGATTAATGAAGCTATTTATGCACTATATGAAGGCGTGGCTAAGAAAGAAGCTATAGATCAGGTAATGATCTTAGGGATGGCGCATCCGATGGGACCTTTGCGACTGGCTGATTTTATTGGCCTAGATGTGTGCTTAAACATAATGAATGTACTACATAAGGGCTTTCAAGATGATAAATATACTCCATGTCCTTTACTTAGAGAGATGGTAGATAAAGGCCACTTAGGAAATAAAACAGGGCAAGGTTTCTATATCTACGAAGTCTGAAGGTATTGCAGTGACTTTAGTTATGGGAATATGTGAGTTATTCTCGCACAAAAATAACTTGTCAGCTGTTATTTTTTTTTAAAATATTTGCTAGCAACTAAATAGTAAGATAGATTGGAGTAGTCAATTTGCTTAATTAAGAATATTATAAATTATTGAACTGCAATTGTTTATATAGATTATTGAGTGACAAATATTGAAAGCGCTTTTTTATCAGAAAAGTGCATCTTATTTGTTTGTTAGGGAACTAATTA
>MDSV01103111.1_pt1 | contig 22095 bp, 20 predicted proteins | sample 810851 | NCBI WGS metagenome assembly MDSV01 (sample SAMN05326640, study PRJNA326480) | marine metagenome | isolation source: seawater | place: Atlantic Ocean: North East | collected 2012 | reverse complement strand
TGGAAAATCAATAAATATTAATTTAATAAAAAAAGTATTAATAAATGAATAAATATAGATCACACAATTGTTCTGAACTTACTGAAAAAGACTCTGGAAAAAAAGTCACTTTATCAGGCTGGTTACATAGAAAAAGGGATCATGGAAATTTACTATTTATAGATTTAAGAGACCATTTTGGCTTAACTCAATGTGTTATAGAAAATAAAAATAAATTTTTCTCTATTTTAGAAAAAGTGAGACCTGAGTCTGTTCTTAGTATTGATGGGAAAGTAGTTGAAAGATCTAAAGATACACAAAATTTAGAACTTGCTACAGGAAAAATCGAAGTTGACATAGACACAGTAAAAATTTTGTCTGAAGCTAAAGATTTGCCGATGCCAGTTTTTGGCGAACAAGATTATCCAGAAGATATAAGGCTTAAATATAGATTTTTAGATTTAAGAAGAGAAGAAATGCACAATAATATTGTTTTAAGATCTAATATTATTTCATTTATTAGATCTGAAATGTTAAAGTTGGGTTTTCTTGAATATCAAACTCCAATACTAACGTCATCAAGCCCAGAAGGAGCAAGAGATTTTTTAGTACCTAGCAGATTAAATCCTGGAAAGTTTTACGCTTTACCTCAAGCCCCGCAACAATTTAAACAATTAATAATGGTTTCGGGATTTGACAAGTATTTTCAAATATCCCCTTGTTTTAGAGATGAAGATGCTAGGGCTGATAGAAGTCCAGGTGAATTTTATCAACTCGATATAGAAATGTCATTTGTCGAACAAGAAGATGTTTTTAAAGTCGTAGAAAAACTGATGATTAATTTATTTAAAAAATTTTCAACTAAAAAAATTAATGAAAAATTTATTAGAATTTCTTTTCAAGAGTCGATGATGAAGTATGGTACTGATAAACCTGATTTGAGAAATCCCTTGATAATACATGACATAACAAAAATTTTTGAGAGAGATGATGTCAAATTTGATATTTTTAAAAAATTAGTGAGATCAGGAGCGAAAGCAAAATGTATAGTCACAAAAAATACTAAAGAAAAACCAAGGAGTTTTTTTGATAATATAGACAAATGGGCGAAAGAACAGGGTGCTTCTGGTCTAGCTTATTTTACACTAGAAAAAAATAAAGTAATTACTGGAAAAGGTCCAATAGGTAAGTTTTTTAGCCAAGAATCATTATTAGAAATAATGAAAATTTGTAAAGCGGAAGTAGGTGATAGTTTATTCTTAGCCTGTGGAAAAATAAAAGAAATAGAAAAAATTTTATCAATTTCGAGAGATAAGATAGCAAAAGATTTAAATTTAATTGATGAAGATAAATTTGAATTTTGCTGGATAACTGATTATCCAATGTATGAATTAGATGATCAAACAAAAAAAATAAAATTTAGCCATAACCCTTTTTCAATGCCACAAGGTGATTTAGATAAATTAGATTTTAATGATCCATTAAAGATAAAAGCCTACCAATACGACATTGTTTGTAATGGAGTAGAACTATCGTCAGGTGCAATAAGAAATCATTTACCAGATCTGATGTATAAGCTTTTTTCTATTGCTGGATACAATAAACAGCAAGTAGAGGAAAAATTTAGTGGAATGCTAAATGCTTTAAGTTATGGTGCTCCCCCTCATGGCGGCATAGCTCCTGGGGTCGATAGAATCGTAATGTTACTCGCTAACGAGAAAAATATTAGAGAGGTTACATTATTCCCAATGAACCAAAATGCCCAAGATTTAATGATGAAAGCGCCTTCTGAAGTAGAAGAAAAACAATTAAAGGAACTTGGTATTAAAATAGATATTAAAAAAAATTAGTTTTTGGATTTTAAGTTTATTCTTACATCTGAAAGATCTACTAGTTTTTCTTCATAATTACTTCTCACAAAACCTTTGGATGTAATATTTTTCACTATTTTTAAAAATTTGTCATCAGGATCTTCACTTGATATGTCCTTGGTGCTAGCAATTGAAGGTGTGTGCGCCAAGTCCTCTTTGCCTAAATAAGAAATAGCTAATTCCCTGAAGACATAATCTAATATTGAAGAAGCACTTAAAATTCTATCATTACCCATTACATTACCCGAAGGCTCAAATTTGGTGTCAATAAAAGCATCAACATATTCATCAAGTGGAACACCATATTGTAACCCTAGTGATATTGCGATTGCAAAATTATTCATCATAGCTTTTACTAATTCACCCTCTTTATTTGTATCAATAAAAATTTCTCCTATTTTTCCATCATCATATTCCCCAGTATGCAAATAAACTTTATGGTCACCTATCTGGGCTTTTTGAATATATCCTTTTCTACGATCAGGCATTTTAAACCTAGCATTATTTTTAACTTTGATTGAATTCTTTTCGCTCATCTTTCTTTCATCTTTGTTCGTTACTATTTTTTCAGCTATTGATGGAGCAAGCAAATCTTCTTTCTTTTTATTTTTTTCTGAAATTGTTTTGTTATCTCCAACTTTTTTTGTCTTTCTATTATTTAATTTAACATCAATTACTTCTACATCTCCATCATTTCTGCTGTCGATCTTAGATAATTCACTATCATTAAGATTGTCTAGCTTATGAATAGTTTTAAATGTGCAAGTATAATATGTTTCAACTATAAATTTTTTCATTTTGTATAAAAGGAATCTCTTTCATAAGATATATAGCAAATATATTCATCCTCTGATATAAATATCTATACAATTTAAGATTGTGTGGATTTAAAGAAAAATTAAAATTATGAAAATATTTTTTACTTGGTGGAATAGACAAACGTTTGGAACTTTTTTAAAGACACTTTTTTTCGGAAAATTTGTCGGTAAAGACGAATTTGGGAATAAATATTATAAGAACAACAAAGATGAAAGGTGGGTAATATATGCCAATAATATTGAAGCAACAAAAATTACTTCAGACTGGTTTTTATGGATACACCATACAAATGACAAGATCCCTAATTACAAAGATAAAAAATTCGAATGGCAAAAAAAACATTTAGAAAATAAAACAGGTTCTAAAGATAGTCATAAACCAATTAGAATTAAAAAAGATAGTTATGAAAAGAAATATGAAACTTGGAAATAATAATTTAACAATATTTATTTTTTTGTTTTTAACTTTTAGCTCACCATCTCTTTCTGAAAACAAAATATTAAGCTCTCCATTAATAAATCTTGAGGAGTTGAAACCAAGCTTTGAAGATATTGAAGAATCTTCAAATGAAACACCCAATAACGAGGGAATTAAAAAAAAACAAAAAAATAATACAGTAAATAATTTAGCTTATGCAAAATTAATTGGACTAGATAAAATTACTGCAAAGACCTCTGAAATTAAAATAAATATAGGTGAAACAAAAAAATTTGGCCCTCTAGAAATTAAAGTATTAAAATGTGGAAAAGTAAGTTTTGAGAAGCAAAAAGATAATGTTGCATATCTTCAAGTAAAAGATCTCACAGAAAATCAAAATGAAAAAGTTTTTATTTTTAACGGCTGGACTTTCTCCTCTGATCCAACTATCGCGCCTTTTGATCATGCAATTTATGACTTACAGCTTATAGATTGTAATAACGTCTAAAAGAATTTTTCTTTACTTAACCAATTAGTATCAAAATCAGAATTAACAAACTTTTTGTGTGATAAAATTTTCTTATGGAGATCTATAGTTGTAGTTATTCCTTCTAATACAAATTCATCAAGAGACCTTAAAGTTCTTTGAATCGCCTCAGATCTGTTTCTGCCTTTGCAGATTACTTTAGCTATTAAACTATCGTAGTAAGGTGTAATTTTACATCCTTGAAAGATAGATCCATCTACTCGAGTCCTAAATCCTGATGGTTGATGACAAACTGTTATAATACCAGGACTTGGTTGAAAATCTAAAGCTGGATTTTCTGCATTTATTCTGCACTCGATAGAGTGCCCTCTTGGTGATATATCACTTTGTTTTAGAGCTGTGTTTCCCGTAAAAGCTATCCATAATTGTTCCTTGACTATATCTATACCGGTTTGTACCTCAGTTACTGGATGTTCTACTTGAACCCTTGTGTTCATTTCTAAAAAATAAAATTGTCCATTTTCGTATATAAATTCCACTGTACCCGCACCCTCATAGCCTATCTTTTCGACCATCTTAACAGTTTTTTCAAGTAAATCATTCCTCTGTGAATCTGTTAGAACTGGGCTTGGAGTTTCTTCAATAAGTTTTTGATGTCTTCTTTGAACTGAGCAGTCTCTCTCACCCAAATGAACAGTTTTATTTTTTCCAGACATAATTTGAACTTCAATATGTCTTGGATTTTCAAAGTATTTTTCAATATATAGTTCATCGTTTCCAAAATATTTTTTTGCTTCGGATTTAGCTAATAAAAATAGCTCTTCTAATTTTTTTTCATCATTAACTACTTTCATCCCTTTCCCACCACCACCACCTGCAGCTTTAATTAATATAGGATAGCCAATTTCTTTACATAAAGACTTTGCTTCAGAAAACGTTTTGACACCACCTTCGGATCCTTCAATTATTGGTAATCCATACTTTTTTGCAATTTTTTTTGCTTCTATCTTATCACCCATTTTTGAAATTAAGTCTGAACTAGGTCCTACAAATTTTATACCGTGTTTATTTACAACATCTGCAAATTTGGCATTTTCTGATAAAAAACCATATCCAGGATGAATAGCTTCGGCTCCCGTTAAATCTACAGCGGACATAATAGAGGAAATATTTAAGTAACTGTTTTGGGGTTGGTGGGAACCTATACAAACACTTTCATCTGCTAATCTCACATGCATTGCATCAGAATCAACGTCAGAATGCACTGCAACAGTTTCTATTCCCCATTCTTTACATGCTCGAATAATTCTGACAGCAATTTCACCTCTGTTGGCTATCAAAACTTTTTTGAACATTATTTTATTTAAGAACTATTAAAGGTTGACCAAATTCAACAGGCTGACCATCGTTAACAAGAATCTTTTTTACTTCCCCATTACTTGTTGAAGGAACATGATTCATTGTTTTCATTGCTTCAACTATCATTATTGTTTGACCTTTTTTAATTTTATCTCCAACTTCAACAAATTTTTTTGCACCAGGTTCAGGCGCAAGGTATGCTGTTCCTATAATAGGAGATTTTACTCTAATTCCATCTGCATCTTCAGTTTCACTTAGAACTGCTTTATTTGGCGAAACAATGGAAGATGATTTAATCTGTTCTATTCCTTTTGAGGTTCTTGAAACTTTAATTTTCGTTTGTCCCTCTTGGTATTCTAGTTCAGTTAAATTGAATTCACCAAGATGATCAACTAATTCTTTAATAAGTTTCTTATCTATCTTCATTTTTACAAAATTTATTCATTGCTTTTAATGCCATTATATACCCATCAGCTCCAAAACCACATAATACGGCAATAGCTAATTTACTAATCATTGATTTATGCCTGAAATCTTCCCTATTGTAAATGTTTGTAATGTGCAATTCGATTATAGGTATTTTTAGTATCTTTAAAGCATCGTGGATGGCCACAGAAGTGTGAGTGTAACCGCCAGCATTAATAATCAAGCCATGTTGGTCCTTCCTGGCTTTTTGTATTTCCTCTACCAACTTTCCTTCAATATTTGACTGGTATAAAGAAAGGTCAATATTATTTTTTTTTGCAAATTCTTTACAATTTATTTCGATATCTTCCAAAGTTATACTACCGTATTTTTCTTTTTCTCGTTCACCTAAAAGGTTGAGGTTTGGACCATTAAGAATTATAATTTTTCTCATCATTGTTTTATAAATTAGTTAATTAACTCAATTATGGCAAAAATACAATTAAATGGGAAAAAAACTTCAATTAAATCCAATATCTCTATTTATGATTTATTGAAAAGATTTAAACTTGATAACAAGAAAGTCGCTATCGAGCATAATGGCATTATTATTCCAAGAGTTAAATTTAAAAAAAGAATTTTAAAAAATAATGATAAAATTGAAGTAGTTCATTTTATAGGTGGCGGATAAATGCAAAAAGATATTTTCAAAATAGATAATACAAAATTGAATTCGCGTTTAATTGTTGGGACTGGTAAATACAAAAACTTTAAAGAAACCGCTGAAGCAGTAAAAGAGTCTGGAGCAGACATGGTAACTGTTGCAATTAGAAGAATAAATGTTTTAGATAAAAAAAAACCAATTTTGACTGATTATTTAAACCCAAAAAAAATAATTTATTTACCAAACACGGCCGGTTGTTTTTCTTCTGAAGAAGCACTAAGAACACTAAGATTAGCAAGAGAAATGGGTGGATGGAAACTAGTAAAATTAGAAGTTTTAGGCGACAAGAAAACATTATTTCCAAATATGATAGAAACACTTAAATCAACAAAAATTCTAGTCAAAGAAGGTTTCAAAGTTATGGTCTATTGCACGGATGATCCTTTGTTAGCTAAAAAATTGGAAGACTATGGCGCTTCAGCTATTATGCCTTTGGCTTCTCCAATCGGTTCAGGATTAGGAATTCAGAACAAAACTAATATTTCGATTATCATTAAACAATCAAAAGTGCCTGTTATAATTGACGCTGGAATAGGCACTGCATCGGATGCGACTATAGCAATGGAAATGGGATGTGATGGAGTTTTAATCAATAGTGCAATAGCAAAAGCCAAAAACCCAAAAATAATGGCCAGAGCTTTTAAAAATGCGGTTATCTCAGGTAGAGAATCTTTTTTAGCTGTAAGAATGAAAAAAAGTTATCTTGCAAAAGCGAGCTCACCAACTAAAGGCCTGATTTAAGCTCTTTTTTTCCTTCTGATCCACAAGGTTCGGGGTTTTAAATGTTTTTTTTTAACTATTTTAGTTTTTTTAACCTTTTTTAAATCAACAATTTTTTCTGATTTTGTTTTTTTTAATTTATCTTTAAGTTCTGTATTAATTACAATTTTATCTATATTTTCAAATTTTTCTATTAATTTTTTTGATTTGTTTAAAAGTTCAATTTTATACTCTGGAATTATAAGCGATTGATCAGCTATAAATTGAATTTTAAAAGAGTATTTTTTTTCAAAATATTCAATTTCTTTTGAAAGATTATTTTCAATATATGTCTTCACTTTTTCAGGTAAATATGTTTTTATGATTTTTACTTTGTTAGTGAATGCTAATAATTCGATTTTTTTGGTAATTTTTTGAGCAAATGAACTTAAGGATAATATTGTTTCCCATTTAATAGAACCTTCTCTCAACCTTTGCCTTGTCATCTCTAGCAAACCAAAATTACTTATTCTTCCTATTTGAATACGTGCCCTGTCTTTACGTATACTTTCCCTCATTTTTTTTTCTACCATACGTCTGTTATAAAAATTCACCATATCAATAAAATCTATTACAATTAAACCAGACAAATCTCTTAGCTTGATTTGACGGGCTATTTCTTCAGCAGCCTCAAGATTTGTATTTAACGCAGTTTTTTCAATATTAATTTGTTTCGTTGATTGACCAGAATTTATGTCTATTGCTACCAATGCTTCAGTAGGATTTATAACTAAATAACCTCCTGATTTTAACTTAACCGTAGGTTCGAAAATATTATTTAATTCTTTTTCTATATTAGCATCGTGAAAAAGTGGAATCTTCCCTCTATATTTTTTAATATTTTTTGTATTTCTCGGCATTAACTCTTTCATAAATTTCTTTGCTTTTTGATAAGCTTCATTTCCGTCGATATATACGTATTTTGTATCATTGTCGTAAGTGTCTCTTAAAGTTCTTTTAATTATGTCTCCTTCTTCGTAAACAAGAGACGGAGCATTTGAATTTAGTGCTTTATTCCTAATTTCTTCCCAAGTTTTTAATGTATTTTGAAAATCTTTTTCTATCTCGTTTTTTGTTTTATTTGCTCCAGCTGTTCTAACGATAGCACCCATATTTTTTGGGATTTCAATTTCGTTTAATATACTCCTAATTTTTTGTCTATCCGATGAATTAAATATCTTTCTAGAAATACCACCTCCTTTTGGAGTATTAGGCATCAAGACCATGTATTTTCCAGCTAAAGAAATGAACGTTGTCAAAGCAGCTCCTTTTTGCCCTCTTTCCTCTTTTATAACTTGAATCAAAATAACTTGACCTGGTTTTATAACTTCCTGAATCTTGTATCTTTTTAGTCCATAAGATGATTTAAGTTCTTCCCTATATTCCTTTTTTTTATCCTCCGCACTTTTAGTTGAATTTTTTTCCTCTATTTTTTCATTTTGATTGTCAGTATTTTTTTCAGCGGGCAAATCCTCTATAGCTTTATTTTTTAAACTTTCTCTTATTTTTTCCTCTGCATCTTTTATTTTTTCTTTATCCTCAGATGGAACTTGATAATAATCTGACTGGATATCGTTAAATGCCAAGAATCCATGTTTAATTCTACCGAAGTTTATAAAAGCAGCTTGTAATGAAGGTTCTACTCTACTTATGGTACCAAGATAAATATTGTTCTTAAAATTTAACTTATTTTTATCTTCAAACTCATATTCTTCGATTGAGTTGTCTGATTTAAGAACAATACGAGTTTCATTCGGATGCGAAGCATCAATGTATAAATTTTTTTCCATTTTATTTGAATTCCTTTTAATCTATTGAAATTTGTAGTTATAATTTTTAACATAGTTCAATATTATACAATTTTTATATTAATTGCACTTATAATAAATGAATAATGCCCTAAGATAGCCAAATTTTATGCTATAGACTATTTAAGATGTTCAAATTCGTAAATTTGTCTATAAAATTTTTTATAATATTTGCTTTAGCTTGCCTTTTCTTCATATTTTCTACTTTGTGGTATTTTTCGATAGGCCTACCAGATTATAAGAAATTATCAAATTATCAGCCACCAATATCAAGTCGAGTTTACTCAAGTGATGGCAAATTAATTGCTGAATACGCTATAGAAAAAAGATTATTTGTGCCATACGAGTCAATTCCAAAAAAAGTAATTCATTCATTTTTATCTGCAGAGGATAAAAATTTTTTTAATCATCCAGGCGTAGACGCAAAAGGAATTTTAAGAGCACTGTTTAAAAATTTAAAGAATATCAGTGAAAATAAGAGATTAGAGGGCGCATCTACAATTACCCAGCAAGTAGCAAAGAATTTTTTATTAACTAATGAGGTATCCTTAAATAGAAAAATCAAAGAAGCTATTTTAGCTTTTAGAATAGAAAGAGCCTATTCAAAAGAGAGAATTTTAGAATTGTATCTAAATCAAATTTATTTAGGTCAAGGAACTTATGGTATTGCTGCGGCTAGTTTAGAATATTTTGATAAATCAGTAAAAGATTTAGATTACGCTGAAGCTGCTTTATTAGCAGCTTTGCCAAAAGCCCCCAGTAAATATGATCCTTTTAGATATTCTGAGGTAGCAAAATTTAGGAGAGATCTCGTAATCCAAAATCTTGAAGACAATAATTATATAAATAAAAAGGAACTTGATAATTTAAAAAATTCAAAAATAAAATTGAAAAGAAGAAAAATAGAAATTCTTAATGAAGCAAATTCTTATACTGAGGAGGTAAGAAGGTCTATTAAAGAAAAGTACGGTTTTAAAAAATTGTATTCTGAAGGATTATCTATAAGAACTCCTTTAGACGTTAACTATCAAATACAAGCTATCGCATCCTTAAGGAATGGAATTGAGGCATACGATAGACGTCATGGATGGAGAGGAGCAATAACTAATAAATTTAAAGATAAAAATTGGAAGAACAAAGTTAAACAATTGAAGATCGATCCTACTTTAAATTGGGAAAAGGCAGAGATAATAAAATTAAACGAAATAGATATAAATTTTAAAACTCTAAATGGAGTGGAGGGCAACATTACTTTTAACAACTTAAAATGGGCCATTAAAAAAAAATCTATAAGCAAAAAATTCAAAGTTGGAGATATTATTCTTGTTAAAAGAGAGAAAAGTATTTGGACTTTAAAACAATACCCAAAGGTTAATGGAGGAATTATCGCTTTAGATCCTCATACGGGAGATGTAAAAGCTTTAGTTGGAGGATTTAACTTTAAATCTAGTGAATTTAATAGAGTTACTCAAGCAAGAAGACAACCCGGTTCAGCATTTAAACCTATTGTATATGCAGCAGCTCTGGAGAATGGGTATTCGCCAAATTCAATAGTTTTGGATGCACCATTTGTTGAAAGTCAGGGCATAGGTTTAAAAGATTGGAAACCTGAAAATTATGGAAAAAAATTCTATGGTCCTTCGACACTTAGAAAAGGAATTGAATATTCTAGAAATTTAATGACTGTAAGAATAGCTAAAACATTAGGTTTAGAAAAAATATTAGATTTATCAAATAAATTGGAAATTTATGATGATATACCAGAATTACTATCTGTTTCCCTAGGGGCAGCAGAAACCTCTTTAATGAACTTAACTTCTGCATATGCATCGTTTGTAAATGGGGGTAAAAAAATTAAGCCAAACTTGATTAGTAGAATACAGGACAGAAGAGGCAAAACAATTTTCAATTTAAAAAATAAAAAATGTATTGGTTGTGACAAATATTTAAATGAGTCAAAAGAATACCCAAAAATTAAGTATGAATATCAGAGGATATTTAGTGAGGAGACTGCTTATCAAATGACTTCTATATTGGAAGGGGCAGTAAAAAGAGGAACTGCAAAAAAGTTAAGAGATTTGAACGTTCCGCTTGCAGGAAAAACTGGAACCACAAATAAAAATTACGATGCTTGGTTTATTGGTTTTTCTTCGAATCTCGTAATTGGAGTATATATTGGATTTGATAATCCAAAAACTCTAGGTAAATATGAAACTGGTTCAAAAGCTGCATTACCAATATTTAAAGATTTTGTAAAAAGATCTCTTTTTAAAGAAGATTTTGGGGAATTCGAAATACCAAAAGGCATTTACCTGACCTCTCTAAATTATGATACTGGACTAAAATCATCTTTAGGTGATAAAAATACGATTATAGAGGCCTTGAAAGCTAAAGATATTAACAATATTAATAATAACAAATTAATTTCAGTTGATAGTTATGATAAATTAATAAAATACAGGCAATTTTACTAATGGAAAACTTTGAAAATAAATTAATTAAACTAGAAAAGAATTTGAAAAATATTAGGAGGTATCTTTGAAAACCATAATATTGAGTCAAAACTTAACGAAATTGAAAAAAAACTTTTAGAAGAAAATTTTTGGAAAGATAAAACTAAAGTAAAAAAAACGGTTAAAGAAAAAAAAATTTTTGAAAATATTTTAACCTCATATAAAAAATCCTCTAGAGAGATTACTAATTTGAAAGATTTGCATAACTTAGCTTTAGAGGAAAAAAACGATGAAATATTGGATGAGTGTGCTTTAAAAGTTGATCAATTAATTAAATTAAGCAAAGAAATTGAAATAAGCTGTTTTCTTTCTGGCGAAAATGATAGTTTGAATATTTATCTTGAAATTCATGCTGGAGCAGGAGGAACAGAAAGTCAAGACTGGGCCGATATGTTAAGACGAATGTATTTAAAATGGTTTGATAAAAAAAATTTTAAATATGAAATAATTAGTGAGCATAAAGGAGATGAGGCGGGAATTAAGTCTTCGACATTAAGAGTAGACGGAGAATACCTTTATGGGTTAATGAGATCCGAATCTGGAGTTCATAGACTTGTAAGAATATCTCCCTTTGATAGCGGCGCACGTAGACACACAAGTTTTGCAAGTGTTTGGGTTTATCCAGCAGTTGACGATGACATAAATATTAAAATTGATGAGAAAGATCTAAGAATTGACACCTATAGATCCAGTGGAGCAGGTGGGCAGCATGTTAACACAACTGATAGTGCGGTGAGGATTACTCATTTACCTACAAAAATAGTCGTACAGTGTCAAAATGAAAGATCACAACATAAAAATAAAGAGACATGTTATAAAATGCTAAAGGCAAGACTTTATGAATATGAAATTCAAAAAAGAGATCAGGAAAATCAAAAAGAATTGAGTAATAAAACAGATATTGGTTGGGGCCATCAAATAAGGTCCTACGTGTTACAGCCTTATCAACTAGTAAAAGATTTGAGAAACAAAATTGAAAATTCTAACCCCTCAGAAGTTTTAGATGGAAATATTGATCAATTTATAGAAGCAGGAATAATTAACAAATAAATGACAAAAATATTAATAAAAATTAATTTATTTTTCCTTTCATTGTTATTACTATTGATTATTGTTTTATCAACTACTGGTATAGAAACAGCAAAATTTAATAGTTTAATAAGTGAGAAAATCAATACTAATAACCAAAAAATTTTTTTAGAATTAAAAAAAATCAAGTTTAAATTTGACATAAAAAACTTAAGTTTATTTTTAGAAACCTCCAATCCATATCTAGAATACCAAAACTCTAGAATGCCCGTTGATAATATTAAAGTATATCTGGGGTTATTGTCTATTTTTAACTCAGAGGCAAAAATTAATATGGTTAACATAATTTCAAAAGAAATTGAAATCAGTGAACTGAAAAAAATTGTTATCCAAATGAAGCCTTCAAATTTAAACAGTTTCATAAATAATAGAATAGAAAAAGGAAAAATAAATACCAATATAGAAATTTACCTAAGCAATACCCAAAAAATAGAAAATTATATAATTAAGGGTGAAGTTAAAGACATGGTTATAAAATTAGATACCGACTTAAGATTAAGCAAAACTAACTTTAACTTTTTTGCTGATCAATCCGATATTTTAATAAAAAATATCAAAAGTAAATCTGAAGGTGTCTCTATCGATAACGGAAGTTTAAAAATAGAAAAAGGCGAGGATATTAGTTTGAAAGCTGACTTAAATACAAAAATTGATATCAAAAAAGATAGTAAACTTAAGTTTTTACCCCTTTTAAGAAAAATTAATATAATTAATAATGAAACCACTTTAAATGGAAAATTAGACCATTTTTTGAATCTTACTTTTGATAAGACTTTTAAAGTTACAGATTTTAGTTACAAAAATAAAGGTAATGTAAATGATTTATTTTTAAAATTAAAAAAACCTGTTAGTAGTACTTTTTTACAAGATAAAATTGATAGTATTTATATAAAAAAAACTGACTTATTATTAAGCTTAAATTCAAATAATAAAAACAATATTACTGCTACAGGAAAGTATAGTTTTAATAACAAAAACTTTCAAAACTATAAAATTAATAATAATTTTTTCAAAGAAAATTTTGATTTAAATTTAAATTTAGATTTTTCTGAAATTATAAATATTGAATTATTGAATTATAAAAAAGAGGTAAATAAAGTAGCTAAAATTTTTTTGAATATTAAAAAAAATAAAAAATTCATAAGTGTAAAACAAATTGATTATTCAGAAGATCAAAATTTAATTACAGTAAGTGATTTAAAGTTTGAAAAAAAAGATATAGTTTCTCTTAAAAAGATTAAAGTAAAAACTTATGATAAAGATGAATTAAAAAACAATTTTATTTTAGATTTCAACAAAATTATCAAAGTTTATGGAGACAAGTATGATGCAACAAATTTAAATAAGTTTTTAAACCAAAAATCAAAAGAAAATATTTTAGAAAAGATAAATAAAAAGATTGATATAGATTTAAAAAAAATAGACACGCCACTGTCAGAAAAGCTATCAAATTTTAAATTAATAGGAAAAATTGAAAAAGGAAAATTTATAAAAATTTCGGCAAAAGGAGATTTCGGTAACGATAGATTTTTGGATATAACTATGAAAAATAGTAAAGATGGAAAAAAATATTTGGAAGTATATTCTGACTTACCTCAACCGCTTTTATCAAATTATAGTTTTTTTAAAGGTTTAACTGGCGGAAATTTGACTTTCTCATCAATAATTCAAAATAAAAATTCTACCTCAAAATTAATTATTAAAAATTTTAAAATTGTTAATGCACCGGGTGTAGTCAAACTTTTATCTTTAGCAGATTTTGGTGGCCTCGCGGATTTAGCAGAGGGCGAAGGCTTATCTTTTGAAACTATGGAGATCAAATTGAGTAATAATGAGGGTTTTTTAAAAATAGATGAAATTTATGCTGTTGGTCCTAGCATATCTGTATTAATGGAGGGATATAAGGAAGAAAGCGGCTTAACTAGTTTGAGAGGTACATTAGTTCCAGCTAAAAACTTGAATAAGATTTTATCAAAAATTCCAGTAATAGGAAATATAATTATCCCTCAAGAAGTAGGCGAAGGATTATTTGGCGTTAGTTTTAAAATGAAAGGTATGCCAGGAAAATTAAAAACAACAATTAATCCAATTAAGACATTAACACCTAGATTTATAACTAAAGCTTTAGAAAAATCAAAACAACCTAAATAATCTTAACAACATAATGTTTTTTTTTCCCAAAAGATACTTTTAAAACATCTTTATTTTCAAAATCGTTAATTCTAATTAATTTATTTTCATCAGTTAAAACTTTATTATTTAATTTGATAGCATTACTTTTAATTGCACGCCTCGCCTCACTTTTTGAAGAAAAAATACCATTTTGCGATAACAAATCTAAAATACTTATACCTTTTTCTAAAATATTTTTCTTAATTTTGATTTCTGGAAGATTTTTTCCATAACCACCACCATCAAATGTTTCCTTAGCAGTTTGTTCTGCCTTTTTAGAAGCAATATTTCCATGAAGTAATTTAGTAGTTTGATTAGCAAGAAAAACTTTTAATTTGTTAATATTTTTTTCATCCTTAACTAATTGTTTAATCTTTTTGACTTCAATATCTGTGAAGTAATTTAAAAATTTTTCTACATCTCTGTCATCAGTGTTCCTCCAAAATTGCCAATAATCATATGAAGAAAACAATTCCTCATTTAACCAAACGGCTCCTTTTTCTGTTTTTCCCATTTTTGCACCAGAGGCTAAAGTAATGAGCGGAGTTGTGAGTCCAAAAGACTCTTTTTGGAGCATTCTACGAATTAATTCTACACCATTTACAATGTTACCCCATTGATCTGAACCACCAATTTGCAAAATACATTTTTTATTTTTAAATAATTGATAAAAGTCATATGCTTGTAAAATCATATAATTAAATTCCATATAACTTAGAGACTGTTCTCTCTCTAAACGTAGTTTGACACTGTCAAAAGTTAACATTTTATTAATTGTAAAATGACTTCCAACATTTCTTAAAAACTCGATATAATTTAATTTTGCCAACCAATCATAATTATCCACGTATATTGGTTTTGTTTTTTTGTTTGATGTATCTAAAATCTTATTAAAAACTTTTTTTATATTTTTAATATTTTTTTTAATTTCTTTTTTATCTAGTATTTTTCTAGTAGCATCTTTTCCTGATGGATCACCTATAAGCGTTGTTCCACCACCTAACAATACTATAGGTTGGTGACCGTGTTTTTGCATGAGTTTAAGAACCATAATTTGTAATAAACTGCCAACATGCAGGCTACCAGCAGTACAATCAAAACCTATATAAGCGGTAATGGCTTTCTTGTTACAGATACTCTCTAATTTATCTAAATCTGTACAATGGTTCAAATACCCACGTGATTGCATTTCTGATAAAAAATTATTTTTCATAGAACAATTTGTGTAATCCACTATTATACAAAAATTATTATAAATAAATAAAAATATGAGTAAAAAGTATACATCTTTAGGTTTAATGAGCGGTACATCTGGCGATGGTGTTGATGCATCTATAATAAGCTCTGACGGAGCTGAAAGTTATCAAGTAATAAAAGAAAAATTTTTTGAGTATAATAATCTTATTTACAGGGAAATACATGATTTAAGGGATAAAGTTTATACCAAACTAGATTTGATAAAATACGGTAAAGAACTTCGTGATTTAGAGAGACAAATTACTTTATCGCACTCAAAAATTATTAAAGAGATGAGTGAAAGTTCTAATTTTGATGTGGTAGGTTTTCACGGCCAAACCATCTATCATAACTCTAGAGAGAAGATTTCAAAACAACTTGGTGATGGAAAATTGTTATCTCAATTAACAAAAAAAGACATTGTTTATAATTTTAGAAGTAATGATATCAAGAATGGTGGAGAAGGAGCTCCCTTAGCTTCAATATTTCATCAACTCATTGTAACAAAAAAAAAAATAAATTTACCAGTTAGTGTTTTAAACATAGGAGGGATATCTAATGCCACATTAGTAAAAGAACCTTTGGGTTCTTTAGATTTTAAAAGCAGAGATATAGGACCGGGTAATTGTTTAATTGACTCTTGGATAAGAAACAATTCACGAAAAAAATTTGATAAAGGCGGTTTGCTGGCATCAAACGGCAATGTAAATGAAATAGTTTTTGAACAAGCGAATGAACTTTTTTCTAATAGACTTAATAAAAAAAGTTTATCATTGGATATTAATGATTTTGATGTTTCATTTGTTAGAGGGCTTTCTCTTGAGGATGGAGCAGCAACATTAACCGAATTTACTGCTAAAGTAATCGGAGAGTCTTTAATGGATTTTCTATTAAAGGATAATAAAAATGCACTAAAGATTTTAGTTTGTGGAGGCGGCAGACGAAATAAAACTTTAGTAAAAAAGATAAAAGAAAATATTTCAAAAAAAATGAGCTTAGAACTTATAGATGACTACGGTATAGATGGAGATTTTATAGAGTCTCAAGCATTCGCATATTTAGCTATAAGAAGGATTTTAAATAAACCGATTTCTTTTCCAAATACCACTGGCTGTGGAGAGCCAACGGTGGGGGGAGAAATTATCAAATTTAAATAAGAGCAGTTTTTTCTTTAATATATTTTTCAACTTCTAAAGAAAGTTCTTTTTCCTTGTTTTTAAAAAAATGATTTGAGTTTCTAATTTTAGAAAAGATTACTTCTACTCCTTTTTGACTTTTAATCCTATTGTCCAACTCGTTAATACTTTCTTTTGTAACTAATTCATCATTTTCACTGTAAATTACCTGACCAGAAGTAGGACAAGGAGCTAAAAAAGAAAAATCATAAACGTTTGGTTGTGGAGATATAGCTATAAAATTATTTACTTCAGGTCTTCTCATTATAAGCTGCATGCATATAAGGGATCCAAATGAAAATCCAGAAACCCAACATTGGCTATAATCTAAATTTTGTCTTTCAATCCAGTCTAGTGCTGCTGCAGCGTCTGATAATTCACCTTGGCCATTGTCAAAAACGCCGTCACTTTTTCCAACGCCTCTGAAATTAACTTTAATCACAGAAAAACCATTTTCCAAAAAAATGTTGTACATTAATTGTACTATTCTGTTATTCATAGTTCCTCCATATTGTGGATGAGGGTGCAGGACGATAGCAACTGGTGATCCAAATTTTGGATTCTTATAATATTTTGCCTCTAATCTTCCAGCTGGCCCCGGTATAAAAATTTCTAAACTTTTAGGTTTCATTATTTAGTAATGATTATTAATTTCAAAAAAAAGATAAACTTTATAACACGTTTTTCTGCGTCAAATAATTTTATTTAATCCGACCAATTAAGTAGGAATTGCTCTAGAAATATTGTATTACAGGCTTAAATTATGAAATTAACTACTAAAGGAAGATACGCTGTAATGGCAATGGCCGATTTAGCTTCAAATACAAAAACTAAACCGATTAGTTTATCCGAGATAGCTACAAGACAAAATATTTCATTAGCTTATCTAGAGCAAATTTTTATAAAATTAAAAAAAAATAAATTAGTAAAAAGCGAGAGAGGTGCAAATGGAGGATATACTTTAGAAAAAAAACCCTCCGAAATAAAATTATCAAATATTATTTTTGCTGTAGATGAAGAGGTGAAAATGCTAAATTGCAAAAAAGAGTCAAAAAAAGGTTGTAATAATAAATCCACGAAATGCATAACTCACAATCTATGGGATCAATTAGATCAACACATAAATAGTTTCTTTGAAAAAGTAAAATTACAAGATTTAGTAAATACAAATATGGGAGAAAGAAAATGAAAAACCAAAATATAGATAGCATTCAAGATTATAAATACGGATTTTCGACTGATATTGAAAATATAAAGGCACCTAAAGGTCTAACAAAAAAAACCATTGAATTTATCTCAAAAATTAAAAAAGAGCCCAAATGGATGTTAGAATGGAGACTAAAAGCTTTTGATAGGCTAAAAGTTTCAAAGGAACCAAATTGGCAAAAGCCAAAATTTCCAAAAATAGATTATCAAGATCTATATTATTATTCAGCACCTAAAAGCATGAAAGACAAACCTAAAAGTTTAGATGATGTTGATCCTAAACTTATAGAAACATATAAGAAATTAGGCATCCCACTTAATGAGCAAAAAAAATTAAGTGGCGTAGCAGTTGATGCAGTATTTGACTCAGTTTCAGTAGCCACAACATTCAAGGATGAACTTACAAAAAAAGGAATTATTTTTTGTCCGATATCGGAGGCAATACAAAAACATCCAGATTTAGTAAAAAAATATCTTGGTTCGGTTATACCAATCAATGACCATTACTTTGCAACACTTAATTCCGCAGTTTTCACAGATGGATCTTTTGTCTATATTCCGCCAAATACAAGATGTCCTATGGAATTATCAACATATTTTAGAATTAATGCATCTGAGACGGGGCAATTCGAAAGAACTTTAATTATTGCTGATAAAGGAAGTTATGTCAGTTACCTTGAAGGTTGTACAGCGCCTATGCGTGATGAAAATCAATTACACGCAGCAAATGTTGAATTAATCGCTTTAGACGATGCAGAAATAAAATACTCTACTGTTCAAAATTGGTATCCTGGAGATAAAGAGGGTAAAGGAGGAATTTATAATTTCGTTACAAAAAGAGGTGCTTGTAGAGGAAAAAATTCCAAAATATCTTGGACTCAGGTAGAAACAGGTTCAGCAATAACTTGGAAATATCCTAGTTGTATTTTACAAGGTGATAATTCTGTTGGTGAATTTTATTCAATAGCTATAACTAATAATCATCAAAAAGCTGACACTGGTACAAAAATGATCCATCTTGGAAAAAACACTAAAAGTAAAATTATTTCAAAAGGGATATCAGCAGGAAAAGCTGACAATACTTACAGAGGTCTTGTAGACATAGGAAGAAAAGCTTCAAATTCTAGAAATTATACTCAGTGCGACTCTCTTCTTATGGGTAATAAATGTGGAGCACATACTGTGCCATACATTAAAAATAAAAATTCATCATCAACTATTGAGCATGAGGCAACAACATCAAAAATCAACGAAGATCAATTATTTTACTGTAATCAAAGAGGCCTAGATCAAGAAGAAGCTGTGAGTTTGATTGTTAATGGATTTTGCAAAGATGTTTTACAACAGTTGCCAATGGAGTTTGCAGTAGAGGCACAAAAATTAGTTGGAATTAGTTTAGAAGGAAGCGTTGGGTAATGTTAGAAGTTAAAAACTTAAAAGCTACCATAAACAGTAAAGAAATTCTTAAAGGGTTAGACATTTTTATTAAAGCTGGTGAATTACACGCTATTATGGGTCCTAATGGATCTGGAAAAAGTACTTTAGCTAATGTTTTATCTGGTAAGACAGGTTATGAAATTTCTGGGCTTTTAAAATATAAAGGCGAAAATCTCGAAGACATTCCCATAGATGAGAGAGCTCAAAAAGGTATATTTTTAGCATTTCAGTATCCAACAGAAATTCCTGGAGTAAATACAAGTAATTTTTTAAAGACCTCATTAAACAAAGTAAGAAAAGCTCGCGGGGAAAAAGAATTAGATACTTTATCATTTTTAAAAAAGATTAAAGAAATATCTAAAGAATTGGGCATTGATGAAAAAATGTTATCAAGACAATTAAATGTAGGATTTTCAGGAGGAGAAAAGAAAAAAAATGAAATTTTGCAAATGAAAATCTTAGAACCTAATTTAATTATATTAGATGAAACAGACTCCGGTTTGGATATAGATGCATTAAAAACTGTGGCTAATGGAGTTAATTCATCGAGAGATAAAAAAAAATCTTTCCTTATAATAACGCATTACCAAAGATTGTTAAATTACATTAAGCCAGACTTTGTGCACGTATTGGCTAATGGCAAGATAGTAAAATCAGGAACTATGGAACTCGCAGAAGAATTGGAAAAATCTGGCTATAAGGAAATAATTTAAAATGCTTGAAAATTTTAAAATAGATATAGCTGAAATAGATAAAATCGGTAAATTTACAGAAAAGGAAAAAAATTTTAGAGTCAAAAATTTAAACTTTTTTAATGAAAAAGGCTTACCAAATAAAAAGGATGAAGATTGGAAGTTTTCTGATTTAAGACAATTAGTATCAAAAAATTTCAAAAAGTTAGATTTAAAAATTGAAAATTCAAAAAACGGAAATTTTGAGTTAATAAAAGACTTTGATCATAACTATATAACGATAATTGATGGCAAATTAAATTCAACAAACTTTCAATTTGAAGAAAAAGAAAAAATAAATGTCAAAAAATTTATTAATGAAGATTTTAACAACAAAAGAGAAAGAAACCCCCTTGTTCATTTAAATCACGCTCTTTCAAATAACGGGTATTTTTTAGAAATTACAGATAATTACAAATTCAAAAAAGTTTTAGTTATATACAATATATTCACTACTAATTTAAATGAGAATATATTAAATATTAGAAATAGGATTAAAGTTGGAAAAAACTCTGAACTTCATACTTTTGAAATTGAAATAAATAATTCTAAAAAGAATTTTTTCAACAATACTTATGATACTATTGAATTAGAAGAGTCCGCTGTATTTAAAAACATTTGTATACATAACGAAAAAAATTCTGGATTTTTTCACAAATTTAAAAAAAATAAACTACTTTCTAGCTCAAAATTTAGTTCATTTATTTTTCCGTCAGGTCCTAAATTTAATAAATTGGACTTAGAATTTGATTTAGAAGGTAAAAATAGCGAATGTTATTTGCAAGCAGCTTCCTATGTTGATCAAAATGACCATCATGAAATCAAAACTAGAGTTAATCATTTGGCACCAAATTGCAAAAGTTATCAAAAAGTAAAGAAAGTTTTGAATTCTGAGGGTAAAGGAATTTTTCAGGGAAAAATTTTTGTCAAAGATATTGCTCAAAAAACTGATGCCTATCAGCTCAGTAAAGCTATTTTATTAAGTGAGAATTCAGAATTTGACTCAAAGCCCGAGTTAGAAATCTACGCTGATGATGTAAAATGTTCTCACGGCTCTACTTCTGGAAGTATAGACGAAGATTCTATTCATTATTTAATGTCTCGGGGATTAAACAGAAAAGAGGCTATTAAATTATTAGTTAATGGATTTTTGAATGAGATAATAGACACAATAAAAAGCAATTCACTAAAAAAATATGTTCAAAATAAATTTGAAAAGGGATTTTATGAATATAAAAAACATTAAATCAGAATTTCCCATATTTAAACAAAAAATAAATGGAAAACCTTTGGTTTATCTCGATAGCGCAAATTCTTCTCAAAAACCTCAAACAGTTATAGATAAAATTTCACATTTCTATTCTACAGAGTTTTCAAATGTGGGACGAAGCGTACATACTTTAGCTGTAAAAGCTACCAATCGTTTTGAAGCTACAAGAGACAAAGTTAAAAACTATTTGAATGCTAAATATAGAGAAGAAATTATTTTTACAAAAGGCGCTACCGAGTCAATTAATCTTGTAGCCTCCTCTTTTGGGGAAAAATTTATTAATAAGGGAGATGAAATTTTAACAACTGAACTAGAACACCATTCAAATTATGTTCCTTGGCATTTTATAAGACAAAAGAAAGGAGCAATTATTAAATTCGCTCCGGTTAATGAAAAAGGTGATCTAGAAATTGATGAAATAAAAAAACTTATAACAAACAAGACAAAAATAATAGCAATCACACATATTTCTAATGTAACAGGAGCTATAATGCCGTTAAAAAAAATAATTGATTTAGCTAAAGAAAAAAAAATTCCAGTATTAATTGACGGAACTCAGGGAGCACCGCATTTAAAACTTGATATGCAAGAATTAGATTGTGATTTTTATGCTATATCGTGTCATAAAATGTATGGTC
>MDSV01152608.1_pt1 | contig 22098 bp, 22 predicted proteins | sample 810851 | NCBI WGS metagenome assembly MDSV01 (sample SAMN05326640, study PRJNA326480) | marine metagenome | isolation source: seawater | place: Atlantic Ocean: North East | collected 2012 | reverse complement strand
TTTTCTTTGATTTGTTCTAATACTGATCGGTTAATAACATACATACCTGCATTCACTAGGCCTTCAATATTTTCTATTTTCGATTTTTCATTGAAAGATTTAATCAATCCTGATGAATCTACTACAACAGACCCGTACTGTGTACTATCTTCAACTCTAACAAGCAACATCGTTACGAACGACTCAGATTTAACATGAAACTCCAATAAATCTGATGGGTTTATATCGGTATATGAGTCACCATTTATAACTAAAAAGCATTCTGATTGAGACTTAGAACATGCCAATTTTAATGCGCCTCCTGTACCCAAAGGTTGAGTTTCAGTTACAGTAATAATATCGAAATTTGGATTTTCGATATTAGCAACATAATCAATTACTGTTTCAGAACGATATCCAAGAGATAATATAATCCTATTTATCCCTGCTTTAGTTAGCTGGCTAATTAAAATATCAATTAAAGCTAGATCTCCGATAGGAGTAAGTACTTTTGGTAAATCTGGTTGAACAGACTTTAATCTAGTTCCTAATCCTCCACATAGAATTATTGCATCAGGAATCTTATATGCGTCCATACTTCACTTCTTCACGCCAATAATCCAGCATATCTTGCAATGTTTGTTCATAAGATATTGATGGCTCCCATCCTGTAGCCTGAACAAATTTTGAGGAGTCTGGGATCTGTAAAGTCACATCTGCTGGTCTTATTAATTTAGGGTCTTGCTCTACCTTTACATCATTTTTAACTGAGCTCATATTTAACAATAAATCGAGCATATCTTTGATCGTCATAGTCCTATTACCACCAATGTTATATACCTCACCCGGATCACACTTATCCACCAGCATCCAGTAAGCTTTCACAGTATCTCTTACATCGCAAAAAGTTCTAACCGAATCCAAGTTACCTGTTTTTAAAACTGGCTTCTGTTGGCCTTGTTCAATTCTTGCAAGTTGTAATGCAAAAAATGAGTCTACAAAAACCTCGCCTCTTCTAGGCCCACTATGTGTAAACATACGACTTCTAATTGTTTTCAACTCGTAGGCCTGGTGATACATATAAGCCAGCATGTCCTCTCCGACTTTACTAACCGCGTAAGGGCTGACTGGATTCAAATCAGTGGATTCATTTATCGGTATCTGTGATTTGTCTACTTGACCATATACTTCTGACGAACTACAAACATGTATTACAGGATCAATTTTAGTAATTCTAATAGCTTCTAAAAGATTAGATGTGCCTACAACATTGGTATTAATTGTGTCTGCAGGAGCAGTGTAGCTGCTACTAACAAATGATTGCGCTGCTAAATGAAAAACTATTTCCGGTTTGACTTGATCAAATATTGTGATCAATGAGGATAAATCGTTTAAATCACCGTCAAATAAAGTAACTTTATCTTCTATGTTAGAAATGTTATTTCGGGGACTCCTCCATCGCTTAATCCCATACACTTCATGCCCAGATTGCTCGTTTAAAAGATATTCAGCTAAGTGACTTCCCACAAAACCGGTTATACCAGTTATTAATACTCTCAATTATTCCCCTCCACTGTCACGAACTGACAAAATTGGATTGCTTATTGGCCAACTAATATTTATTGCAGGATCATCCCAAAGGTAAGTAAATTGCGATGCACGTTCATAATATGTTGACTGCTTATAGTGGAAGATCGCTCTATCACTTAAAACCAAGTGTCCATTTCCGAACCCAGGCGGAATCAACACTTGTTCTCTGTTTACATCCGAAAGTTCAAAAGACTCCCATTGCAGAAATTGCTTGGAATCTTTTTTACAATCAACGACTACTAAATAAAAACGTCCATAAAGGCATGAAATCAATTTCCAAGTTGTTGAATCACCATGTATCCCTCTTAAAACATTCTTATTAGATGTAGATATATCATCTTGTTTGAAATCCACCAATATCCCGGCATTTTTATAAATTTCTTCGTTATACAACTCAATATAACTACCCCGAAAATCTTCAAATATAGTAGGTGGTTTAATCTGCAAAACTCCTTGTAGCTTCGTTTCGGTTATATTTAATTCTATTTGCTTTTGAGGTTGTTCTGATTTCATTAACACGGTCCTTTAGATTCATCTATTTTTGGTGATTCTCGAACATCTGGTTCCCAATTTTCATTTTCGTTTTTCAATTAAGTAATACCTTGAACTTTATGAAATAATGTCATGAAACATCAGCGACAATTTTCTCTATAATTGCTTTAAGATGACCAACGTCACTTTCATCATATTTGCTTAACGCCCTACCTTCGATTGAAGAATTTCTAAGCTCCTGCATATTGGCAGGCTTTTTTACTGCCGAAAACTCGTACCTTCTGTTAGCTCTTTCTATTAAAACGTCAGGGTATTGATAAAGTTTATAGAGAGAGTAAGAATTAATTCCCATTAATGCTGCTGTTGCCGAACTATTCGAGGCTACTGAGTATGCAGCCTTAATCGAAGTCCTGTCCCTAGCAAAAAGCATTTCAGATGTCATCGGTTCCTTAAGAACCTCAAATCCGGCCAAATCAAAGTGTATCTTATCCTCTCTTGGATGTGGTTTGTAATATAACTGTACATCTTGATTTAAGTAGCAATCAGAAAGAACCGATAGAATCTGATTTGTAGTTTCTATGTATGATTCCTTGGTTATCTCTCCAAACTGGCTTGTCGGTCCCAAAGCATGGCCTGCAAACAAAATGTAAGGCTTTTTGTTCTTTTCCAGCTTTGAAAAACCATCGATGATTGGATATTTAAGTTGAATGAAATCTTTACGTGTAGACCACTCATTAGAATACACAATAAATCCATCGAAATATTTACTTTCTTTATAAAATTTCCGATTAGAAATAATATGCCCATCCATACTTACCTTCACCATAGGGGCACCCAAAAGACCATAAATATTAGTTAAAAACCACATCAAACCCCAACTAGTGTATTTTTTATGAATATCCCGAGCAATTCCCGCTCGAAATATTTGGACCCGTTTGTTTTCTGATCGTATTTTCTTTAAAAGCAGCCTTGAACTTAGTGAAGTGTCAGTTAAATCTGTAAATAGAAACATACTAGGTTCATTAAACTTAATTTCGGATAATTGATCCAGCAATTTACTGACATCTTCTACTCGTTTCCTAACATTTTTAATTGCTAACGTATTTGCCCAATTACTAGTTTGAGCTGTTTCGCAATATTTCAGTTCAAGAACTTCATCATAACCACTAGTAAAATCTGAATGATCTATTAAATCGAGATGAGGGTTATCCAACAATATTAGTTTTTGATTAAGATGCGGGAAATATAAGCGTAAAAAGTTACTCATTCCTTTGAACAAAGCAAGATGAGTAAAGTGGCCGCATACAAAGTAAGTAGTGAAATCCATATATTTATTTTCTATTTGCCGAGCAAACTTTAACTAAACCCCTTAATACTAATTGGATATTTACCATACTGTCCTACCGCCATCAATTGTTAAACAAGATCCGGTCATATATCTAGAAGCTTCAGAACACAGGAACACTATTGCAGATTTGTATTCACTGGGTTCAGCCATCCTTCCCATAGGGATCAACTCTGATAATTTATTAACAAACCCTATGTCTTGATTATCAAATATGCCACCAGGGCAAAGAGCATTTACTCTTATACCCTGATCTGCCCAATAAACTGCAAGATACTTTGTCAGCGCGACTAGTCCGGCTTTAACCACGGAGTAGCTGACTGGTTTCACTGGCTGCATGTCTTCTGATAACCCTTCAACACGATATATTCTTTGATCAGGCGCAATCAAAGCAAGATCTGAAGCTATATTTATAATTACCCCATGTTTATTTTCCTTCATGTGGTTGCCAAAAATTTGGCTACACAAAAAAGCTCCAGTTAAACCAACATCTAAATCCCTGTTCCAAACATCCGTAGAAAAATCTTCAAACCTTGACCATTCTTTGCTATCGTCAGATTTATTACTTACCGATGGGTTCAAGGCTGCGTTATTAATCAAAACATCTACTCGTCCATGCACATTGGTCAATTGTTCTAATGCCGCAGCAATTGAGTTTGATGAGGTGACATCCAATTCCACAAGGTCACCTTTTATACCAGTATTTTTATGAATCTCGTCCAAAATACCAGCAGCTGGGCCTAAATCAATATCTCCTATAACTGGGATTGCACCAAATTCAGCTACTGCTTGAGCATGAGCTCTACCCAGCAAACCTGAACCACCTGTTATAACTACTACTTTTCCAGTGATGTCAAAATTATTTCTCAATCTGTCTTTCCTTTTTGCGCAATGTAGGAATTAAAATCGGCTACTTTTCTAAAAACTGGTTTAACTGGCTCTCCTTCGATGAAACTTCTTAATGAGACATTGCTATCTATCGCTTTACGAAGAGATTTAAGTGTTAAATCATATGCATTAAGAGTAAATTCTATGTCCTCTAATTTGTGAGCCCAACTAAGGGAATGGTAGGCCGTCCATAAAACTCCATGTCTTATCAACTCTTGCTGCATATATGACTTAAGCTCTAAAGTTTCAAATTTGCCTTTGCCATCTATGGCAATTATTGACCGACATGGATATCCAATACACTCAACTAAGTCAGAAACGCTGTGGAGTTCAGCTAATTTATTGAACTCATTCTTTAAAATCGTTCCCATCTTGTTTAAATGAGCTGGTACGTTTTCATTTTTGATTTTAGGAATACATGTTTTAGCTGCGGCCAAGCCTAAACATTCTCCTCCATAAGTAAAAGAGAAAAATGTCTTCTCAAGTGAAAACATATAATCTTTTTTGCCTACAATCGCTGACAACGGAATACCATTCGATATTCCTTTAGCTAAAGCCGTAAGGTCTGGAGTTACACCGGTTAGCTCCTGAGCTCCTCCAACGGCAAATCGAAAGCCTGTAATTACTTCGTCAAAAATTAGTAATGCTCCATTATGATGCGCTAGTTTTTTAACCTCTTCTAGGAAATTATCTTGCGGCTCAAGAACTGTTAGAGGTTCCATAATTACACATGCAACCTCTCCAGGATTTTCATCAAATACTTTTTGCAAGCTATCTAAATCGTTATAAGCAAATGAATGAGCCAATCCCTGATTAAATTCAGGAATACCACTATTTAAATCAGTGTTTGCAATATACCAATCATGCCAGCCATGATAACCACAATAAGCCACGTGATCTCTGCCAGTAACTGCTCTTGCTATACGAACAGCGACCGTTGTAACGTCGGCTCCATTTTTTCCAAATCTAGCCGCCTCAGCCGACGGGACATTTTCTATAAGCAATTCAGTTACATCAACTTCAAGCTCATTCATCATACTGAAAGTTGAGCCTAGATCCAATTGATCTATAACAGCACGATTAACATCAGGATCGGCATAGCCAAGAACCAAAGGCTGATTTGCCATTATGTAATCAAGATATTGGTTGCCATCCACATCCCAAACCTTGCATCCGTTTCCTTTAGCTAAGTACTTTGGAGCAAACCCATCAACAAACTGAGTAACACCCTTACTGAACGTCTGAGATCCGGCTGGAATTATATCTTTCGCTCGTTCATATATTTCGTTTGATCGAACAATCTTTGGCTTATTAGATCTCATATATTTGCACCTGTGTATTTATATTGTCTGCACCAATCGTCCAAGTCCTGCTCAGTATCCACCTCTATTAGTTTGGCAGACGTTTCATCACTCAAAAACATTGGCACAGTTGATTTCCCTATAAGTTCACTGTTTAAACTATTTAATTCATCTGATGCAAAACAACATACATAATGATAATGCTCCCATGCATCAGGCTTATCTTGTCTTCTATAAACATCGTTATCAATATACTTTGTCAATGTTTTATCTTTTTTATATAACCATGAATCGTAAGGATGTGTTTTTGCTTTTATGAAACTACAAACACTTCTTGCTTTATCAACTTCAACGAGCTTCTTGCTAATTAGAAAATCTTCTAACGATCTATACAAAACGGTCAGATAAAAAAGCCAAATATGCGCATTAAGTTTATTGTCAGGGCCAGTTAAATAATCTTGCAAAACAGCTTTTATAGAGACATCATCTGATGCTAAAGATTCTGGTCGTACGTGAACCGAATAGCCATTTTGTGATGCAAGTTCATTTATAACGGGATCATCAGTTGAAACAATCACTTCATCAAACCAGTCAATCTGATTTATGAAATTTGCTGTGTGACTAAACAAGATTCTGTTTTTGAACTTAAACCCTTTACTACCCTTACGAGCTGGAATAAATGCGACGTGTTTAGACATAATACAAATCAACTTCGAAACTTAAATTTTTATGGGCTAGGATAAATATGATCAAAATCCTTTCTAGTCATTGCAAAACTTATTACATCTCGAAATTCACCCTTATGATGAATTGATTGCCTAAGCACCCCCTCATTTATCATTCCCGCTTTTTCATTACTTTTTATAGAAGGAACATTGTCAGTAAAAACCACAGTAGAAACCCTGTTCAACTTAAGTCGTAAAAAACAATGAAATAGAATCAGTTTTAAGACTTCGCTACCAACCCCTTTTCCTCTATATTTCACGTTGCCAATAAACCTGCCATATGAACATTTAGAATGGTTGTAGTCTATAGAACTTATTCGCGCGTTTCCTATATACGTATCGTCTTCTTTTACACAAATTGCAAACATTTTTGCTTTAGGCATTTGAGAATTTTCTAGATAATTTTCCAGATCCTTTTCAGTCAGTTTTTTGCTTTCTTGTATAGAAGTTAATTCAGACGATGTGTCCGGGTTATTAACCCAATCCAGCCATCCTTTACCAATATCTTGGATCTCTAGAGGCCGCAAATAAACTAACTCCCCTATCTCTTCAGGATTAATCAAGTGGTTTTCCTTTCATATTTACCCTGTCCATTTCACTTCATAATTCAATGTTTCAGCTAAGCCGTTTATTAGCTTTTTTTAGCCTAGTCAATAAAAATCTCATGTTATCTGTCGCATAAGACATGTACGACCTGTCTCTAAATGTTTCTAATATTAACGGTCCTGAATATGCTACTTTTTTCAACGATTTTAAAGCTAGATCAAAATTAACGTCACCTTGGCCTAGAGACACGTTCGGACCGCCCACTTTGCGATCTTTGATGTGAACCCCATATATCGTGGATCCTAGCTGTAAAATTTCATCTTCTATCGAATATCCCATAGCGACCGAGTTCCCCATGTCAAAATTAACTCCGATTGATGGATGCCCGATTGAATCTATCCAATTTTTTAACTCGCCTGACGGTAAATCGGACTCGATCGCCAATTTAAGATTTTGCTTTTTCGCAATATCGAGAATTGGCTTCAAGGCTTTACCCCACTGGTTAGATTGAATATGTGTTTTTTGTATTTTTAAGGAATTTTGTTCTATCAAAGGAATTACTAGACATTTTGCTCCAATTTCGATACTACCAATAATTAATTTCTCCAACATATGAACAGCTGAGTTGGATAATTGTGAATTATCTGTAATAAAACTTTTCTCTTTTAATATATCGGCACATACAGTTAGGTTAGAAACATCAAATCTTGACTGGAGGGCTTTAATACGTTTTATTCCTGTTTGTTCAAAAATAGGATTATTTTCCCATGATTCCAAATCCACAAGCCATTCAATAGAATCAAACCCCAGTTCAGCTGCCAAACCATATTCCAACTCCCAGGTTTCACTGGGAAAATATTGCTGCTTCCCCAATAACGATGGGGAAAGTCTTCCTTGCATAATGCCAATCGAATGAGACATTTTATTGTTCTAATCTTTAATTACATATGCCGTTGGAGTTACAGCATTAGGAACGCTTTGTATGCTCACTTGCTTTTCATCGAAAAATTCATCAACCGCATCTGACTCTCCCCAACCTCTAACACCATATTCATCGAGAATTATTACACCATTTCTACTCACAACTGGATAAAAAGCTTCTAGTACGGCCTTAGTGCCGGAATAAGTGTCTAAATCTAGATGCAACATCGACACCCTAAATCCTGGGTTTTTCTGCACGTACTCCGCTGCAGTTTTAACGACATCTCCCTTTACTAATTCAACTTTTTCACTTAACCCCATATTAGAAACTTGTGACATCAGCCAGTCAGGATCAATACCTTCATAGTTTGATTCATCAACGTATTTCTCAGCACTCGGTTTTTCGTATTCAACCAAGCTTTCAGCAAATCCATCAAATGTGTCAAAGCCTATAATCCTCTTTTGTGAAGCTGGACTATAAATTTCTAATAACTTGAGCCAATACATCAAACCCGTTCCTTTAAACACTCCACACTCTACAACGTCACCGGGTACATTTAGTGATTTCCTGAATAGATCATACCTAGTGATTAGCTTACGTATTCGAGTAATATCTGAACTTAATAGTAAGTTGTTGTAGTGATCCCATAGTTCATTTTCGGATTTGGAATTAAAAACCTTTTCGTTACTTTTTGGCAAGTTAATCGGCCGCCTTATCAACAAATAATGTGTTATTTCTCCGCAGTTTTTCGATAACAGGTAATTCACTATCAAAGACGATTTTATTGCCATCGCCTTTTGCGCGTTCCCATAAACGGATATATTCACACATGGTTTCCAAGCCTTTAACACCGAGGCTCGCAGCTTGATCAGAACCCCACATGGCTCTATCAAGGGTTATATGTCTTTCAACAACGGACGCTCCGAACACTGTAGACATTACCGTGGTAATCATTCCTGTCTCATGACCACTATATCCAATTGGAGCATCAAATTCAGATTTAAAACTTTCAATCACTTTTAAATTTAGTTCTTCTGTGGTTGCAGGATATGTTGAAGTACAATGCAAAAGCACATACCGATTTCCTATATGTTTTTCAACAATCCTTATTGCTTCACGAATCTCTTCCATAGTGCTCATTCCAGTCGAGATTATCAAAGGCTTGCCTTTAGCTGCGGTATGGTTCAACAAATCTCTGTCGGTAATCGATGCAGATGCAATTTTGTAGCATGGGGGATTAAATTCATCTATAAAATCTACACTCTGCTCATCCCAGCATGATGCAAACCACATGATATCTAAGTCTTTGCAATACTTATTTATTTCGGAATACTCATCCATTCCAAACTCGAGACCGTTTTTCAAATCTCCGTTGGTCTCTCCAAATGGATTAGGTCTTGGAGTTGCCAGTTCTTCAGCTGTATAGACTACATTAACCGTTCTTTTCTGAAATTTGACCGCATCAGCACCGGCTTTAACTGCAACGTCTATGAGACCTTTTGCCAAATCAATATCACCATTATGATTAATCCCGATCTCAGCAATAATGAAACAAGACTGATTTTCCCCAATAACTTTGTTTCCAATAGTAACGGTAGGAGACGTATTCTTATTATTACCTGGGTCATTCATCAGTTATTAATTTACCTATATGCATGTAATACTCATCTCAGTTCAGATCTAATCAAGTCACATAAAATATGAATGATTGTTCCGTGTGCCTCCTGTATCCGCGGAGTACTGGTAGAAGGAATCGATATTAAATAATCAGTTACACCAGATAATTCACTAATATTTTTTCCTGCAAGCACAGAGGTAATCATCCCCTTATCTTTAGCTATTTTCAATCCTTTAACAATGTTTTTTGAGTTACCACTAGTGGTAATGCCAATAGCTATGTCCCCTTCCACACCTATTGCTTCTATCTGCCGTTCAAATATCGCATCGTATCCGATATCGTTTGAAATCGCAGTGATTACAGAACTGTCTACTGTAATTGCAATAGCGGGAAACGATCGTCGCTTATCTACGTAAGTCCCAACCATTTCAGCTGCCATATGTTGAGCGTCTGCAGCACTACCTCCATTACCGAAAATCAATACTTTATGTCCTGACATAACCGATTTTGCCAATATAGTTCCAAAGTCAATAATGCCATCTAAAATATCCGTGTCTTCTAGTATGAGGTTTTTTAATTTTGCTGAATCAATTAAACCGTCTTTAACAGTTTTTAGCTTGAGGTTTCTTGATTCCATATTAGTCATTGTCTTGTCTATCCAAAATTACTTCTTGTGGCATATCTCTATTTTCTACCCAATCAACTGGATGTATTGATTTGTCATCTATGTATATATCAGCATGAGGCTTACCCAATATCAGTTTATGGAATTTAACACCCCATCCTTTTAATTGAGCTTCAGTAAATTCATTCCAATCTATACCTGAAGTCGACCCTCGAGCTGTAAAGAATGATATACCGTGTCCAGAATCATATAATTGGTTCACTTTATCTATCATAAATTGCCTCGGTATGGCTTTCTGATATTCTCCATTTGTATTGCTACAAATTGTTCCATCTATATCAAAACAGTAGTCCAATTTAAACTTTCTCCATAATTACTTTAAGTCTATAAATTCCCATTTTAATGGCAACAGCAATGCTCCTTTTCTAGAGCCTCCTACTGTTTGACCAAAAGGCTGTCCATTTATAACTTGAAAACTTATATCTCGCCTGTCGGTGGCGTCAGATGATAATGCAGCGTAAGCACCCAAGCGATAAATGCCCGCATTATAAACATCAGCTGGCAGCCTTAGTTTAACTACATAAGAACCAGGTTTCCTCCACTCAAATTTTTGTTCTAAATCATTGGTTTGTGAATCACCTAAAATAGTATCGTCTGACGTATACATGACGCAGCCTAAATAAGCATCTTGACGCTTTTCACGAACCTCAATCTCCATTTCAAGATCAATCGGATACTTGTTATTGAAACTGTAAGAAGGTTTTCCTATTTCATTTAAAAGCCTAATCCTCTTGATTTGAATGGTTTTAGATGGGTCATTATCGAAATATTGATCAATTGCTTGTGAGTTAAATGCATCGGTAGTTTCCGAATTAGATAAATATTCATTAATTGCTGTATCAGGGTCACTCTTTAAGCTTATCTCACCACCTTCTAGTAAAATCACCTCAGAACATAGACGCCTAATTGCACCCATGTTATGACTAACAAAAATAACCGTTTTGCCATCTGTAGCCTGTTCATCTAATTTACCCATACACTTCCTTTGAAACTCAACGTCACCTACTGCTAATACTTCATCCACTATCAATATGTCCGGTTCCACATGTGCGGCTACAGAAAATGCAAGCCTAACTTGCATTCCACTTGAATATCTTTTTATCGGAGTATCTATAAATTGTTCTACTCCGGCAAATTCTACGATCTCATCAAATTTATTTTTAATATCTGCCCTGCTCATGCCAAGAATAGATCCATTTAAATACACATTTTCTCTACCAGTTAAGTCTCTATGAAAACCAGTACCTATCTCCAGCAAGCTAGACACCCTACCTTTTATCAGTGCCCGTCCATGGCTCGGTTCAGTTATTCTGGACAGCACTTTCAGAAGCGTCGATTTGCCTGCACCATTTTTACCGATAATGCCTAATTTCCCTCCTTCCTTCAACTCAAATGATATGTTTTTAAGGGCCCAAATTATGTCAGCAGCTTGATCTGAATCGGCTCCAAATGTGGAAAGGCTGCGAATTTGGCTGAACGTCCGCGCTGGTTTAGTTAAGGCTCTAAAGACGGTACCCCCTAAGGTGTCCGCTGCTGCTTCCTGCACACCAATCCTGTAGCGCTTAGAAATGTTTTCAACTGTTATTGCATAGTCACTCATCTGATTTAACCTTACATAACATCTGCGAAAATTCGTTCGGTGAATTTAAAGTATGTCAATCCAATCACCGCTAAAACCAACGTGACAATAGTGCCAACGATTATCAGATCCCAGGGCATTGGAGTAGCTCCTAATAATGCAGACCTAAACCCTTCAATGACCCCTGCCATAGGGTTTAGCCCATAAATCAATCGGTATTTATCTGGAATAATGCTGACAGGATATACCACAGGGGAGGCATACATCATGCCTTGGACTAGAAACGATATACCATGCCTAACGTCTCTATATTGAATTGCTAGGGCCGTGAACAGTGAGCCTAGGCTCACAGATAACACAACCATTAACAATAGCAAGACCGGTAAAAACAAAACCCAAATTGTAGGAGTGACTTGGTACCAAATCATTAATACGATAACCAATATGAATGCAATGAAAAAGTCCACCAGAGTTGATAAAACTGTAGACATTGGCAGTACTATTCTAGGGAAAAACACCTTGCTCAATAAGTTTGAATTTTGAATTAAACTTCCGGTAGATAACATTAAAGAATTAGAAAAGTAAGCCCAAGGAACTAATGCTGTATAACTAAAAACCGCATAATCCATTCCGTTCGTATTTATTTTAACTAATTTCCCAAAGATTACTGTAAAAACAATCATCAGAAACAAAGGTTGAAGCACAGCCCATCCGATTCCCAAAACGGATTGAGTATATCTAGCTTTTATATCCCTTAAAACCAAATATAAAAGCATGTCCCGATATTCCCAAAGATCTCGAATAGTCAATATATCCCAGGTATTTCTTGGTTTTACAACAGTCAGTTGTTTTTCAGAATCATTCATATAGGGTTACGGATATTTATATTAAGATAATTTTGAGTCGATATACCAATCTGCCATTTTCTTTAGGCCATCATCAAGCTTAGTCTGTGCACGAAAACCAAATTCTTTTAAGGCTCGGGATGTGTCCAATTTTCTTCTAGGTTGACCATCAGGTTTACTAGAATCCCATACGAACTTTCCTTCGTATCCAGTGGCAATGGCGATTTTTGAAGCTAATGACTTAATGGTTGTTTCTTCACCTGAGCCTAAATTGACGGGTTCCGAGTCATTATAAAATTCTGCCGCCGATACTATCCCCATAGCCGCGTCATCTACAAATAGGAATTCTCTGGAAGCTGTTCCTGTTCCCCAAACTTCTACCTCATTTTCATTTTGATTTTTTGCATCAAAACATTTTCTAATTAATGCAGGTATAACATGGCTGGTGGCTTCATCAAAATTGTCTCCGGGGCCAAAAAGATTGGCAGGGAGAAGATTGATTGAATTGAATCCGTATTGCTCCCTATATGTCTTTGATTGAACTAGCAGCATTTTTTTTGCTAGTCCGTACGGCGCGCTAGTTTCTTCTGGATATCCATTCCATAATTCATCTTCACTAAATGGAGTGTTTGCATATTTTGGATAAGAACATACTGTGCCTACACATACAAATTTTTCAATTTGCTCTTGCCAACAGGAATGAAATAGCTGAACACCCATCATAAGATTTTCATAAAAATATTCTGCTGGATGCAGCTTATTATCTCCGATACCACCAACTTTGGCGGCAAGGTGCATAACGATATTTGGCTTGGTATCTTTAAGTAGGCGAATCGAGTCTTCTGCATTAACTAAATTGTAATTAATACTTCTTGGAACAAACACCTCAGACGCTCCCAATGCTATTAGACGTTGAACCACCCTAGCACCTAAGAATCCGGAGCCACCTGTTACTACGACTCTTTTATTATTCCAAAAATCTGTAGAGATGTATGTTGATGTCACTTAATTAATCCGGTTTTGAAAGGGCTTCACTAGCACCGCCCCATTTATGCCAATCCATATCGTTTGACTCAATTAATTTTTTTCCTTTACCAATAGGTGCAATCCCAAGTGACTCCATATCTGCGTCAACCATTACAGAAATTAAACCGTCTAGGTATATTTTTGGTTTCCATCCCAATATATTTTCAGCTTTACTTGGGTCAGCCTTTAATTCATCGACTTCCATGGGTCTCAGATACCTTTTATCCAATTTAATAAAATCTTTGTAATCCAATCCTGCATATTCAAATGCAGTTTTTACAAACTCTTTAACTGAATAATTTTTTCCTGTGCCAATCACAAAGTCTTGAGGTTCATCTGTTTGAAGCATCATCCACATGGCTTCAACATATTCTGGCGCATAACCCCAATCTCTTTTAGCATCTAAATTGCCCAAATATAATGAATCTTGTTTGCCAGCTAAAATTTTGGCTACTGCGCGTGTAACTTTTCTGGTAACAAAAGTTTCTCCACGTCTCGGACTTTCATGATTAAACAAAATACCATTAACACAGTGTATTCCGTAAGCTTCACGATAAGTGACTGTCATCCAATATGAGTAAAGCTTGGCTGCAGCATAAGGACTAAGGGGAGCAAAATTTGTAGATTCGCTTTGTGGTGGAAGCTCAGACCCGAACATCTCGCTACTTGAAGCTTGATAAAAACGTGTTGTTATCCCGCTCCTTCTAATGGCTTCTAGAATTCGAATTGTTCCTAAGCCAGTAACATCTCCAGTGAAAGTAGGCATATCGAAACTTACCCTGACATGACTTTGAGCACCGAGATTGTAAATCTCATCCGGCTGCAAGTTATAAATCAAATTCACTAACTGCTCTGAATTTGTTAAATCACCGTGATGCAAAACTAAATTTGCATCTGATTCATGAGGATCTACATAAATATGATCAATTCGAGAGGTGTTAAAAGTACTAGATCGCCTAATAATTCCATGCACTTCATATCCTTTGGAAAGAAGCATTTCTGCTAAATAAGATCCGTCCTGACCTGTAATACCGGTAATTAACGCACGCTTCAATTCAATTTAACCTTTAAAATAATATTTTGTTCCAACATTTTGCTAACCATTATCTCCTATAACGCGTTTTGTATGGATAGGGATAGTAATTGTAATTAGGTTTAATTAGTAGAAATTAAGATTACTACGGTATACACATGGATTGAAGGTCAATCCAGTCTCAGATACGCTAATTACTTAAAGTGGCTTGTAGCAATACCAAAAATTAAATTGAATATTTAGATAGATAATTGAGGAGACGAAAATAACTAAACTTGGAGTAATAGGAGCGGGGCCGGTTGGATTAGTGACATCCGCAGGTTTTGCATCTTTGGAAAACGAAGTGATGTGCGTAGAAAGCAACCAGGCAATCCTGGCAGATGTTTCATCAGGAAAAGTTCCTATTTTTGAACCAGAACTCGAAAACCTGGTAAACAAATGTATTAAAAATCAAAAGCTGCAATTTACAGATCAAATTAAAGATGTTCTTGAATTTGCTGAAGTCATCTTCATTTGTGTAGGAACTCCACAAGCAGAAGACGGTAAAGCTGACCTTCGGCAAATAGAATCTGTAGCAATTGATATCGCGGAAAATTTGCATGGATATAAATTACTAGTTGAAAAAAGCACTGTTCCGATTGGAACACATATTCGTTTAAAAAACACAATGTCGCGCCATCTAAAAGGAAAGATCGGTTTTGACATTGCGTGTGTACCTGAATTCTTAAGAGAAGGGAACGCCCTCAAAGATTTCTTTAATCCTGACCGAGTAATTCTAGGGATAGAGTCTGAAAATTCAAAGAAATTACTACAAGATATATACAAGGATTTTGAATGTCCAAAGATCTGGACAAATCCAGCAACGGCTGAACTAATAAAATATGCTTCAAACGGATTCTTGGCGATGAAAATCTCTTACTCGAACATGTTGGCTGATATATGTGAGGCCACTGGTGCTGATGTCGACTCTCTTATAGAAGGAATCGGACAGGATTCAAGGATAGGTAAAGCATTTATTAACCCTGGAGTAGGATATGGGGGAAGCTGTCTACCAAAAGATGTTAGTGCTTTTATCGATATTTTTGATCAGAATAATGTCAATAACGGTTTACTAAAGGAAGTTGACTCTATTAATAGGCTGAGGCCACACCGAATAATAACAAAATTAAAATCTTCGATAAAAAATCTAGAAAACAAGAGAATTGCCGTATGGGGTCTGGCCTTTAAGCCCAACACCGATGATGTTAGAAACGCCCCGAGTTTGGAAGTGGTGAATAAGTTGATTGAAGAAAAAGTTACAGTCAATTGTCATGATCCACAAGCGATAAACCAATTCAAGAAAGCACTTAACAAAAATACAAATCTAACCTTTTTTGACGATATGTATGAAAGTGCACGAGATTGTGATGCACTTATAATTCTTACCGAGTGGCCCGACTATATGGCTACTAATCTAGACGAATTGAAAGCTAAAATGAGTAACCCGCTGATTGTAGATGGAAGAGGTATATTTAAACCTAGTGAGATTCAAAAGTCTGGATTCGAATATAAAGCTTTTGGTTTAAAAGAAAATAATAATTGATAACGAAGTAATTAATTAACAAAGCAAAACAGGAATTATTGAACTAGTGAGACAGGTACTTATAAATAAACAGGGCAAATTGACCGTTGCTGACATACCAGCTCCAACAGTTGAGCCAGGTAAAGTTTTAGTTAGAACAGAATATTCTGTGATTAGTCCGGGCACTGAAGTTGCCACCATTAAACATCATAGCGCTGGACTTGTATCCAAGGCCATATCCAAGCCAGAATTAATAGGCAAGGTTGCTGATCAGGTTATGAAAAAGGGAGCAAAAGAAACAGTTGAATTTCTAAAAGATAACCTTACTCGCTGGACAGCTCTTGGGTATAGCGCATCTGGCACTATTTTAGAAGTTGGTGCAGGCGTCTCGAAACTAAAAGCGGGAGACAAAGTAGCATGTATTGGGGCTGAATATGCTTACCATGCAGATATCATATGTGTCCCTGAAAATTTGGCAGTCCATGTACCTCAGGAAGTGAGTTTACAAAATGCTGCTTTTGCGCCGATAGCAGCTATAGCTATGCAGGCCACTCGTAAATGTAAAATTTCTATAGGAGAGACTGTAGCTGTAATTGGTTTAGGTTTGGTAGGACTCTTAGCATGTCGAATATTAAGTCTTAGTGGATGTCATGTAATAGGGATTGATCCAAGCGAAAACCGCAGAAAACTTGCTATGAAAATGGGGGCAATTGATTCAGTCGCAGGCAACGAAGCGAGCAAATCATTGATCAAATCTCACACTGCTGGATTGGGTGTCGATGTCTCGGTAATTACAGCGGCATCAGAAACAAGTGAGCCATTAATTCTTGGAGCAGAGCTCTGTAGAGAAGGTGGCAAATTAGTGGTGGTGGGAGATGTAAAACTAGATATTGACCGTAACATCATGTACCGAAAAGAACTCGATCTTATAATGTCTAGATCCACAGGTCCCGGAAGGTATGACTTCGACTATGAGAATAAGGGGCTAGATTATCCCAGCCAATATGTTAGATGGACCGAAGCTGGAAATGTCGATTCCTGCCTTAAACTTATGGTTAATGAGTCCCTAGATGTTAATCCCATTATTACCACTCAAATAACTGTAGATAATATAGATAAAGCTTACGAGCTTCTTTCCACACAAGATTCAACAGTGGCAGTATTAATAAGTTATGCAGAATCATCAAAAAAGCCTAACCTTTCTACGAAATTAGATATAAAACCATTAAAGCCATTAGGTTCCAGTGTGATTGGAGCAGCAGTAATCGGAACAGGTGAATTTTCTAAAGCTATTACTTTGCCTGCTATTCGCGCAACTAATGATTTCAATTTGATAGGGGTCGCAAATCGAACTGGTCATACAGCAGAACATGCTGCACGAGTATTCGGTGCAAGCTACGCAACTACCGATAGCAAAACGTTGTTGAAAGATGAATCTGTACAAGCAATTTGGATAAACACAGCTCATGATAGCCATGCAAGCTTGGCGATTGAGGCGATTAATTCCGGTAAACATGTCTTTCTTGAAAAACCGATAGCCCTGAATCTAAAAGATGCTCAGAAAGTTCTCGATGCTTCTTTGAAATCAGATACTCAATTGATGTTGGGATTTAACAGACGGTTTGCTCCAGCATCACTATACGCATCAACCATCTCGAAAGAGGCTCAAAGCGCAAAGCACATAATTTACAGAGTACGGGGCGATTCCATACCAGAAAACCATTGGCTCAATGATGATGAAATAGGAGGAGGAAGATTGCTCGGAGAAGCAGTCCATTTCTTAGACTGGATGACTTGGATAATAGACAAAGAGCCGATAAGTGTGCAAGCAACCCAATCCGGTAGTGATCTCAATAGCTTTAGTGTCACATTGTCTTATACAGATGGAAGCTTAGGCACAGTAGTGTATTCAATGATGGGGTCTCCCGACATGCAAAAGGAAAGTATTGACATATTAATGGGTAATACGACCTTAGTGATCGATAATTTCGAAAAGGTTAAGGTTTGTAAAAAAGGTAAAAGAGATAAATATTTGAAATTAAGTGGCAAAGGACATAAAGAACAACTTGTAGCATTTCAAAAATCCATCAACACAGGAACTCGAGCTCGCCCCAACGCCTCGGATGGTGTAAGGGCCACAGCTTGTGCGATTGCTGCTTTGAAATCGATTAACAAAGGTTCCTCGGAAATATTAGATCCGTCCTCTTGGGCAATAAAAGAATCCTCATGAAAACATATATCGTAACTGGCTGTGCAGGAATGATCGGTTGGCGTGTAACCGAATTACTTATTAGCAATGGAGCGAATGTTCTTGGGATTGATGACTTAAATCAAGCTTATGACAATCGAATTAAAATTTGGCGCCTTTCAGAACTTAAAAAACATCCAGGTTTTGAATTTTATGAAAGTGATATTACTCAATTAGAGACACTAAACGCCATATTAGATAAACAGTCCAAGGCCAAAAGTTTTGACGGATTAATTCACCTCGCTGCCAGAGCTGGAGTTCGCCAATCCATATTAGATCCAAGGGATTATTACTCTGTTAATTTGAATGGAACACTAAACTTGTTAGAGGCCTGTAAGGATTTAAACATAGCAAAATTTGTTCTTGCTTCTACTTCTAGCATATACGGCGATGGAACGTCTTCATTATCTAGCGATAATCGACTATCAGAAGATTTGAGAACTGATAGTCCAATATCGCCATATGCTGCTTCAAAAAAAGCAGCTGAAGTATGTGCATACACTTTCCACCATTTATATGGAATAGATGTTTCAGTGCTTAGATACTTTACAGTGTACGGCCCTGCAGGCCGACCAGATATGAGTCTTTTTAGATTTGTGCAGAAAATCTATGAGGGCTGGCCGATTACAGTTTATGGCGATGGCACACAATCGAGAGATTTCACATACGTCGATGATATAGCTAGAGGCACTGTCGCATCTTTAAAACGACTTGACTTCGAGATAATAAATCTGGGTTCAGGAATACCGATAGTGCTTTTAGATGCAATCAAAACTATTGAATCAGTCATTGGAAAGAAAGCGATAATTACCAATGAACCTGCTCACCCGACTGATGTAAAAGAGACGTGGGCCGATAATTCAAAAGCACAGGAAATACTCAATTGGTCGCCACAAGTTAGCTTTGAAAATGGCATCAAAGAATTGGTAGCTTGGTACCAGAAAAACCAAACCTGGGCACATGAACTAAACTCAGTTTCCTAATTTAATTTCATTTCAATATAATGGGCATCAGGTTATGCTTCTATTATTAAGGTCAGTTTGGTTGAGATGAATATGAAACAAATGGCACTTATTGCCAATTCAACGCATGAACTTGAGTATCGACTTGATGTTTTTAAAAACATCCCCGGAGACAAAATGCCAAAGTCGGTCAGCCCTGAAGATCTCAGGAAATTAGGTATTTACGCCGGTGCAGCAGGTTTTTGGTTGGATAAAGGTCGAACTAAAACCATGACAGACGACGGCGCAGGTGTCACAGTATCCGCCTTAGTAACAGGTAAGTCTTATGAAAATGATTTCGATACTGATGGCCTGATGTATGAGTATCCGCAATCAAAACGACCTTCAACCTACGATCAATCAAGAATTCAGGCAACCAAAACCGCGGCTCTCCTCAAACTTCCAATTTTCGTTGTAATAAAGCCAACTTCCAATTCAACGAACCGAGATGTTTTCTTAGGCTGGATTGAAGCTTGGGATGATATATCAAAATTATTTCTTATTAGTTTTGGATTCGAGGCTCCTAAAGGAATCCCAAATGGAACTGATGATGACGATGATCCATTCACGTTTACTTCATCAAATAGATTGCTTGATACGAAGTCTAAAAACATCAGAAAACGTAAATTTCGCTTCAAAATTATGAGAAGGTACAAAAAAGTATGCATGTTATGTGACATAAAGATTACTGAGCTATTGGCAGCAACCCATATACGACCAACAAGCAAACTCGGATCAGATGACGTTAGAAATGGGTTGCTGCTTTGCAATCTTCACGATAAAGCTTTTACAGAAGGCTTATTCAGTATTAATCCTTCAACTTATGAAATTACATACCGTAATGGTGGACCAGATAAAAATGAGTTAAATATAATTAATGAAGACCTATCAAATCTGCCACGAAAACCACATCCTAAAGCTTTAAACTGGCATTGGGAGCAATGGCTGTCCAAAAATAGGTCATAGGGTTCAATCTATGAAGAAAGGTAAAGATGGAAAATAAAAATACAGAGTTAGCGACACTAGGAGGCGGTTGTTTCTGGTGCCTAGAAGCAGTTTATGAGCAGGTAAAGGGAGTAGACAAAGTCGTTTCTGGTTATTCAGGTGGCAGTCTAGAAAACCCAACTTATGAACAAGTATGCTCAGAAACCACCGGTCATGCTGAGGTTGTTCAAGTAACTTTCAACACAGAAGTAATATCCTATGACAAAATTTTACGAATATTTTTTGCCATTCATGACCCAACCACATTAAACCGACAAGGATATGACATTGGTTCTTCATATAGGTCTGTTATTTTTCATCATTCCGAAGAACAAAAGAACACTAGTGAAGCAATAATGAAAGAGTTGGATAAGGGTGGGCCTTGGGACAATCCGATAGTAACTGAAATAAAACCATTAGATGTTTTTTATGTTGCTGAAGGTTACCATCAAAATTACTACCAAAATAATAAATACCAACCTTATTGCCAGGGTATTATATCGCCAAAATTAGCAAAGTTCAGAAAAGAATATTTGAGCGACCTGAAATCTGGTAATTAACTTAAAGCTGTCTAATAAGCTTTACGCGGATCTTCTCCATATTTGTTCGAGCTATCATCACCTTGGCGGACATACCAGTAAATTAATAAAACGACAACAATTAATGTGAATACTATTAAGATAGCTATCGCTGTGCCATAAAAAGCCCAATCATGTAAATCAGCAATCCAGGATACCAAAGCTATGATTATCCCTATTGCAACCGGTACAAGCCAAAGTAGTTGCCACCAACCACTTTTATTAATATCGTGAAGCCTTCTAGCAGCCAGAGAGATTGATGGGATTAAAAGTGCCAGGCCAAGTAATGTCCCTAATATGCCTGGTAAACCGGTAACTGCGTCTACAATTGAACCAACTATCTGTATAGCAACATTAAAAAGCTGCCACCACCAAAATTCTGCACGGGTCGCTCTACCGCTAAAAACAAAATAATTGTTGAATCCTTTTTTTATTGCTTCTTGAAAACTGACCATCGGCAAAGAGTCAGATTCAATTTGGAGAGAAGTTTCCTCAGATATAATCGATTCTGAATTCGGCTTCTCAACTGCTAAACCGCAAATCCCACAAAACTTTGCTTCTTCAGCGAGTGAATTATTACATTTTTGACATATCATAAAGATTGCGTTCCAAAAGCTGGTTTAGAAAATGTTATCAGCTCAAATTTATTAATAAAGCTGTAATTGTTAATAATAAGAATCACATATCATGATGATTGTTAAATTAACTCGTTGGTTTAAAAGCTAGCATACGAGTGGAAAATTTAAATTCTCCAACCCATAAGTGTGATCCATCCCACTCAACTGTATTAGCCATTTTTATTGAATTAGCGTCTTTGGTTCCCTGTCCATCACCTAAAGTCACGGTGGGGCTCATTCCTGATAATGCATCCTCTATTGAATCCCATCCCACAACTTTATTATCACCCTGCTGAGTAATAAAAAATCCTATATCAGTTAAAGCGGCACTTTGAGCAAATGAAGTATATCCCGGCACGATTCTTAGATTACCCGTGCCCAATTCAGTAAATTTAATTGCTTTCACGCTAGCACCGTCAGCTGGATACGCTGCGATTACCAACCATTCATTATCCGCATCTAACCGGCCAGGACTCTGGGACATGTCAAACTGGTACTTTGGTTCGTCATTTTGACTTGGTATGCCTTCCCAAAC
>MDSV01191312.1_pt1 | contig 22103 bp, 20 predicted proteins | sample 810851 | NCBI WGS metagenome assembly MDSV01 (sample SAMN05326640, study PRJNA326480) | marine metagenome | isolation source: seawater | place: Atlantic Ocean: North East | collected 2012 | reverse complement strand
TAAGAAAGTAAATCCAGAGGTAGATTACTTTCCTTTATCTGTAAATTACCAAGAAAAATATTACGCAGCTGGAAAAATTCCTGGAGGATACTTTAAAAGAGAAGCAAGACCAACTGAGGCAGAAACTTTAATCTCAAGGTTAATCGACAGACCTATAAGACCTTTATTTCCATCAAGTTTTATGAATGAGGTGCAATTGCTTCCAACCGTATTATCATATGATGGAGAAAACCAACCAGATATATTATCTATAATTGCTTCGTCTGCAGCTTTAGCTATTTCAGGCCTTCCTTTCCAAGGACCTATTGGAGCAAGTAGAGTGGGTTATAAAGATGGAAAATATTTATTAAATCCTACCCCTAAGGAACTTGAAGACTCAGAATTAGATTTAGTAGTTGCAGGAACAAAAGACGCAGTTCTTATGGTTGAGTCTGAAACAAAAGGATTATCAGAAAAAGTAATGTTAGAAGCTGTTAAATTTGGACACGAGAATTTTATTCCAGTAATTAAAGCAATAGAAAGTTTAGCTAAAAAGGCAGGCAAACCTAAATGGGAAGTCAAAGATGAAGATCACTCAGATATAAAATCAAAAATTAGTAAAGTCTTAGAGTCAGACTTAAGAAAAGCATTTAAAGAAACAGATAAAAAGAAAAGATCAACAGCAATATCGGAAGCAGAAAAAAAATGTAAAGAAATGTTTGCTGAAGATGAAAACATTAGTGAAAATCAAGCTATGGCTCAGCTAAAATCTCTGGAAAAAGATATAGTCAGAACAGCAATTATTAAAGATAAAAAAAGAATTGATGGAAGAGGATTAGCTGATGTGAGGCAAATTAAATGTGAAGTTGGCGTTTTACCTCGTACACATGGTTCTGCTCTATTTACTAGAGGTGAAACCCAAGCCTTAGTAGTCACGACTTTAGGAATGTCTGATGATGAACAAAGACTAGAGAGCCTTGATGGTATGCAAAGATCAAGTTTTATGCTTCATTATAATTTTCCTCCTTTCTCAGTTGGCGAATGTGGAAGAATAGGAACTGGAAGAAGAGAAATAGGCCATGGAAAGTTAGCATGGAGGGCAATTTACTCTTCACTGCCAAAAAAAGAAAATTTTCCTTATACATTAAGAGTTGTTTCAGAAATAACCGAGTCCAATGGTTCATCATCAATGGCAACTGTTTGCGGCACTTCCCTTTCCTTGATGGATGCCGGAGTACCTATTAAGGAACCAGTTGCTGGAATAGCTATGGGCTTAATTAAAGAAGGTGAAGATTTTTCAGTTCTTTCAGACATTCTAGGTGATGAGGATCATCTAGGCGATATGGATTTTAAAGTAGCTGGAACTAAAGATGGTATTACTTCATTACAGATGGATATTAAAATAACGGGAATTACTTTTGAGATTATGGAGAAAGCATTAGATCAAGCTAAAGAAGGAAGAAAGCAAATATTAACTGAGATGAATAAGGCAATTAAATCATCAAGAAAAGAATTTTCAAAACATACCCCTAAGATGGAAACTTTAAAGGTGGACAAAAAAGATATAGCTACTGTAATAGGAAAAGGTGGGGCAACCATAAGAGAAATTGTAGAAACATCAGGAGCTAAAGTAGATGTTAAAGATACTGGAGAAGTAACAGTCGCGGCACCAGATGAAGAGTCAAGAAATAAAGCAATTGAAATTATTAAAAATTTAATTGCAAAACCAGAGGTTGGCAAAACTTATAAAGGAAAAGTTGTAAAGATTATGGAGTTCGGTGCATTTGTAAACTTTTTAGGAAAACAAGATGGACTAGTTCATATATCTGAACTTGCATCTAAAAGAGTAGCTAAAGTTGGAGATGTCGTAAAAGAGGGAGATGAAGTTTCAGTTAAAGTTGTTGGTTTTGATAGAGGTAAAGTTAAACTCTCTATGAAACAAGTTTAAATAACATATTCAAAATTTTGGGTTTTTTCATTGACACTAAGTTGAATAGCACCATTTCTTAAATGAAAATTTTTGGCCATATCAGTTAGTGGAGATAGTGTAACTAATCTATTTAAATGATTTGATCTTTTAATTTTTTTAAATACCTCTTTTACAATTAATTTGCCTCCACCCTTTTTTTTTGACCAAACTGTGTATGCAATAGCTATTTTTCCTACATTTTGATCTCGTAAAGCACTTTGTAAATAAGCGTCTCTAGTCATCAAATCTAATTCCTCTACTGTTTTGGGAATCTCGTTTGTAAAACCAAAACACATAATTGCACAAATTTCTTTTTTATATTGAACACCAAAAATTTTGCGCCCAAAACTTGTCCTAAAGTTAATATCTAACTCAGGTCTTACTGGATCTTCTTTAATATTGCAGGATTTTAACTCAATTAATTCTGCTCCTTTAACCCAATCAAAAAAATTATCTAATTTTTCCTTAAATATTTTATTGAATTTTTTCATTTAATTCCTTTTTCTTCTTCTTCTTTAAACTTCTCTGATTTAATTTAAATTGCTATGTGAGGATTTTAGTTATGCATATTATGCAAATTAAGATATATTTTTTGGATCTGGCATACCAACCTTGTTGTATCCAGCATCCACATAATGAATTTCACCTGTAACTCCCTTTGAAAGGTCACTTAAAAGATATAAAGCAGAGTTGCCTACATCGTGTATATCCACGTTTCTCTTTAGGAAAGAATGATCCTCATTCCATTTGTAAAGAAATTTAGCATCTCCAATAGCTGAGGCAGCTAAAGTTTTAATTGGACCAGCACTTATTGCGTTCACCCTAATTCCTTTTGCCCCTAAGTCTCTAGCTAAATACTTTACGCTAGCTTCAAGTGCAGATTTACAAACGCCCATTACATTATAATTTGGTATAGCTTTGTTAGACTCATAAGTTAAAGTAAGCATACTTCCACCTTCTTTCATTATTTTTGATGCCTCTCTAGCGACCTCTGTAAAAGAAAAACAAGAAACCAACATACTTTTTAAAAAATTTTCCCTTGAGGTATTTAGGTATTCTCCTGATAATTCAGATCTATCAGAAAAGGCAACTGCATGAACAACAAAATCAATTTGACCCCATTTAGATTTAATATTTTCAAAAAGTTTTATTATTTCTTCTTTATTTTCAACATTGCAGCTAAGGGTATAATCAGATTGCAATGATTTAGCTAAGGGTACTACCCTTTTTTTTAAAGCATCCCCAAGGTAAGTAAACGCTAAATCTGCTCCACTTTCAGCTAATTTTTTAGAAATCCCCCAGGCGATCGATCTCTCGTTTGCCACACCCATTATTAAACCTTTTTTACCTTTAACTAAAGTCATTATACCTTTTCAAAAATTAATGTTGCATTTGTACCACCAAAACCAAAACTATTAGACATTATAGATCTAAGATTAAGGTCTTTCTCTGTTTTTGTAATAATAGGGAATTTTTTTGCTTCATCATCCATTTCAGAAATATTAGCAGAAGCAGTAATAAAATTATTTTTCATCATTATTAGACAATAAATAGCTTCATGAACAGAAGCTGCTCCTAAAGGGTGTCCTGACAATGATTTAGTAGAACTAATTTTAGGTATATTTTCCTTAAAGGTTTCCCCTATTGCTTTTAATTCAGTAATATCTCCAACTGGAGTAGACGTTCCATGTGTATTTATATAATCTATTTTATTTCTAGAGGTACTTAGAGCTAACTTCATACATCTTACTGCCCCTTCCCCGGAAGGCGCCACCATGTCATAACCGTCAGATGTAGCCCCATATCCAGTTATCTCAGCATAAATTTTTGCTCCTCTCGCTTTTGCATGTTCATATTCTTCTAAAACTAGTACCCCACCACCTCCTGCAATAACAAATCCATCTCGTGTCTTATCATAAGCTCTTGAAGCTTTTTTTGGTTCGTTATTATATTTAGAGGACAAAGCAGTCATGGCGTCGAACATTGCTGTCATAGCCCAATGAATTTCTTCACTACCACCCGCAAACATAATTTTTTGTTTACCAGACTGAATTAATTCAACTGAATTACCAATACAATGCCCGCTTGTTGCACAAGCAGAGCTCATTGTATAGTTAACTCCCTTAATTTTAAATGGAACAGCTAGTGTTGCAGATGCTGTGCTTCCCATAGTTCTTGGGACTATAAAAGGCCCCATCAATTTTGGGGTTTTTGCTCTTGTTTTATCAGAAGCTAAAATTACATTCTCTATTGAAGGGCCACCAGACCCCATGACTATACCAGTTGTAAAACTACTGATGTCTTTATCTTCTAAACCAGAGTCCTTTACAGCTTCCTTCATTGCGATGTAATTATAAGCAGAACCTGATCCCATAAATCTCATTGTTTTTCTATCAACATGTTCTTCAACTTTTATATTTGGTTTACCGTGTACGTGACTTTTTAAATTATGTTCTTTGTACTCTTCAGAAAATGATATCCCTGATTTTGAATTTAATAAAGACTGATAAACTTCTTCTTGATTGTTTCCAAGACAAGAAACTATTCCTATACCTGTTACAACTACTCTTTTCATGATTTAAACAAACCAACTTTTAGATTTTCCGCTGTGTAAATAGTTTTACCATCAGCATTTAAGACTCCATTTGCTAGCCCAACTGCGGTTCCCTCTTTTTTCAAAACTCTTTTTATATTTACTTCATATGATGCCATTTTAATTTTTTTTATTACCTCACCCGTAAATTTTACAGAGCCTACGCCAAGTGCTCTACCCTTACCTGGTTCTCCAATCCACCCAAGAAAAAAACCCACTAACTGCCACATAGCATCTAAACCTAAACATCCTGGCATAACAGGATCATCCTGAAAGTGACAATCAAAAAACCAAAGGTTGTCTTTTACATCTAACTCAGCTTTAATTAATCCTTTTTTAAATTCCCCGGCATTTTGATTTATTTCAGTAATTCTATCAAACATTAACATTGGAGGAAGGGGTAATTTTGCATTACCTTTCCCAAATAGTTTGCCCTTACCGCAGTCTATTAACTCGTTATAGTTGTAACTATTTTTTTGCATGATTTAAGGTAACTTTTACTTGATTTGGAGCATTTATCATATATATTTAGTTTAGAACGATTTTAAGCTACATCGTTCAAAATCAAGATTTATGAATGATAATTTAAAAATTATAGAAAAACTAAGGTCTTCAGGCCTGAGACCTACCAAACAAAGAGTTCAAATAGCCAAATTCTTGTTTGATAGAGAGAAAACTTTTCACTTCACTGTTGAACATTTAGATCAACTAATGAACTCAAAGAAAAGCGAGCCAAAGATCTCATTAGCTACGTTTTATAATACAGTGCATGCTTTTAAGAAAGCGGGTCATTTAAAAGAAATATTAACTAATAACAACACACATTATTTTGACACTAACACTAGTGCTCATCATCATTTTTTTGATGAAAAGAATAATGATCTTATTGATATAAACTCCAAAGAAATTAGAATAAAGGGTGTTCCAACGCCTCCTTCTGGAAAAAGAATCAAGGACATTGATGTTGTTGTAAACATAGAAAATGATTATTAAGGAGAAATTTTAGTGAGCGAACAATCAAAATGTCCATTTACAGGCGCAGGAACTCCGCCGAAGTTTCCAACAGGAAAAGGCACTTCAAATAGAGATTGGTGGCCGAATAGCTTAAATCTTAAAATTTTAAGCCAACATTCAAGTTTGGTTGATCCAATGGATAAAAAATTTAATTATGCAAAAGAATTTAAAAAGCTAAATTATAAAGCTTTAAAAAAGGACCTTCTCAAATTAATGACTGACTCACAGGACTGGTGGCCAGCCGACTATGGTCACTATGGACCTTTATTTATACGATTGGCATGGCATGCTGCAGGAACCTATAGGACTGGAGACGGACGAGGTGGTGCTGGCACGGGAAACCAACGTTTTGCTCCTCTAAATAGTTGGCCGGACAATGTTAACTTAGATAAAGCACGATTGCTTCTTTGGCCTATTAAAAAAAAGTATGGGAAGAGAATTTCATGGGCGGACCTTTTCATTTTAGTTGGAAACGTATCTCTGGAGTCAATGGGATTTAAAACTTTTGGTTTTGGTGCTGGACGAGAAGATATTTGGGAGCCTGAAGATGACATATATTGGGGTTCAGAAAAAGAATGGTTAGGTGTAAATCGATATAGCGGAAAAAGAGATCTCGAGAATCCTTTAGGGGCTTCTCACATGGGCCTTATTTATGTTAATCCTCAAGGACCTGATGCCAATCCTGATCCCTTATTAGCTGCTCACGATATTAGAGAGACTTTTGGTAGAATGGCGATGAATGATTATGAAACTGTAGCTCTTGTAGCTGGCGGACATACTTTCGGAAAATCTCATGGTGCTGCCTCTGAGTCCCACAAAGGCCCTGAACCTGAAGGTTCAAAAATTCAAGACCAAGCAACAGGTTGGAATAGCAACTACAAAACCGGTAAAGGGGTTGATACTATTAGTAGCGGGATAGAAGGAGCTTGGACGCAATCACCAACTAAATGGGATATGGGTTACTATGATTGTTTGTTCGGTCATGAGTGGGAACTTACTAAAAGTCCAGCTGGAGCACATCAATGGACTCCTAAAAAGAATGGTCAAGAGATAAAAATGGTACCTGATGCACACAATCCTTCAGTTAAACATCCTCCTATGATGCAAACTACAGACCTTTCGTTAAGATTTGATCCAAAATATGGTCCTATCTCAGAAAACTTTCATAAAAATCCTGATGAGTTTGCAGATGCTTTTGCAAGAGCATGGTTTAAGTTGACACACAGGGATATGGGTCCTCGTGCTAATTATTTAGGCCCAGAAGTTCCAAAAGAGCAACTGATATGGCAAGATCCTGTTCCAAAAGCAAAGTATAAACTTAAAAATAAAGATATAAAACATCTTAAAGAAAAAATTTTAAAATCTGGATTAAATATATCTCAACTAGTTTCTACCGCTTGGGCTTCAGCCTCAACTTTTAGAGGTTCTGATAAAAGAGGTGGAGCTAATGGGGCCAGAATAAGACTAGAACCCCAAAAAAACTGGGAAGTTAATAACCCTCAAGAACTTTCAAAAGTTTTAAAAGTTTACAATAAAATTCAAAAAAGCTTTAACGGCAAAAACAAAATAGTTTCGATAGCAGATCTGATTGTTCTAGGTGGTTGCTTTGGAATTGAAAAAGCCGCAAAGAACGCTGGAAAGAAAATAAATGTGCCCTTTAAACCTGGTCGTGGAGACTCAACACAAGATCAGACTGATATATTTTCTTTTAGTTTACTTGAACCTGTAGCTGATGGATTTAGAAACTATATCTTAAATAGACCTAACGGCTCTTCTGGCAAAAAAAGTGTATCCGCAGAAGAATTGCTTATTGATAGAGCTCAATTAATGAAACTAACAGCACCTGAAATGACTGTTTTAATAGGAGGAATGAGAGTTCTAAATACAAATTATAATAATACAAATCATGGAGTTTTTACAAAAAAACCAGAAAAACTTACAAATGATTTTTTTGTAAATTTGCTTGATATGAATACGACTTGGAAAGAAGTTGATGATAAAGAAGAATTATTTGAAGGTCGAGACCGAAGAACCAACAAAGTTAAGTGGACAGCAACTAGAGTGGATCTTATTTTTGGATCTAATTCTCAACTAAGAGCAATATCAGAAGTCTATGCGTTAGAAGACTCTAAGGAAAAATTTTTAAATGATTTTGTAGCTGCTTGGACCAAAGTTATGAATTTAGATCGTTTTGAAACAGGAAATTAAATGACAGAATTTACAAGAGGAATATTTCAAGTTTCAAAAGAAATTTATGAAAATAATAGAGGTTCTATTTTAAGAACTATTATTTATACAATAGGTCATTTTGTTATAGCTATTACAGTTCTAATGTTAATAGCGAATGTTTCATTTATCATTGCCTTAACAGATGCAATCGTGGAACCATTAGCTAATGCAGTTTGGTATTTTTTATTAGATAAATTTTGGGCATCAAGATCTAAATCAAAAAGATAGTTTTATAATCTCCCCCACAAGCTCTCTTTTTTAACCCATCCGATAAAATTATCTGTTTTAATTTTACACCATTCATTTTTACATTTTTTAACTATACACAATCTTCCTTTTTCTAACCGAACTAAAGGTTTTGAATACAAAGTAGGACTTTGAAAAACTAATAAATTCTCTTCTAAATTTATCGCAGATTTTTTTTTTGATAATTGAGAAATATGTATCCATCCAGAATTATTTTCATGATCTCTTATTTTCATAAAATTATTTGATTTGTCCTGGACTAAAACAGGAAGATATTTTTTTTTATAAAATAATTTGATCGGATACTCAAAAGAAGGCCCTTGTCTAAGATTTACTTTTTCATTTCTTAGGGTTAAAAAATATTCTTCTGATGAAAATAAATTTGTACTTAAATAAAAAAAAATGACAACTATTTTTTTGAGCATTTATTTATACAATCTGGATTTATACTTAATTTAATTTTTCTAAAATTTGAAGAAATTGAATTAAAAATCATCATACTTTCCCCCAAGGTATTTTTAGTGTTTACTATTGTTTTGATAACTTCATTTGCTTGTAAAGTACCTGCTATACCTGCTAACGTAGATAATATTCCTTCTGTTTCACAATTATTTTCTTCAAAAGAAGCCTCAGGCATAAAACATCTAAAACAGGGGCCTTTTTTTCTAAAATTAAAATTAAAAAGCTGACCATCAAACCCGCTAATGGCAGCAGATATTAGTATTTTTTTACTCCTTAAGCAGTAGTCGTTAATTAAATACCTTGTTTCAAAGTTGTCAGTTCCATCACAAATTATATCAAACTTAGCTATTATTTTTTTTATATTACTTGTATCAATTTTATTTTTAAATATCGAAATTTTAATTTTTTTATTAATTTTTTTAATTTTCTTTTTGGCCTGTAAGGCTTTATTTTTTCCTAAATCACTAGGTGTGAACAAGATTTGTCTATTTAAATTTGAAATTTCAACTTTATCATGATCTGCTATTCCGATATGCCCGACACCACTATTTACAAGATATAGTATTAATGGACAACCTAATCCTCCAGCTCCTATCACCAAAACTTTTGAAGAAAAAATTTTTTTTTGCCCTGCAATGCCAATATTTTTTAATATTATTTGCTTAGAAAATCTTTTAAATTCACTTTTGTTTAACTTCATTTTAGAACTATTTAGTGCCTGTCGAACCAAACCCCCCAGTTCCTCTTACTGTTTCTGAGAGCTCATTTACCTCTTCTAGTTCTGCTTGAATTACAGGAGAAACAATCATTTGTGCTATTCGCAATCCATTTTCCACAATAAATTTTTCTTTACCAAGGTTAATCAAAATTACTTTTATTTCCCCCCTATAGTCCGCATCAATTGTACCAGGAGTATTTAAGACACTTATACCTTTTTTTGCTGCAAGACCTGATCTGGGTCTAATCTGAATCTCAAAACCTTTTGGGATAGAAACAGAAAAACCAGTTGATATTAAAGCCTTTTCTCCTGGATTAATTTCTATGTTTTTTTCTATAAATGCAGATATATCCATACCAGATGAACCTGAAGTTTCATATTTAGGGATTAAAACTTTTTTAGAAAAAGGTTTAATTAATATTTTTGTCATCAACCAAAAGTTTATCTATTATTTTTTTCACAACCACATTTGCTATGAAACTTTTTTTACTTTTTGAAATTGACTCTATATTACCTTTTTTATCAATTATAGATATTTTATTATAGTCAACATTAAAACCAAAATCTTTTTTAGAAACATCGTTAGCAATCATAAAATCACAGTATTTTTTTTTTAATTTTTCAGTTGAATTTTTTATTAAATCTCTTGTTTCTGCTGAAAAACCAACAACTATTTTTGGTCTAGCACGGTTATTTTTTCCTAGATATTCTAAGATATCGGAGCTCTGTTCTAATTCTATATTATTAAGTTTTTTATCCGATTTTTTTATTTTAAATTTACTTACATCCTTAGGTTTAAAATCTGAAACAGCTGCAGCACAAACCGCTATATCTACTGGTAAAAGTTTTTTAACTTCTTCCATCATTTCTGAGGCTGTTGTTACTTTTTTTACTTTTAAGTCTTTTGCAAAATCGATTGAAGCTGGTCCAGCAATTAATGTTGTTTTGACACCAAACTTTGATAGAGCTAAAGCTATTTCATATCCTTGTTTACCACTAGACTCATTTGATATGAATCTGACAGGATCTAAGTATTCTCGTGTGGGGCCTGTAGTTACTAAAGCAGTAATTTTGTTATTTTTTAATAAACCTCTGTTTTTGAAATACTCCTTAATGTATGAAAATATCTGTCTGGGACTAGACATTTTTCCTTTACCATACTCTCCACATGCCATCTCCCCGTCAGTTGGACCAATAAATTTGTACCCAAAATCCAATAAAGTTTTGACATTTTTTTGTGTAGCTTTGTGAGTCCACATTCTTACATTCATTGCTGGTACTAGCATTATATCTTTGTTTGAAGCTAATATTACTGTAGTTGCAAGATCTTCGGCTTTACCTATTGACAACTTTGTCATTAAATTTGCTGTAGCGGGAACTACTATGATGATATCAGCCCATCGAGATAATGATATATGGTCTATTTCAGACTCACTATCAGCATCAAATATATTTTCATAAGTTTTGTTTTTACTTAAAGATGTTATAGATAGTGGAGTGACAAACTGCTTACCACTTTTGGTTAATATAGTTTTTACCTCTATAGAATTCTTTTTAAGAAGTCTTATTAAATCTAATGATTTATAAGCAGAAATTCCGCCTCCCACAATCAATAGAATTTTTTTATTTTTTAATGACATTTTAACAATTAAAATACTAATAAAATAATAATTACAACACCTAAAAAACTAATAATAATATTGTTTCTTAGACCCTTGAGTTTCATTTTTTCCATTTCTAAGCTTTTATTGTTTGCTACGCCTAAATTCAACTTACCCTCTGCTATTAATTGCAATGCATAATTAGCCTTATCCATAAACTCAGGGAAATCCGGTATTCTTTTTAAAATTTCTGCCGATGTATTTATTGCAGTATCTATACTTGATTTTGGTCCCTTTAAGTCTTTCAACCAGTTTTCTAGTATTGGCTTCGAAACCTCCCATATATTAGTCTCAGGATATAATTTTCTTGCAACTCCTTCAACCACAACCATTGTTTTTTGAAGCAACAAAAGAGGAGTTTGAGTTTGCATATTAAATTTTTCTGTAATCTCAAATAATTGGGATAACAGGTTTGCTCCAGATATATCTTTTATAGATTGACCAAAAATTGGCTCACCAACTGATCTCAATGCTTGAGCAAATTCCTCTTTAGAGGCATCTTTTGGAACTAGGCCTGCCTGAAAATGTACTTCTGCCACTTTAGTGTAGTCCCTTTGTATAAAACCAAAAAGGATCTCAGCAAGGTACTTTCTATTATTTTTATCAAGTCTTCCCATAATACCAAAATCGACAGGTATTATATTTCCCTCTTTATCTACAAAAAGATTACCTTGATGCATGTCCCCGTGAAAAAATCCATCTCTCACAGCTTGCTTTAAAAAAAGCTGGATTAGATTTTCTGCCAATGTCTTTAAGTCTACCCCAGATTTTTGAATAAGATCCTGCTCTCTAATAGAAACCCCCTCTACTTTATCAAGAGTTAATATTCTTTTAGAGGTATAGTTCCAATATATTTTTGGAACAATAAACCCTTTATCTTCTTTTGTATTTTCGTATAATTCATTTGCAGCCGCTGCTTCAAATCTTAAATCCATTTCTATATTCGTGATTTCTCTAAGCAAATGTACTACTTCAACAAATTTTAAGCGCCTTGCCTTCGTAACAGTATTTTCAATAATATAAGCAAGCAACATAAGCGCATCTAATTCTTCATTAAATAATTTTTCTATATCAGGTCTTAAAATTTTGATTGCCACCTCTTTGTCAATTCCATCTACATTTATTGATGCTATATGAACCTGAGCAATCGAGGCAGCTGCAATAGGATTGCTAATATTATTAATATTTTTATAAGCAGACTCTCCTAATTCTTTTTTAATAATTATTTTTGCATCATTCGTTTCAAACGCTGGTAGCTTATCTTGTAATTTTTCTAAATCATTACTTAACTCTTCTCCTATTATATCTGGACGAGTAGCTAAAAATTGTCCAAGTTTTATAAATGTAGTGCCCATACTTTCCAGAGCACTACATAATTTTTCACCAGGTTTTTGAGATAAATTAATATTTTTCTTTTCCGATCCTAATGAGATTAATTGAAAAAAAATTTTTAAATAAAATGGAATGTTATATATTTCATCGATTGTATTTATAGCTCCTGATGATGCTAACTTTCTCCCAATTTTAAATAATTGATAAATTCTTTTGAACATTTTTAAATTTTCCAACCTGAGTGTATAGCAGAAATTCCATTTGATAAATTTCTGAATTCAACATTTGAAAATTTACTTTGTATCATTAGCTTTAGAAGCTCCTCTTGAGTATAAAATTTTTTTATACTTTTAACTAAATACTCGTAAGGCTCAGAACTTCCTACTACATATTTTCCAATTACAGGAATAATCTTGCTGTATTGTTTATAAATTTCACCTATTATTTCATTTTCAGCTTTTGAAAATTCCAAACACATAAATCTCCCACCAACTTTTAAAACTCTATAGGCTTCTTCTAAGCACAAATTAATGTTTGATACATTTCTAATACCATAACTTATTGTATAAAAATCAAATGTTTCATCTTTAAAAGGAAGTTTTTCTGCAGAGGCTTTTTTCCAAGAAATATTTTTATAACTTTTTAATTTTTTCTTACCAAATGCTAACATATCTTCATTTGGCTCCACACAAACTATTTCGCTATTAGAGTTAGTTTTTTTAGAATAAATTTTTGCTAAATCACCAGTGCCTGAAGCTACATCAATAAGTAAGTTATTTTCCCCAGGATTCATCCAATCAATCATGTTTTTTTTCCATATACGATGTATTCCTAAAGACATAAGGTCGTTCATAAAATCATACTTTTTATAAACTTCACTAAATACAGCATTAACTAGTTTAGTCTTATTTCCGATATCTATTTTCATAAATAAATTATAGTGATCTAAGTCAAAAATAACAAGTTGACCCTGATATACTAGAGATATATATAAATGTGAAATTATGCCAAACACGAAATCAGCAATTAGACGAGTAAGAAGAGTTAAGCAACAAACTACTGTAAATCGTATTAGAAAGAGCAAATATCGAGCAGCAGTGAAAAAAATGGAAACATTAATTAAATCAGGAAAAAAAAATGAAATAAAGAGCTTTTTTCCAAAATTTCAGTCGATTCTTATGCAGGTTGCGAAGACCGGCGTTATAAACAAGAAAACCGCAAGTAGAAAAATTTCTAAAATATCAAAAAAATTATAACAAGCGTTGTAACACTTTTAAGTTGTCCTAAATTTTAAAATTTTCAAAAAAAAACGTCAATATGTAGTTCTTAACTTCTAAATGTAGAAAATATATTAAGAAGGTTGTAAGTTTTTTTTTAATTATCGGATCCAAGACCAAAAAAAAAAATTTAAAAAAATATTTTTATTTTTAAAATACAACCAAATCAAAATACAACCTACCTCGAATTTTTTTTCTAAAATTAAAAATACAACTTGCTAAAAATAATTTTAGAAATTAAAGGTAATTTTCTAACAAAATAATTACATGGAAAAAAAATCTACAAAACCCAAAGATATATTTGTTTCTGAAGAAGAAAAAATTTTAAATTGGTCTGAGGTTCAAAGCTCTTTCAAAAAAACTTTTGGAGACGAAATTTATTCAAGTTGGCTTAAAAATCTATTACTTTTAAAAGAGTATAATGACTATATAGTTTTAGGCGTTCCAACAAGGTTTTTTAGAGATTGGATAGTTTCTCGATATCTAGATAAAATATTAGAACAAATTAAAAAGTTTAAATTAAGTCTTAATAGAATTGAATTTATTATTTCTGAAGACAATAAAACAAAAAATAGAGATGAGTTTAAAGGTAACTCACTTAATACTGTTACTGAAATAAAAGACTCCATTCTTAATTATAATAGACTTAATCCAAACTTAAATTTTGAAAATTTCATTAGAGGAACAAGCAATGAAATAGCTTTGTCTTCATCAAAAAAAGTATGTGAACAAACTTCAAGATATAATCCACTTTATATATATGGTGGAGTAGGTCTTGGAAAAACTCATTTATTAAATGCTATAGGACTTAAACTACAATCCGAAAATAATGTGATGTTTATTTCTGCTGAAAGATTTATGTATCACTTTATTAAATCTATTAAAAAAAATGATATGGTCAATTTTAAAGATTTCTTTAGAAGGTCAGCAGTCTTTATTATTGACGATATACAATTTATTCGTGGAAAAGAAGGATTACAGGAAGAATTTTTTCATACATTTAATAGCTTAATGGAAAAAAGTTCCCAAATAATTATTTCGGCAGATAGGCCGCCAACAAAACTAGATCGAGTTCAAGAAAGGATAAAATCTAGACTTTCTGGAGGCTTGATAGTTGATATAGATACGCCTGATCTTGAACTTAAAACTAAAATTATTAAGAGCAGAATTATGGATATACAAGATCAATTTTCTGAAAATTTTAATATAAGTGATGAAGTTATTAACTTTATAGCCAATGAGAGCAAAACGAATATAAGAGAATTAATAGGGATTCTTAATAGAGTTATTACATTTAGCAGAATACACAAAAAAACCTTAAATATCAGTGATTGTAAGAACATTTTAAAAGATGTTTTTAATCAAAGCAAAATAATAACAGTAGATAAAATTCAAAATACGGTATCAAATTATTTCAACATTTCTTTAACTGAAATGCTTTCACAAAGAAGATCACGACCTCTTGCCAGACCAAGACAAATGGCAATGTATCTAGCAAAAAAAATGACAACAAGATCGCTACCAGAAATAGGTAGAAGATTTGCTAATAGAGATCATACAACAGTCATACACGCCGTTAAGACAATAACAAGGCTTTCCGAGAAAGACGATGAAATGAGAAAAAACATAAGTCAAATAAAAAGCTTGTTGTTAGAAGAGTAGAAAATGCAGTTTTCTATCAAGAGAGATACTTTGCTAAAGTCTTTAAACTTAGTGCAAGGCGTTGTTGAAAAAAAGAACACATTGCCTATTTTATCAAATGTTTTATTAGAGGCAAAAAATGGCAAACTTATAATTATCGCTACTGATTTAGATTTAATATTTTATGATGAAATAAATGAAGTAAAGATAGAAAAAGAAGGAACTAGTACAACTTCAGCAGCTATTTTATTTGATATATTAAGAAAAATCTCAATTAATTCCGAGATTAATTTTGAGTTAAAGTCCGAAAACAAACTCAGCTTAAAAGCAGAAAGTTCAAATTTTAATCTTTTATGTCTACCAAGTGATAATTTTCCAAATTTCTCAGATAACTTCCACAATGAAGAAATTGTTTTAGATAAATCAAAATTACTCTCTCTATTCAATAAAACAAAAATATCTATATCAAACGATGATACAAGACACTATCTTAATGGAATATATTTACATTTGACAGAGTCTCAAAACAAAACTTATTTAACCGGAGTTGCAACGGACAGCCACAGACTCTCATCTAGCAGTATAGAAATTGAAAAAGGAAAAGACCTTACATCTTTAATATTACCCAAAAAAACTGTATTTCAACTTTGCACTTTGCTTCAAGAAACTAATGAAAAAGTTATAGTCCAAACAAGTGAGGCAAAAATTCTTTTTAAGGTTGGAAAAACTAAACTTATTTCAAAAGTTATTGATGGTAAATTTCCTGATTACAGCAAAGTAGTTCCTAAAAATAATGAAAAGTCTTTAACGGTTTCTTCCAAAGACTTTATAGACTCTATAGAGAGAGTAACAACTGTTTCTGTAGATAGAAAAGAAGGAGTAAAATTAAATATTAACGAGGGAAATATAAAACTTTCAGTTAATAGCACAAACTCAGGAGAAGGGAATGAGACTTTAAAAGCAGCTTACGATTCTAATGAAATGACTATTAGCTTTAATTCCAAATATTTGATTGATATTGCCTCTGTAATTCAGGATAAAAATTTAAAAATGAGATTAAAAGATCCAATTTCACCTGTTCTTATTGAAGACAATTCAGATAAAAATAGTTTTTACGTTATAATGCCAATGAAAATTTAAAAAATTTCTTTCACGTTTTTTTATTACTTTTTAGTCTAGAAACATTGGTATTCAACATTAATTCGAGGTCTCCCCTAGAGGTGGTTTTATATAGATCCAAAAAAATGATATAATTTATAATCTTTATTCGAAAATAAATGCCAAAAAATTCAAAAAAAATAAAAAACCAAGCATATGCAGCTGACTCCATTAAGGTATTAAAGGGTCTTGACGCTGTTAGAAAGAGACCAGGTATGTATATCGGAGATACCGATGACGGGTCAGGTCTTCACCACATGGTATTTGAAGTGGTAGATAATTCTATAGACGAAGCTTTAGTAGGATACTGTAAAAATATTTCTGTAACAATGAATAAGGACAATAGTATTACAGTCGAGGATGATGGAAGAGGAATACCCGTTGATATGCATAAAGGTGAAAAGATGTCAGCAGCCGAAGTTATAATGACCCAACTACACGCGGGAGGAAAATTTGATCACGATTCATACAAAGTCTCAGGAGGACTACATGGGGTAGGAGTATCAGTAGTTAATGCTCTTTCAGAGGACCTGGAACTTAATATTTATAGGGAGGGAAAAGAATATTCAATTAGTTTTAAAGATGGTAATTCGGTTAAGCCACTAAAATCTATTGGAAAGACAAAAAAAACTGGAACAAAAATAACTTTTCTTCCATCAAAGAAGGTATTTTCATCAATCAAGTTTAGCTCAACAATTCTTCAAAGAAGAATGCAAGAACTTGCTTTTTTAAACAAAGGAATATCAATAAATTTATTTGACAAGACTAGCGCTAAACCAAAAGAATTTATAAACAAGTATGATGGCGGAATATTGGAATTTGTAAGATATATCAATAAAAAAAAACCTCAACTTGTAAATAAAAATGAAAAAGAAGTTTTTAAAAAACCAATATACGTAACTTCAGAAAAAAACAATGTATCAGTCGAATGTTCTTTTGAATGGAATGCTGGTTATTCAGAAGAAGTTTTACCTTTTACTAACAATATACCGCAAAAAGATGGAGGTACTCACTTACTAGGTTTCAGAAGCGCTTTAACTAGAGTTATAAATAAATATGCATCAGAAAAAAATAATTCTAAAAAAAATAAAATAACTCTTTCTGGTGAAGATATAAAAGAGGGACTTACGGCGGTTCTATCAATTAAGATGCCCGACCCAAAATTTTCGTCTCAGACAAAAGATAAGCTTGTGTCATCAGAGGTTAGACTAATAGTTGAAAGCATTATTAATGACAAAGTTTCAACTTGGTTTGATCAGAATCCAAGTGTAATTAGAGTTGTATTAGAAAAAATTACTCAAGCAGCTTTGGCTAGAGATGTCGCTCGAAAGGCTAGGGATAGCGTTAGAAGAAAAGGAGCATTTGAGCTTTCAGGTTTGCCTGGAAAATTAGCTGACTGTCAAATTCAGAAAAGAGAAGGAACTGAACTTTTTATTGTTGAGGGAGACTCAGCAGGAGGATCTGCTAAACAAGGTAGAGTAAGAGAGTTTCAAGCAGTGCTACCTTTGAGAGGTAAAATTTTAAATACCTATGTAAATGCTAATGGAAAAACGAATGGGGCCAATGGGGAATTTGAAACTAAAGCCCTAGCTAAGATGATGTCTTCTAATGAGATAGTTACATTAATAAATGCTCTCGGAACTGGATCAAAAGATTTTAATATTGAAAACTTAAGGTACGATAAAATTATTATAATGACTGATGCTGACGTCGATGGCTCACACATTAGAACTCTTCTTTTAACTTTTTTTAACAATTATCCTTTCAACCAATTAATAGAAAACGGACATTTGTATCTAGCTCAGCCTCCATTGTTTAAAGTTACAAAAGGGAACAAAAGTGAATATATAAAAGATGAAAAAAAATTAGAGGACTACATATTAAAACTTTCTGGAAATTTGGACAAAAAAATGAAAAAAAACACCCCTACTTTTGAAAAATTTTTGAGAGAACAAAAAGAAAAACTCTCAATTCAAAGATTTAAAGGATTAGGAGAAATGAATCCAGAGGAGCTTTGGGAGACAACATTAAACCCAGATAATAGAACCATGCTCAAAGTTCAATACACCAAAGGCACAAAGGAAAAGTCAAAAGAAGATCAGAAAATGATTCAAATATTAATGGGTGATGATGTTGCGCCAAGAAAAGATTTTATTACTAGCAACGCTTTGGATGTAGCAGAATTAGATATATAATCCTTTTATGAATTTTTCTACTCTTTTTAGATTAGAAGAAAATCTTAATCTAGATAAAAATACTCTTGTAATTTTAAGATGGATAGCAAACATTGGTCAGCTATCAGCAGTTGGCTTAGTTTTTTTTCTTTTAAATTTTAATTTTCCAGTTTTATTTGCAATTTTAATAATTTCATTTGGTGTTCTTTCTAATATTTATCTTCAATTTTTTGTTAAAACGAACCAAATTAAAGATTTTTATTCTGCTTTATTTTTATTATTTGATTTAACTCAACTTTTTTTCCTCTTATATCTAACAGGAGGTATTTCTAATCCTTTTTCTATTTTATTAATTATTCCAACAATAGTTTCTTCCACTTTTTTAAGTTTAGGGTCAACTTTAATTCTAGGTTTTGTAACAACAATTTTTTTGTTTTTATTATCAGTATTTCATTATCCCTTACCTGGTTTACATGAGTCGAATTTTACATTTCCTAAATATTTCTTAACTGGATATTTTATAGCAATACTTATTGGTTTAATTTTTTTAAGTTACTTTGGAATAAGATTTACTGGCGAAACCAAAAAAAGATCTGATGCAGCTTCCGTAATGCGACAAGTTATTGCAAGAGAATACGAGTTAGAGTCTCTTGGAGGTCAAGCAGCTGCAGCGGCACACTCACTTGGAACCCCGCTTGCTACAATTTCAGTAGTAGCCAAAGAACTAAAGAAAGAAATGGGACAAAATTCAAAATATTCCAAAGATATAGAATTACTAATCAGCCAAAGTAAAAGATGTGGAGAGATATTAAAAAAGATATCTCAAAAACAAATTTTAGAAGATAAATTTATTAGCTCATTAAAAGTAGAAGATTTATTAGAAGAAATTATTAAATCATTTGAAGAGACTTCTGAAAAAAAAATTAATTTAATTACTGACCAAGATAAAAACAAAATTGATATTCAAAGATCTCCAGAAGTGGTTTATGGTCTAAGAAATTTTATTGGTAATGCAGTTAAATTTTCAAAAGAAGAAATTAACATTTCAATCGAAAGTGACAAAAAAAAAGCTAAAATAATTATTAACGATGATGGCGAAGGTTTTGCTGAAGATATAAAAAACAACCTAGGTGAGCCTTATATTAAATCTAAATCTAATAATGAAAATTCTGGAACTGGCCTCGGCACTTTTCTCGGAAAAACTTTACTTGAAAGGAGAGGGGCAAAATTAAATTTTTCAAATGGCGGAGCTCTTAAAGGGGCTAAAGTGACTATCTCGTGGAACGTTTTAGATCTTGAGAACCAAAATTAACAATGATTTGATTATCGAGGTTCTTGTTGTGTCATGCAGTGTATGGCGCCAAAACCCCATATAAGTACTGAACAATCAATAGGTATAATTTTTCTTTTTTTAAAGTGTTTTTTAAAAATCTTTAAAATTAATTTGTCATTTTTATCATTATATGTGGGCACCAAAACTTTTTTATTCGCTATATAAAAATTTAGATATGTAGCTGGCACCCTTGTACCTTGAATATATTTAGGCTTTGGCATTGGTATCTTAATAATTCTTGCTTTTTTTAAATACTTTGACTGCTTTAAAATTTCAAAATTTTTTTTTAAAATTTTATAATTTTTATCTTTTTTGTTTTTTTCGTATGCAACAAATATTTTTTTTTCACTAACAAACCTAGCTAAATCATCTATATGGCCATGAGTATCATCTCCAATTATACCTCTTTTAAGCCATATAATATTTTTTGCGCCAAAAAATTTATAGAAAAGTTTTTCGTAATCCTGCTTTTCAAATCCAGGGTTTCTTTGTTGTATTTTACTTAAAAGACATTCCTCAGTAGTTATAAGAGCTCCTTTACCATTTACATCTATTGCACCGCCTTCAAGAACAACTTTTTTTTTGTTAAAAATAGGTGAAATCGATCTGATCTTGGAGAAATTTTTAATCTTATTTATAATACTATTGTCTTTTTTAAAATTTTTGTATTTTGCCCAAGAATTAAATCTCCAATTTATTAAGACTTTTTTATTTTTTTTATCCTTTACAAATATTGGAAAAGAGTCCCTTAACCAAACTCTATCGGTCTTACAAAAAATGAATCTTATATTAGTAAAATTAACTTTAAAATGTTTTAAAATTAAAATGACTTTTTTTTTATGACTATTATTTTCAATTAAAACGTTTACCATTTGTACTCTTGATAAGTGAAAGACAATTTCTGCAAAAACTTGCGGAATAAAATCAAATTTATTTGGCCAATCCTTTTTATTATGAGGCCACGCTATCCAAGTTGATTTTTGCTTTTCCCACTCAGCGGGCATTCGAAGATTTTTGCCAATTGAAAATTTAGTCATCTTTAGGATTTTTAAGAATATTCTTGTATGAATCAATCCTTCTATCTCTAAAAAACGGCCAGTGTCTTCTAACTGTATCAATTTTTTTTAAATCAATATCGCAAATTAAAATTTCTTCTCTTAAACTTGCTTTTCTAACTATATTTCCACTAGGATCAAATATTACGCTGTTACCCCAAAATTCTAATTTTTTACTTCCTTGTTTCTCAACGCCTACTCTATTAATTGCTGCAACGTAAACCCCATTAGCTATAGCATGGGATCTTTGAACAGTTAACCACGACCCAAGCTGCGATTTACCAAATCTTTTTTTTTCACTTGGATGCCATCCAATAGCAGTAGGATAAAATAATATCTCAGCTCCTTTTAGCGCAGTTAATCTAGCAGCTTCTGGAAACCATTGATCCCAACAAATTAACGTGCCAATATTTCCTTTTTTGGTTTTAAAAGATTTAAAACCAAGATCTCCTGGTGTGAAATAAAATTTTTCATAAAATTGAGGATCATCTGGTATGTGCATCTTCCTGTACTTACCTAAAATCTTTCCGCTTTCATTAATTACAACGCAGCTATTATGATAAATTCCTGAAGTTCTCTTTTCAAAAATTGAAATAATTAATACTAAATTTAAATCTTTTGCCAAAGAGGAAAAAATACTTGTTGTTGGCCCAGGGATTGTTTCTGCAAGATTAAAATTAGAATGCTTTTCGGTTTGACAAAAATAATTCGTTAAAAATAATTCTGGCAAACAGACAATATTTGCACCCTTACGTTTTGCTAATTGTATTTTAGAAATTGCTCTTTTTATATTTTTTTTCTTATCAGACGACATTCTCATCTGTATTAAAGCTAGTCTTGTCTTCCTCATAATACTAAAATATTTTTTGAAAATTTCTTCTTAGTCTTTTTTTCCAGTTTTGTCTGTGATAAGCGTCGCTTGCAATTAATGGCAAAACACTTGTAGCTTCAGCAAAAACCATTTGTTCTTTAGTAATATCTACTTTGCCCCATGAGCTTGCTTCTTTAAGAGTTGAACTACTACAGGCACCATCTCTTGTATCAGCCACTGTTATCTGTATTGCATATTTATGCATATCAACTTTTTTGCCTAACAACTCTGCACACACAACTGTGTCTTGAACAAAGTTTTTTGGAACACCCCCTCCAATCATTAATAATCCAGATTGTTTAGATTGTAATTTAATTTCAGTAAGTTCTCTAAATTCTCTTATCGAGTCGATTGTTAAATGTTTTTTTGGATTTTGTTCTTGGTGCATTAC
>MDSV01183458.1_pt1 | contig 22103 bp, 16 predicted proteins | sample 810851 | NCBI WGS metagenome assembly MDSV01 (sample SAMN05326640, study PRJNA326480) | marine metagenome | isolation source: seawater | place: Atlantic Ocean: North East | collected 2012 | reverse complement strand
TCGGGTGTTTTTTCAATATTTTTATTAAGTAACTCAATAAATTCATCACTATGTTCCATGATATTAGTTTTTTTACGATTTTTAAATAAGAATTTATGTAAATCACTCGTAGTATATTTCAGTTTTTTAGTGAATTTCATAAACTCATCCGAATTACTATCAAAAAAGTAATTATACATATCCTTAGTTTGTTTTCGTGTTGCATGAACAAACTCAAGTTCATAATCTACTCTTCCAGCTCTTTTTAAAGCACTATCTAATCGATCCTTATAATTAGTAGTTAGGAAAGTCAATAGTTTATGTTTCTTAATCATACCATCTAAAACATTTAATACTGTAGAAAATGATACATTACATTTAGAATCTCTATCTACGAATAAAGCATCAATATCTTCTAATACAAGTATAGAGTTTTCCGGTAAGTTAGTAATTGCTCTAGTAAATGTATTATCATCTAGGTCTTTAGTAATATTTAGAAAAGAAATATCAAGATTAAAATGTGAAGCAATAGTATAAATTAGACTTGTTTTACCAGTTCCAGGAATACCATGAAATAAGAAATTCATTTTAAAAGGAACTCCATGTTGAATATAATCATCTTCATCATCAAAAAAAGTTTGAATATGATTAAATAACTCATCCAAGTTAATATCTAAAAATAGAGTTTTATCAGATCGCTTAGCAATTTTACTTAGTATACCCCACATACCACCTGGTTTTAAAATTCTACAAATTAACTTATCATTTTTCTCAGGATTAGCATTAGAACTTCGAGCATCTTCGACAAAATCTAATAAAGTTTGTTGTGTTTTAGCGGATAATACTAATGTTTCATATTTTTTAATATCATCTGCTGTAGCTAATATAATATTTTTATTTGTATATTCAATATCAATAAGTTCATCCTTATAAGTAATTGTATGATTTCCATGATTTAGTTTTAAATTTAGATTAAACACGTTTTTTTCTCTATCATGTGTAAAACCATCAGATAAAAGATTAGTTTCATTACTGTAATTTAAGGAGTATTTAAGCAAATAAGCAATAGTTTTGGCATTAATATCAGAATTAAATTGTATGCTATGTTCCATTTTTTATTTATTTTTTAACTATATAAATATAGTAATATATGTTTAAATACTTTATGTGATCTGATATGTTATGTTATATATATTATATATATTTGTAGTATTATTTTTAACTTTAATTTTAATAATATTATTCGATACTCCTACGCTATTTTTATTAAATAGATAATTTTGATCATTAACTGATATTGAGGTATCAGATATATTTGTAGAAAAATTTATTCTAATTATAGGATTCCCTTGATTAGTGCTAGAAGAAGGTATTAATATATTATATTTATATTTATTTAAATCTATATCTAATATTAAATTCTGACTATTATCTAAAATTTGTAATAAATCTAATAATGGTTCATAGTATAAATAAGCACTATATTTATTATTAGCAATTAATGTTTTTTCTTTTAATTTGATATGTGTATCAGTATAATTATTTGATCCTGAATTTAAATGTATTCTATTATTGAGTATATGAAAATTTTTATTTTTTTCATTATTTAAATATGTTTGTAAATCTGTTTGTGGATTATTAGCAATAGCATTAGCATTTTGACTATTATCTATTTTTTCTATATGAACAAATTGATAATTAATATCTTCATATTCGGATTGTTCTGTTAATATGGCTTCATATATATTATTTTCAGTATTATTTGGATTCTCAAAAATATTAATATTATTTGCTATATAAAAGTTTGTTCCTATTCCAATAATATTATTATTTATAGAAATTCCAAAATCTTCATCTAAGTTTAAATTATATGTATTCTTACTCATAATTGTTATTTGGTTACTATTAGTTATATCAGAATTATAATATGAACCATCTGACTGTGATATATTATATTTTAGATTTTGTGGTATAGTAGGAATAAATTGTTCTGTATTTTTTATTAAATTAATATTAGGTATTATAGTATAAGTATCAGTTAATGATAGAAAATCTTGTTCAAAAGAAATAATATTCCATTTTTCTCCATCATGTATATTTAGTTTTTCATTTGAATTTGTATTAAAAGTTATTGTTCCACATAAATCACTATAATTATTAGTTGATGTTCCTTCTACTGGAAGTTTTAATGTATCTGTAAAAGTTTTATGTGATTCTAAATGTGTTGTTTCAAGATGTGTAGTAGATAACAAGTCGTTTTTAAAATTCTTGACTTCAAGTATGGATTCATCATCAGATATTTTAAAATTACTATAATCTAATTCAGGGGAATTAGAATAGTTAAATGTTACAACATTATTTTTAGTGTGTCCTTTAAATGTATTTGTTGATGTATCATAATATATTGTGCCTGGATTATTTATTTTTTGTATACTTGGTATTAAATTAATATTATGGCTAATAAATGTTTCTGTTAATACATCATTTACTTTTGTAAAAACACCAGTATGAGTTAATCCCTCTACATATAGACTATTAATATTACTATTAATATAACTATCATTTAGTTGAAGTTTATTATAATTAATATGATTAGTATTTAAATTTTCGATTACATAAACATTACCATCAACTAATAAAGAATTGTTATCTAAATTATGTGATAAGTAATTAGGTTTTGTAGAAATAATTGTGTTATATAAGAATTGTGTGCTAGTATTATTTATAGTAATAAAATCATGTAAATTAATATTATTAGATAAGACTATTTTAGAATCATTAGTATTTATATTTTGTAAATTTATATTACTATTAATATGTAAATCGGTTGAATTTAAATTACCATCAATAGATACAGAGTTACTATCACCTAATGTTACAAAATGTTCTGAAGATGAATTACCAATTACTAATTTGTTTGTATTAATAAGTAAGTTATCTGAAATAATATTAGAAGTATTTAAAAATCCATTTACTTTTAGATTTGTAGAGTTTTCTAATAAATTAGTTTTTAAGATATTAGTTGTAAAATTCTTATTGATTATGGAATTACCATTAACATATAATTTATTATTATAATTTGAATTGGATAAAATACTAACATTTTTTAGTGTATGTATATCATTATTTGTATTGTGCCAAAAACTACCAGCAGTAAAATCATAATTTCCAATAAATTGTATATAAGTATCACTACTACTACTATTTGAAATATTTTGTAAAGTTAAAGTATTTTTTACAAAAGGCAACAATTTAATTGTTTGATCTAATTTATATGTATCATTAATAACGGTAGTATTAATAGTATTTAATGTTAAAGTATTATAAGTTGGTATTACTACAGAAGTGTCTTTTTCATAAATATAAATACTAGTTATAAATATTTCTTCTGAGACTATTAAATCAATAACGGCAGATGTAGCTGTATTATCGAAACTATAGATATCACTTTTATAAGTTATAATTGTATTAGGTCTATCATCAAATGTATTAACATATAAACAGTCGTCTTTTTTGTAAAAATTATAATTACTGTATTTAGAATCAGGAGAACTATAAATTAAAGGACCTATTTGAATATTATTAGATTTATTTTTATATAATAGATGTATAAAATTATCATTATACTGAATAGATGAATTATTATTATAATATAAGTTACCAGTAACAATTATATTTCCCTGAATATTTAAGTTATTAGTAACAGATAAATGATGCTTTGGAATATTTGTGCCAATACCAACAAATCTATTTGAATTAATATTAAAAATATTGTAGTTTGGTATAAATTCTGAATCATAATCAAAATTATCGTATTGCCTTATTAATTCGTTATATGTCATTAATATATAAATTAAAAAAAAAAGTAATATTTGCCAAAAGAAAATAAGCAAATTAAATTAACAAATTAAATTAAAACAAATCAAAATAATGTATTTTATTATTAAAAACTATTTCTTCATTAAGTGAATTAACATTAAAAGTTATATTAGCATTATTAATAGTAAATATTTTATTATTATCTAATATATTTGTATTAATTGTATCAGTATTAATAAATGTAATATTGGAGGCATTATTAGAAAATAATTTCACAACTTTTGAAAAATCAATTAAAGATAAATTATGATTTAGTCTATAAATAGAATTATGATTAAAAACCATATATTTTTGTGTAGTTAGATTATAATAAATATATGGATAATTAAATAAAGGTATATCATCTGTTTGTGTAGTTACTTTAAAATAATTTAAAATATCAATACTAGTAGAATCTAATGTATCTGTATATAAAAATCCGGAAGATGATAATAAATTATTAATAACTGTATTATTAGTATTTAATGAGGAATGTAATTCTGAGTGATTTGGATTATAATCGATTATTTTATCATAATTTGTGGTCAAATCACCTAAAATATTAATATTACCTGAAACATTCACAGTATCTTGATTAAAATTATTAGAATCATTAGAATTATTATAATTTATAACTAATTTACTATTAAGATTAAAATTAGTTTTATTGTCATTAAGTATAGTTTTATTATTGATTTTATAAATAATATTTGAGGAATTATTTAATAGTATGGATGATTTAGAATTACTTAAAGTTACATTATTAGTAAAATTTATATTATTTGTTACATGTAGATTATTTAAAATAATATTACCATTATTCATTATTTTAAAATTAGAACCAATATTTAAAAAATCACTTATAATATTTGTTCCTATACCTATAGGATTTTTTCCAGAATTAATAATTAAATTATTTTGTAAAGGTTCTATATTAGTTATATCTACATAGCCATTATTTGATAATTCATTAGATTGTAATAAATTAGTTGTTAATTTATTATTAATATTTAGATTATTAGTTATAACTGTATTACCATCTATATGTAAATTATCACTTAATGTAGTTGTTCCTATTCCTACATTTTTTAATGAAACAACTGTGGTAGTTTCGTTATATTTATTCCATAAACTGCCAGCATAATATTCATAAGTTCCAATAAGTTGAATTCTATAATTTGACAAATTTTTGATATTAAATGTATGTGAGCCTTTAATTAATGTTAAAAAAGAGTCGAATTTAAAAATATTATTATGATATGAAATAGTGTTTGAGATACTATTATTGACTATTAGAACATTACTAGAAATAATACTATCTATATCGGTTTGGGCGATGGCAGTTTTATTAATTTTTGTTATATATAAATATTTTAGTGTAACAGAGGAATTTAAATAAATGTTTATATCAGTATCATTGTTTAGTATAGAAAAAAATATAGAATTATAATGAATGCGTGTGTTGTCATTTAGATTCCGTAAAGTTAATTTAATATTATTATTATTAACTATTGTCCATTCAGTTCCAGTCTCTTCATAGGTTGAACTTACTAAATTAGGAGTAATAACTTTATTAGTAGTATCATCTATTTGAAATAAATGTATATTATTTGGGTTATAATTATTTGAAGTATTAGTATTATATAAAAAATTATTATTTATGATTAGATTTGATGTAGATACATTACCAATAATATCTAAAAAATCATTAGGTTTATCTGTTCCAATACCGACAAATCTATTATTTGTAGTATTAGTATTAAAAACACTGTATACTGGTGTAAAATCTTCATCATAATTAAAAGTTGAATAATTAGTATTCATATATAATTTAAGATATATAATTTAAGATATATAAATTAAAAAAAAATATAGTTTAATATATAATTTAAAAATTATAGTTTATAATAATTAAGAAGATACGAATTGTTTAAATTGACATGTTAAATATTCTAAACCAACTACAACTGAATCAACATGACCTATAATAGTAAATTTGTGTGAATTTGATATATGTTCCATATAAAATGTATCATCAGTAGCATCATAATATATCTCATATGATGTTGTGTTATAATCTGTGTTAATTAGATCTTCTTCAAATAATTCTTTATAATCATATTTTATTTCTCTATTAGAATCTATTATTCTATAGTTAAATTTATTATTACTATTAACAATAGGAGTGTTTAGTATAACACTAGAAAAACTTTTAATAAATAAATCATTATGATAAACTATATTATATTCCATACTATATTCGATTTTTGTTAATTGTTCTGATTCTTCGTTATAAACAACATTAGATAAAGTATTTAGTAAATCATTTTCAAATAATTTAATTTTATTATGAATTAAGTTTTTAATAAAAACTAATTTAAATTTAGTTTGTGCGGTGTAATTTAGGTTATATAATTTATTATGATAATTTCTATTAAGTGTTTTATCACTTCTATCATAAAATATATTTTCTAAATCATCTCTATATAAACTATCATCGGTATAAACATTTTGTCCAGAAATTAATTGTATGTTAGTTAAATTAGGTTGAAACATATTATTATAAACAAGATTAGTAGGAACTACTGACGAAACTAATTTAAATACATTATGTGATTCGGATGTTGTTTTAATATTAAAAAATTCATATTTTGCAATAAAATTTTCAAATTGATTACTAATAAAACTAAATGAACAAGTGTAGTTTATTACATTATTATTTTTTGTAGAATTTAATTCAATTAAATTAAAATCTCCCAATACATCATTAGTTATATCTATATTTTGTGATAAATGTGTAGGATTAGTATTATTAATAGTTGTTTGATTAACTATAAAATTACTACTTTTGAATATAACATTTAACACTGAGTATGGATTAATACTTAAAGTTAAAAATGTAGGTTTTACAAATGAGGTATATTCATAATTTAATTTTCTATTATGAAAACTTGGTTGTAAATCTGATAAATTATCAAAAGATAAATAATTTAGTTGTGATTCTGTATTGTTATATTTGATAGAACACCATTTATAACCATCATGGATTTGTGTATATAATGTATTAATATTAAATCGCATATTTCCAACAAGAGTTCTGTCTAAATTACTTTTTGTAAAAGTATCTGTTTTTGGTAATATAAATTGTTTAGTTACATTAATATTATTTGTATTTACATGTCTAGAATTAGTATATAATAATTGTGTTAAGCCATTAAATTGGTAATCAAATGTAGTTTTTCTACTATTTATTTGATCTTCTGATAAAAATTTTATATTATTTCCATCATTACCAATAAAAGTATCATTTACATTATCGTAATATAAAACACCCTGTTCACTTGTATTAGATTTATATGGAACTTTTAAATATTGTGTTTTAGAATTTGGTGTAGTAATATATTTGGCATAAGTAAAACCTTTATTAAATAACTGTGTATTATTTTTAAAATTAATAACATTTATTTTTTTTTGAATAAAAATATTTTTTTGATTATTAATTTTTAAGGATCCTTGAACTGAAACATTTTCAGTAACATTTAGATTGCCATAAATATTTAAAATATTGCCATTATTATTTAAATAATTATTATTTATAGGATTAACATTAACATTATTTAAAATAAATAATTTATTTGTAGATTTTTCAATATTATTTAATTTATAAGAAAACTGATTATTATTATTATTAAAAATAATAAATGGCTTATTTTTGTATAATATATTGATATTATTTTTAAAATTAATATTATTAAGAAATGATATATTATTTACATATGTATTCCTATTATGACTAATAACTAAATCATTTCCTATATTTAGAAAATCATTTGTTTTATTTGTGCCAATACCTAAATTATTATTTGTTTTATTAATAGTTAATTCATTAGAAGTAATCTGATTAATACGTGAATGATTTGTATTAACTGTATTTATTTCGGAGTTGTATGAATGAATTTTATTATACACGTGAGTGTTTGTGCTAATAGCTGAATCATTTATGTAAAGTTGTGTATTAAATATATTAGTAGTTCCAATACCAACATTATTATTAATAAATAGTAAATCTTCATCTTTGTTATTATTCCATAATAAACCTGAATTAAAATTATACTTGCCTAATAAAATAATGTAATTAATAAATAAATCATCATTATAAATTAATGTATCACTATTTGTTCCAATAGCTGTATTTAATGAATCAATAGAAATATAATTTCCAGAATCTAATGTATTATTTAATGTAAATTCAAGAGTTCCATAATAATAATTATAGTTTATACTATTAACTAATCTTGTATAATAGTATTTTGAATATATAATATTATCTGACAAAATTGCGAGTGATTGATTTTCTGAAATATTAGTAAATGTATAAATGGTATTTTGTGTAATATAGTATTTTTTATTAGTTATTGGTATATTATTAAAATTATATGTATTATTTGTGATACTTATAGTTATATCAGTTGGTAAATCAGATATATTAGTATAGTCTTGTGATCTTAATAAATATTTACCACCCATATAAGAATTATTTCTTGAAGAAATAGATATATCTTCTAAAAATGAATTATTAATTTTAAAAGTTATACTACTACTGTAATAATATATATTATTATGTAATACAGGTGTATTATCATTATATATAGTAATATTGTCAGAATTTAAAAAACCCAGATCATAATTACTTGGTATATTTATTAATGTATAATAATCATTTGTATTAACATAATATTTGTCTATTGTATTTAATGAAATATCATTAAAACTATAATAAATTTGTGAATTTGTTGTATTTGTAGTTATATCAATTATATTAACACTTCCATTGTTTGGTAATTCATCAATATCATCTATAATTTGTATTTTATTAGTTCCGGCTTGAATTGGAGAATTTGTTGTATCTGGATTTATTGATATATTAGTTAAAAGAGTTGCGTCAGTTTTTACTAGAAATGTAATAGAACTTACTGTATTTTCAATAATTGTTAAATCGGTAGTTGGTTGTAGACTAAAATTAATATTATTAAATACTAATGTATATTGTTTACCTCGTTGAATGTGAAAGTTATAATCTCCAAATGAGTAACTATTTCCACCAAAACTAAAATTATAAAAGTTATTTTCTATATTTAAAATAATAAAAGAACTAGGTAATAAAATACGATCTTCTTTATGAATAAAAATATTATCTATACCCATATAACTATGATTTTTACATTTTATAGAAATATCATTATTAACAAATGAACTATTTACTAAAAAGGAAATGTTGCCTGAATAAAAGTTAATATTATTTTCAGTTTGTTTTTTTCCGGTATCATGATACATAACATGAATACTTGTTGTTTGATTATTAGTAGAATCAATAAAACTAATAGGATGATTATCTGGAATATTTTTAAATATATATTGTTTATTTTGTAATAAATAAAATTTTAAGTTATCATTTAGTGAGTAATTATTATCATTAAAATTAAAAATATAATTATTATTACTAATATTTGAATCAATATAAAAAGTATAATAAGGAATTTCTTGTTGTCCTTCACTAACATATATAATAGTATTATCAGTTAATTCAAAATAATCAAACATATTGTGATTAGTGCAATAATAATATAATTTATTAGTTTGTGTTGTATCATTTATATTAAATTCTAGAGTAAAATTATCATCATTTTTAATACCACCTTCGGCACTATGAGTGCCATCACCAGTAAGAGTTATTATATTAGAATCAGAAGAATTATCTTTAGCATCACTCCAATTATCATGTGTGCTAATATAAAAAGGATGACTTACAATGTTACTACTTACCCTCTGAAAGTTATATTTTTTATTAATATTTAATATATATCTATAAGTAGACAAATTTTTCTCTAATTCAATAGTTCCATTTGAATCAGTATAAAGAATATAATAAGGAGTTACATTTTGTCCTGCACTAACATATATATTAATAGTTTCTTTAATATCAGTTAAATCAAAATAATCAAACATATTATGATTAGTGCAATAATAGTATAATTTATCAATATACGTTGTATTATTTATATTAAATTCTAAAATAAAATCATCATCATTTTTAATACCACCTTGATCACTATACGTTCCATCACCAGTAATAGATATTACATTAGAAGGGGTGGTTTGTGCTTTATTCCAATTATCATGTATGCTTACATAAAAAGGATGACTTACAATGTCACTACTTAATCTCTGAAATTTATATTTTTTATTAATATTTAATATATATTTAGAGGCATTTTTTTCTAATTCAATAGTTCCACTTAAATTAGTATAAAGAGTATAATAAGGAGTTCCTAGTTGTCCTGAACTAACATATATATTAATAGTAGTATCAATTAATTCAAAATAATCAAACATATTATGATTAGTGCAATAATAGTATAATTTATTAGTTTGTGTTGTATCACTTATATTAAATTCTAAAGTAAAATTATCATCATTTTTAATACCACCTTGATCACTATAAGTGCCATCACCAGTAAAAGTTATTATATTAGAATCAGAAGAATTAGATCGGGCATCATTCCAATTATCATATGTGCTAATATAAAAAGGATGACTTACGATGGTATTACTTAATCGTCTAAAATTATATTTTTTATTAATATCTAATATATATTTATCAGTAGAAGAATTTTTCTCCAATTCAATAGTTCCATTTGAATCCGTATAAAGAATATAATAAGGAGTTACAAGTTGACCTACACTAACATATATATTAATAGTTTCTGTTGTATCGATTAATTCAAAATAATCAAACATATTGTGATTAGTGCAATAATAGTATAGCTTATCAATATATGTTGTATTATTTATATTAAATTCTAAAATAAAATTTTGATTGTTTATAATACCACCTTGATTACTATATGTGCCATTTCCAGTAAGTGTAATTATGTTAGAAGGAGTTACTTGTGATTTATTCCAATTATCATGTATGCTTACATAAAAAGGATGACTTACAATGTCACTACTTAATCTCTGAAATTTATATTTATCGTTAATATTTAATAAATATTTTCCGGAACCACTAACAGTGTGTAAGGAGTTATTGACTGACACATTAATAGTTTCACTATTTTGACTAGTAATGTCACTAATACTTGTATTAATATTTGGTAAATAATCATATTGATTATCAGTTTTTTTACAACGAAATATATTTGTTCCAATACCAATATTTTCATCAATTGAAATAATAGAAATATCATCATAAAAAATAGAATCAAAATGAAATTTTATATCATTAAAATAAAATGTGCCGATACCTATTAAATTATCTCCATCAATAACAGTATTTATATTAGAAACTATTGAATTATTATAACTACTATTTTGTTCATTAATAGTAATATCAGTATTATTTAAAATAGCTAATTTAGAATCATAAGGTATATTATTTAATCTATAAGTTCCATTTGATATATTAAATGTATAATCATTATTATCAAAATTAAATCCATTAAATAAATAAACATCTGTATCAACAGTAACATTTATATTATTTGGTAAATTAATAATATTTGATTGACTTGAAATTGAAATTAAATTTTCTGAATTTTTATTTAAAGAAATATCCTCACTAATATTATAATAGAAATCATTTATTTTTGTTAAAGTATGACTATTTAAAGTTATATTAAGATTACTTGGTAATATACTATTATTATTTGATGATTTATATATAAAAACATTTGTTAATGTAATATTATACTTAGAGTATAAAATTATAGGTTCATTTAATTTATATGGAACTGATTGAAAAGGAATAATAGTGTTATCATTTTTGTTATGAAATTCGAGTTTTAAATTATTATTGTTATTAGTAGTATCATGTATCCAACTATATTTATTATTATTTAATGTATTTGATTGATTAATTAATTTAAGAGGACTAACTTGATTAGTGTTAACATTATATTCTAATAATATTAAATTATTTGAATTATTTTTATTTAATAGTAAAGAACCATCTATATTAATATTATTAGAGGAAGATAAATTTCCATGAATCTCTAGATTATGTTTAGGTATACTTGTTCCAATACCAATATTATAATTATTCTTAAAAATATTATAATTATATTGGAAGTCATTTTGGTAATTAAATTCATTATAATTTGTATCCATTTAATTATATATTATATAAGTTTTTTTAAAAAATAGTATTAATGCCAATTTATATTAACAATAATTTGAAAAATAACTATATCGATAACTAGTGCTGACATCAGATGTAGTATTCATATTTACTAAATCTGTATTAGAACTAGTATTATTATTAGTATTATTATTAGTATTATTATTATTTAATAATTCGCAAGTAAAATTAAAAATATCATCAATATTAGTTTTTGTGATTACAGAAGTTTCTATATATTTCATATTATATGATTTACATAAATGCCATACAATATTATAGTCAATATTAATAGTTTTATCTGATTTATTACCAACAAGAATAAATTTATGTGATTTTGAACAATGACATTTAAATGTAGAAATCCAATAATTTTTAATGGAATCTAAACTTTTAGGTTCAGATAAATCAAATACAAGTATACAGGCATCTGAATCTCTATAATATAATTTACAAACAGCTCTATAGCATTCTTGTCCGGCACAATCCCATACTTGTAATGTGCGATTATATTTTTCCATATGTTTTTTAAAAAACTCGGTTCCAATAGTAGTTGAAATAGTATTATTTTTTTTTAAATAAGTATGTATTAAGGATGTTTTTCCAACATTTGAATCTCCTAAAAATATAACTTTAGATTTATTTATAGTTGTATACATAGTATATTATAATTAATATTATAAATTTAAATCTTAAAATAAAATAATAATTTTAAATATAATTTGAAATATAATTTTAAATATAATTTTAAATATAATTTTAAATATAATTTTAAATATAATTTTAAATATAATTATGAAAAAACTGTAATAAGTTCTTCTATATTTTCTATGGGAACATCTGGGAAAATAGTTTCTAATTGTGAAATAATATAGTTATTGTTAGTATAATTAATAATATATTCAAGTATATTGATATTAGATGTTCTAATATATAAATCTATAAAATTATTATTATATGTTAGTATATCTATAATGTTTTGTTGATTCGATTTAATAATATCAGAAATGGGTTTTTTTTTATACTTTTCTAAGTAAGAAATAATATAATCTAATTTATCTGTTTTAAGAATAATAATAAAAGATATTAGGTCATTATTATTTTGTAATAAAGATATATATTCATCTGTTTTATTATCTAATGTAAAATTGTTTGTATTATTAGTGGATTTAATTTTATTTTTTTCAAAGTAATTTTTTTCAAGTATAATAATATTATTAAAAGTATTATCAATAATTAACTTATTATTTATAATTTTAAAATTATGAATAAAAATACTATTTGGTGTTTCAATATTATTATTATTTAAAAACTCAAAATAGTTTGATAAAGTTCCATTAATAATATATGTAGTAGTTAAATATTTATTATTAACAAAATCATAAAATGTAAGTTCATTCATATACTTATTATATAATTATTTTATAAATATTAAATAAAAGATATATTAATTAAATTTTATAAAAATATATTAAAAATATATTAAAAATATATTAAAAATATAATATAAAATTGATTTATTTCTATAAATAAAATAAAATATTTAAAGGTCATCAAACACATATTATATATGGCATTCTGTTCGGCAATGAATAATTATACATTAAATGAAAAAAACTGTATTAGTTTAACTATTGATGGTAGTTCAAATGAAGACTTAGGATTAGTAAATTTATATAATGACGCTGTAGGAAAAAGAGGTAAAAATGCTAAAATAGATGTAAATAAATTTAATACTACATTTGATTTTATATTTAATAAAATAGATAAATTAGATAGTTGTGAGGAAAAAAAATATATAAGTTATTTTGTTAAATTAATGTTTTTAATCAGAGATCATAAGGATGGTAATGGAGAACGTGATATATTTTATAGGTTATTTATTAGATTATATGATAAATATCCACAATTAGTAGTATTTAGTCTACCATTATTAACAGGTGGTTATAATATAAATAATAATATGGATGATAATATGGATGATGATAAGCCATTTGGATCATTTTTAGATTTAAATAAGTTATATGATTTACTAGAAGATGATGTTAATAGTAATGGATTTAAGAAACATATTATTGATTATTATTTAAATTGTTTAAAGAAGGATATTAGAAGTGAATATCCTTCATTAGCAGTTAAGTGGATTCCTCGTGAGAAAAAAAAATATCATAGTATGGCTTCTGATTTAGTTGATACATTATTTAGTAATAATATGGAAAAGAATCGTAAATTTAAAAATTATCGTAAATTAATTAAGGTTTTATCTGATAAAATGGTAATAATTGAACAATTGATGACACAAAATAGATGGGATGAGATTGAGGTAAAAAATATTCCAAGTAGAGCATTAAAGAAATATTTATATGCTTTTAAGAATGAGAATAAAAGTGATGGAAAAATTCGTCATCCAGAAGATTTAAAAAGAATGGAATTAAGAAGAAAAATGTTAAATGAATTAAATAAATCTGTGGAAACTACTAGATTAAATGTTACAACATTACAACCATATGAAATAGTTCAGTCAGTAATTTCAAATGGAAATTTAACAAATAGTGAAGAAGAAAATATTATAGCAATGTGGAATAAATATAGTTATGAATTTAAGAAAAAGTTAGAAGAAGATAGTGTATTAAAAGAAAATTTGAATATGATAATTTTAGCAGATGTATCTGGTTCTATGACAGGAACACCAATGGAGGCTTGTATTTCATTATCATTACTTTTAACTGATATACTAGATGGTGTATGGAAGAATAAGATACTGACATTTGAGACTAATCCAAAATGGCATAATATTCCGGAAAATTTAAATATTGTAAAAAAAATAGAGTTTTTAAAGAGAGCTCCATGGGGTGGTTCTACAAATATTGGAAGAGCTTTAGAAATGATTTTAGATGTAGCATTAAAAAATAAAATTTCTAGTGTTGATATGCCAAAAAAAATGGTAATATTTTCTGATATGCAATTTGATATGGCTACAGATTATCATGATCAATTTAGAACTGGTTATGAATTTTTAGAAAATAAATTTAAAAAAAATGGTTATGATTTACCACATATTATATTTTGGAATCTAAGAGGTGATACAAATGGTTATAATAATAAAACAAATCAGACAGGCACAACAATGTTATCTGGATTTGGACCAGCATCATTTAAAAGCTTCTTAAATGGAGAATTTAATATTGATAATTCACCATGGCAAACATTACAAAATCTATTAGATAGTTCTAGATTAAGTAAATTAGATTGTATAATTGATAAATATTTATAATGTGTCATCATAAACAATATCTTTCATAGAACTAAAAAATTTTAAAGGTCTTACAGGAGTATATATTTGTAATATTAAATTTAATGCTACTTTTACTACACTGCTTTCAATTATACAAATAGAGCAAATTTTATGTTTTTTAAAAAAGTCTCTATGTTTTTCTAAAAATTTAACAGATTTTTTAAAAACACCATATGTTTCAGAGTCTACAATATATGAAGATAAATCTACAACAAAAAAGAATCTTTTATTTTTTTTTTTACATACATCATAAAAATTCTCAAGAGTTTCAAATAGTTTTAATAATTCTTTATTAGTCATTGTTTTATATAAAGTTACAAATAATTTATTATCTTGAATATATACATTTGCGGTTGTATCAAAATTTAATAATTCTATAGAATTATTAGTAGATTTCTCGGTAGAATTCTCATTAGAATTATTTGTTGTTTTCTCCATATAAATATATTATATCATATTATATTTAAATAGTAAATATTCATTTAATTACTAAACATTAAATATGTATTTAAAATTAGATTACCTAAACTTAAAATATAAATATATTTTAATATTTTGCCTTGATAATTAATTTTATTAATTAAATATAAACTATTATATTCTGAATTTGAAATACTACCTGTTGAATCACTATTAGTAGATTCACTATCACTACTATATGTATCAGTATCTTTCTCTTCATCTACTTCATCTTCTTCTTCATCTTCATCTTCATCTTCATCATTTCCACTATCTGAATAATTTGAATCATCATTATTTAAATCATTATTATTTGAATTAATTTGATTAGACTCAATTTCATTATTTAGATAGTTTTCCCAATAATCATCATTTAGTGTTTGTGTAAAATATGTATGTTGAGAATCTTTAATTACAAATACTCTATTATTATAATTTCCAGTAGAATAATGTTCTAAACCAAAATCAGCACAAATTCTATGAAGTAATGCTCTATTTTTAGAAGATAAATTACTAATACTTGTTTCACCATTAATCATATTTCTTTTAATTAAAATAAAAATATTATAATCAGTAGTGGTATTATTAAGTAAATTATTTGTGATTGGCGTCATCTTTATATTATATAATAAATAAATCAATTTTAAATATTTTATTTAATATATAAATTAATTAATTAATTAATTATAAAAATAAATAATTAATTGTATCTTCTATTATAAAATTATTTGATTTTAATATTTCAAATATATATTCTTTATCATAATTTGGAAAAATTTCTACTATTTTTTCTATTGTTTCCAAATGATCCTCTATATTATTTGACTTATTAAATAATATATCAAATATCTTCTCAAAACAAAACTCTGGATTATCCATCAAATTAAGAGCTAATCTATGATTACATAATTTAATATATTTCATAAATTCCGGTAATAAATATATATTTTTTTTTACATTATTTAAAAGTATAATTAGCTCTTCTTTATCTTGTGTTAATTTTATAAAATTATTTACAGTTATATCTATATTTATTTCATCATCGTTATCATATTTATAATTATTTAATAGTGTATTTTCATTTTCATTAATCGATAAAGTGCTAGAATTTAAATCATTATTTAAAGATAATAAACTAGATGTTAAACAATCTTCATTATCTGAACTATCTGAAGAGTTCATATTTAATTATATTTAATATTTATATATATATATTAATATGAATATAAAAGATAGAATTAAACAATATGAAGAAAATATAAAAAAACAAAATAATATTTATATTAGTAAAAAAAACAATACAAATAAACTAAAAAAAAATATACCAGAAAGTAAATTAGATGAAAGTAAATTAGATGAAAATAAATTAGATGAAAGTAAATTAGATGAAAGTAAATTAGATGAAAGTAAATTAGATGAAGATCTTGAGAATAGTATAATTAACATGTAATAATTATTTTTATTTTTAATTTTTTAATTTTTTAATTTTTTATCAGGTAATATAATTACAAATAATTGTAGTATAAAAGCAGTAAATATATTACTTTGTAATTTCTTATTCATAAAGGATACAATATAACCTAGAATTAATAATACTAAATTCATAAATCGAATTGAACTATATTTATTATTATAAATATAATATACTTGTATAAAACTTATAAATAATAATAATTTTCCTAATATAACTCCTAAAGGACATACATAACCAGGTTTATGATTAATTAGATTTCCTAAAAAAGAATTATTATTTAAATAATTACCATCGTCAATATTTGATTTTATTGGTTTTGCTAAATTAGTATAATAAAAAATAATATAAGTAGATAAAACTACTAATATAATTTTAGTAATTTTTATAATATTCATTTATATATTATATATAAATATATTTATATATATATATGTTTAAATTATATCTATTTATTATGTATTAAATTGTGTTTAGTAAGTCTTTAATATAATTTATATCTACTCTATCATTAGAATCTAAATTAAAACAATAATTAAAAATTTTACTATAAACCACTACTTGATCCTCTTTCATATCTAATTTTTTTAATTTATTATACCAATATGTATTATTATAATTATTGATATAATTATTAAATGTATCTTCTAAATGATGACAATTGTGCCAAGGAAATTCTTTAAATATGAAAATATATAAAATGATTCCAATAGACCATAGATCAACACTAAACCAATTATCTATATTTTTATTATTTAATATTTCATATGAGGCGTATTGTTCAGTTCCTCCTGTAAAATTATCATTGTTATTAATAAATATACTATAATCTAAATCAATTAAAATAATTTTAATTTCATTTGACTCATCATAATATATTAGAAAATTTTCTAATTTTAAATCTCTATGAGCAATATTATTATTATGTAGTTCACTAATTATATTAACAATTAATTTATATAAATATAGAATATCATGATATGATAATTTATTATTGACAAAATAATCAAATAAATCACCCTTAGAATAATAATTATATATTTGAACTGTTTCATTTTGTAATTTATTATGATAAATTTCTATTGGAATAATTACATTTTTTATATTATAATTTCTTATTGTATGAATAATACTTAAATATCTTTTAATATTAAACATATTACATATTTTATAAATTCTATTATTATATAAGAATACTTGAGTTTTATTTTTATTATGAATACTTATTCCATTATTATAAATTTCATAAAGAACAATATTTAATTTAGGATAAGATTTTTTTAATGATGTAAATAATAAATCGTATGTATTATCTATTTCTACTTTAGTTGAAGAATAATTATAATTACTTATATCATTTTTAATATTTTTTTTCTTTGAAAAACAATAATAGTTATAATAATAACTTAAATAATCTAGTATGCAAGACATTCTTGTTTTTACAAAATAAAAATAAATCAATTTAATTATTTTGTGATTTATAATATATTTCTAACTGATTCATAAAATTATTATTTGGATTTACTATATTTCTTTTTTTTTTAACTATATTTAAAGCATCTTTTGGTTTATAATTATATTTTTTTATTAAATAAGCTAATAATATAGTAGTGCTTCTAGATACACCACAAATACAATGAATTAGAATCTTATTAGGATTTTGTGCGGAAGAAATATTTTTTGAAATTATGTTATCTATAAAATGATATGTAATATCAAAATAATGAATAATATTTTGTTGTTCATTATCAATTAAACTTAAACATAAATGATTAAAATCTTTTGTATAAATTTCATCAAAACCTGTAACAGCACTTATAACATTTTTTATATTTAGTTCATTTAATTTATCTATATTATGAGCATCATATACATCTCCTATATAAATATTATCAATAATATATGAAGCATTAAAATTTCCACTATATATATAATAATGATACATATGTCTTAGTCGGCCATAGTAGTAATATAAAAATTCATATGGCATAAATACTTATATATATATATAATTTTATATTTTAAATATATATCTATAATTTTAAATCAAAAAAAAAATTAAATAAATTTATTGTCTACCGACTTCGGTGAGCCACGGCGGGTCCAAGGGAAATTCAGGTTTGTTTGGCTGTTGCTGTTGCTGTGGCCTTTTTTTAGGCATTGGCAAGCTGCCGCCTTATATATATTATATATAATGCCGCCTTTGAGACTGTGTCATCCTTCTAGTCAAAGACTCAGTTTGCTGTTGCGATGGCGGTTGCTGTTGCGGTGGCTGTTGCGGTGGCTGGTACGGTGGCTGTTGCAGTGGCTGGTACGGTGGCGGTTGCGGTTGCTGTTGTTGTTGCGGTGACTGTTCTATCGCATTGTTTGTAGAAGCAGCAGCCGGAGAAGCAGCAGGAAAGGTAGCATGAGGATACAACTTAGCATGATTAACTCTCAAAATAGCAACTTGCACATATGTATGACACAAATTCTTAATGTCTTGCAGAAAGTGTAGTAAGTGTTGGAAATTCTTCACATCATCATCATTTCTAATCTTTTTTGTGTAGTTTTTCAGCATATCATCATTAATGGAAAGAGTATTAATGTAAGATATTTTTTCTGGAAATATATTTAACAGAAATTCGCGTAGATACATAATATTTTTGTTCAATTTATACTTTATTAAATCAAGATTTGACTGGTCCTCCTCCTCATTAAGACTGACACTTTGATATTCACCATAAAAAATAGATAAAAAAGCAAATATCCAATAATACATCATAAATAAATAAAGAAATTGTTTATTTTTATCCGGTAAATCATTATCGCTCGGCAGAATCGGTTCATATATTAAAAGATTATCAAAACTTCTCATACTGCTTATTTGCCACACAACATCGTCCCATTTTTCTTTTTCTGTTATTTCCTTAGAAAAATCTATACCTTGCTTTCTTTTCGGCACGGTCGCGGCGGATTTTGGTGATAAAAATCTTAAATCCTCCTGGACCTCTTTAAATTGTTTTATAGGATCTATGTAAAATACTGCTGACTCGTCTGTGCACTTGCCTTCCCGGAGCCCAAATAGGTTGCCTTTACATTTTTGGGATTGGCAGTCTGTATTGAAAACGCATATTTCTCCGGATTTTCTTACTACCGTATTTCCCCCTTTCATATTTTTTTTAGCCATTAAATATTTTTTTTTATACTTAAGATATTTTGAATAATAATCAGTCATATATATAAAAAAACAAAAAAAAATTAAATAAAATATAATAATAATCATTTACATATAATTAAATTTGTTTAAGACTATCATTAAAATGATCCATAGTTTCAAAATATTTAGCACCACCAGGCTGATATAACTTATGATTAATATATTCAATATAATTATTATAAAATTTTTTAAATGTTTCAAATCTACTATTATGTTCCATAACACTATATATTTCCATGCCCCAACATTGACTCATATCAGTAGCATTTATTTTTTTTTGAACATTATCAATATCGATTTGTGTAATAGGTTTATCAGAAGACATTTTAATATGTCCACCTAGATAAAAATCTTTTTGTGGAGTTTTTTTTGCAATTTCTAAATTACTATCACGCAGTTTTAAAAGTCCATGTAAGGCTCCAGTCAATTGTCCGAAAATATAATATTCAATTACATCAAATGTTTTTATATCAAAATATTGTTGTTCTTCACCAGATAAATTATTAAAATCATTAATAAGGAAATCATATAAATTTTTCAAAGAAGGTGTAGTAATCATAGTAGTCATAATTTACTATGATTATTATAAAAATCAATTTTAAATATTTTCAACCAACATATCAAAATGACTACTATTATTTTTATATTTAGTATATAATATATTTATATTAGTTGGTTTATCATTATTATTATTATTATTATTATTAAAAATAGAATGTCTAGTAGATAATAAATTTTTAAAACGACAATCGCTACGGGGTTTATTAGATATTATAGTGCCTTTTATAATTTTGTCATATTTTTTACTATATGACCAAGCTATATAAACATTAATATTTACATTATAAATATTACTAAGTGCTATTAGTTCAGGTGTTCCACCCCAGTTAATGTTACTATTTATTTTTTTTTTATCGGCACAATATACTTTATAATTTTTAATATATTCATCAAAAGTATTAAAATGATGTGTAAATAAAACTAGTTGTTCCAAAGTTAAATCATATTCATATAAATAATATGATTTATATTTTATAACCCAATTAACTGCTTGTGCTTGTAATGTTTTTGTGTTAATATTAGGTTTAATTAACTTATATTTTTTCAATAATTTTAAAATAGAATCATAACAACAAGAACCATTATTATTAGATGATATAATTTTAAAATGTGTATTATTTAATGTTGTATTAATAAAATTTTCATAGTCCATATTTATAGTTATTGTGTAAATATTTTTAAATATATTTCAATTTATATTATATATATTTTAAATTATATATATCTTTCTTTAATTTCCGTATCTTTAAATAAGAAAGTATCTAATAATTCGGTAGGACTATAACAAGTATCATAATAAAAACATAATATAAATTTAATAAATATCTTCATAAATCTAAATATTAATATACTTAAAATAATAACAATCATAGTTCCACATATAAACATTATTCCCCTTACAAATAAAGGCATTTCAGGAATAGGGGTATTACTATATAATAAAATTGAATTATATAAATTATAACCATGATTTCTTAAAATAGATTGTTTTGAATAAGATGTATGATAATAATCATCTTTCATAGTCTTACATGTATTATATAATTTACATGTTTTTTTTCTTCTATCATATGATAAATGAGCACAGTCATGTATTTGATTACAT